>Ga0123355_10020268_pt1 | contig 10612 bp, 15 predicted proteins | sample TergutEmb28metaG_3_FD_89872 | JGI IMG/M metagenome (GOLD analysis project Ga0123355, IMG submission 89872) | Embiratermes neotenicus P1 segment gut microbial communities from Petit-Saut dam, French Guiana - Emb289 P1 | ecosystem: Host-associated > Arthropoda: Insects > Digestive system > Gut ... | reverse complement strand
CAGATTTTTGACTTCTCCTTTAGCAAAGAGACAGAGGCCAGCTACTGAAGAAGAGGAGACTTACCTTGAATAAACTTTGAAAATTTGGAAGAAGAATAGTAAAAACTTTGTGTACATATTTTCGGTTTAATAGTATAAAGTGTACTGTATAATATATTTTCAGTAAAATAGTGTAAAGATCGTTCTCCTTCACCCAATTGGGTAGCTGTTCATCTCAGCCTTTGGTGAGTTTTTGCACCTTTTATAGTGTGCTTTTTACTATTTTATGAAACTTATCTTTAAATTGTGGGCAGCATCCAGAACGAATTAAACAATTTTCTATAGAAACCTACGGGAAATCACATTTCAGCTAACGAATGTGATTCCGGAACGAATTATCTTTGTTAGCCAAGGTATCACTGTATAACTGTTTGCCAAATGAAACTCTTTACGTATGTAAAATCTTTCAACAGCATTGAGATATGTGTCTTTTTTTTCCCCTGGAAGTATAACACTTGTAAGATATCCTCCATAGGCCCTGATGTATATATATGTTGTCCTTTAATTCTCTGGTGAATTTGGAGGAGATGCTGTTATTCATTAAGGCTCAATCATGTTCTGTGTACGTTTTTGAGAAATTTCCACCTGTTCGACCTACTCCCCCACAATCTGAACAAATTAATTTGTATATGTCACTGGCAAAATATTTGCTGGTGATCTGAGCTTTTTTTTTTAATTTTAGATTCTGTTCAATGCAATTATTTGTTCTGTAGGTGATTTTTAGGTTTGTGTGGTTAAATAATTCACTGAAATATTTGTTTCTTTGCCTATTAGGTGAATGTGGTCAAACTGTGTTGGGTATTTCTAAGTCTAAGCTAGCTGTAAGTGTATTCGTGTGTTTTGTTGTTATATTGGGTTTACAACCTGAATACATTAATTACAGTAACAAAAGAAATGGACTCCCTATGCTGGTAGAGATGTATGTACAAATCTGATCTTGTTTGCCAACACACGTGGCAATTCAGACTGACAAATGCAGTATATGTGCAAAGTGCCATTTGCCTCACACTGTATTATGACTTCACAATGCACTCTAAATCTACTGCTTATACACAATTACAAGTCTCCATTTCTTTGAAGGGGCAGGCACATCACACAGAATCATGCTTCCTTTGTTTTATCGCTGGAATTTAAACTCAAACTCTGCCAGCTTGTATCAACACACTCAGCACTTCACCCAGCAGCAGAACACAAGGCACAATATACTGACAGATGAAAAATAACAGCACATCAGTCACATCATCCAAACCAGCCCTGGAGACCAAACATTCTCTTCTGCATCGCTACCTGGTTTGATCCCGTGCATAAATCGGCCAAAGTATGAGTCACATCACTAGTCTAATAAGTGTGGACCAGCGGTCACAGTGCCATGGCACTCTCTCTCTCTCTCTCTCACGTAACATACAAACAAAATTATTTAACAAATCAGAAATGTTTTATATTACATACCAATTATTCTTTGCATCAGAAGTTAGTGTTATTTAACAGCAGATCAAGGGCTAAAGATATAATAAGGTACTTTTAGGACTGCCTCATGACACAACACAACACAAGCAGACAGTCCACACTACACACAGTCTCACATTACTTTCAGATAACACACCAACTCAGAACCTCACACAATTCCCTGTACACAGTATATGCATGAAACTGCTGTATTGGAACTACTCAACTGTCCCAGTTGCTGTTCCCTAACAACCACAACAACCACACTCACTGTATACGGACTGTGAACGGAGAAGTCACGAGAAGAGAAACATAACTATAGAACATTTAAAGCAGTCCCGTTACCGGTCTAGAGTGTACTACTGTAATAAATGTGTACTACTGTAATAAATGTGGACCAGCGGTCCCACTGTCATGGCACTCCCTCTCTCTCTCTCTCACACGTAATATACAAACAAAAAAAGTTTTAACAAATGTGAAATGTTTAATATTACAAACCAATTATTCTTTGCATCAGCAATCAGAAGTGAGTGTTACTGAACAGTAGACAAACAGCTGAAGATATAACAAGCCACTTTGTTCCACTCCCTCATGACACAACACAACACAAGCAGACAGTGTACACAACACACTGTCTCGCATTTTTTTCTGATAACACACCAACGCAGAACCTCACACAATTCCCTGTACACAGTATATGTATGAAAATACTCAACTGTGCCAGTTGCGGTTCCCTGACAACTACAACAACCACACTCATTGCATGCGGACCGTGAACACAAAAGTTACGAGACGAGAGACCAATCTATACGACATTTAAAGCAGTCCCAATAAATGTCTGGAGTGGCCCAAACAATTCCTGGAATTAAGGTTCCCAGATATCATGACAATGGCACAGGATGATGGTAGGGTTGTCAGCCTTATGCACTGGCCACCTTTACCCCCAACAAATGCTCCTGGTACTCATTTCTGCTAGAGGCTGAGTCAACCCCAGGGACATACTGCGATTGGAATGATTTTATGTCAATGAGAAATTAAAATGACACCACCTGGGATCGAACCAGCGAACTTCCAATTTGTAGCACAGCACCTAAACACTGTGAAACCACATTCCCCCTCTACAGAACATTTACATTAACTAAAAAATCCTGCCAATGTATTAGCTAAATTGAAAGCCTATTCAAAAACTTGTACAAAGACACCAATGGATTCAGTTCATTACTTCATTCTGTGACACACTTGGACCTCAAACTGTATCACAAGGTACAAACAAAATGTACAAATCTGAAACCTGCATACAAGAACACAGTATATAAGACACAATGGAAGATAAGAATTGGTATTAAAAAGGTACATGGCAGTGGCTGTCACATGCTAACCTTATATGAAGATACATGTACAGTAAGTGACATCAGGTGCTGTATTCATGTGTGGGTGACTGACTGGTGAAACGGTCTGGTGAAAGTAGCTTTGTTTCTTTGGAGGAATTGCTGATTGTGTATTTAGAGAGGTATAGAGCAACTGGATATTTGTTGACATGAGGTAGAGTTATGGGAGTGAGTGTACTGTTGCAGGCAGTGGCCCAGTTATGGAAGGGAGTGTATAGCTCCAAACAGTGCCACAGTTATGGAAGGGAGTGTACTGTTGCAAGCAGTGGCACAGTTATGGAAGGGAGTGTATTGTTGCAGGCAGTGGCACAGTTATGGAAGGGAGTGTATTGTTGCAAGCAGTGGCACAGTTATGGAAGGGAGTGTAATGTTGCAGGCAGTGACACAGTTATGGAAGGGAGAGTACAGTTGCAATTGTGGCACAGTTATGGAAGGGAGTGTATTGTTGCAGGCAGTGGCACAGTTATGGAAGGGAGTGTACTGTTGCAAGTGTGGCACAGTTATGGAAGGGAGTGTACTGTTGCAAGTGTGGCACAGTTATGGAAGGGAGTGTACTGTCACAGGCAGTGGCACAGTTATGGAAGGGAGTGTATTGTCCCAGGAAGTGGCACAGTTATGGAGGGGAGAGTATTGTTGCAAGCAGTGGCACAGTGGAAGGGAGGGTACTGTTGCAGGCAGTGGCAGTTATGGAAGGGAGTGCACTATTGCAGGCAGTGGCACAGTTATGAAAGGGAGTGTACTGTTGCAGGCAGTGGCACAGTTATGGAAGGGAGTGTACTGTGGCAAGCAGTGGTACAGCTATGGAAGGGAGTGTAATGTTGCAGGCAGTTGCACAGTTATGGAAGGGAGTGTACTCTTGCAAGTGTGGCACAATTATGGAAGGGAGTGTATTGTTGCAGGCAGTGGCACAGTTATGGAAGGAAGTGTACTGTTGCAAGTGTGGCACAGTTATGGAAGGGAGTGTACTGTTGCAGGCAGTGGCACAGTTATGGAAGGGAGTGTATGGTTGCAGGCAGTGGCACAGTTATGGAAGGGAGTGTACTATTGCAGTCAGTAGCAGAGTTATGGAAGGGAGTGAACTATTGAAGGCAGTGGCACAGTTATGGAAGGGAGTGTACTGTTGCAGGCAGTGGCACAGTTATGGAAGAGAGTGTATTGTTGCAAGCAGTGGCACAGCTATGGAAGGGAGTGTACTGTTGCAAGTGTGGCAAAGTTATGGAAGGGAGTGTATTGTTGCAGGCAATGGCACAGTTATGGAAGGAAGTGTACTCTTGCAAGTGTGGCACAGTTATGGAAGGGAGTGTACTGTTGCAGGCAGGGGCACAGTTATGGAAGGAATTGTACTGTTGCAAGTGTGGAAGAGTTATGGAAGGGAGTGTACTGTTGCAAGCAGTGGCACAGTTATGGAAGGGAGTGTACTGTTGCATTGAGTAGCACAGTTATGGAAGGGAGTGTACTGTTGAAGTGGCAGAGTTATGGAAGGGACTGTACTGTTGCAGGCTGTGGCACAGTTATGGAAGGGAATGTATTGTTGCAGGCAGTAGCACAGCTATGGAAGGGAGTGTACTGTTGCAGGCAGTGGCATAGTTATGGAAGGAAGTGTATCGTTGCAGGCAGTGGCATAGTTATGGAAGGGAATGTACTGTTCCAGGCAGTGGCATAGTTATGGAAGGGAGTGTACAGTTGCAGACAGTGGGATACTTATGGAAGGAAGTGTACTGTTGCAGGCAGTGGCACAGTTATAGAAGGGAGTGTACTGTTGCAAGCAGTGGCACAGTTATGGAAGGGAGTGTACTGTTGGAAGCAGTGGCACAGTTATGGAAGGGAGTGTACTGCTTCAAACAGTGGCACATTTATGGAAGGGAGTGTACTGTTGCAAGCAGTGCCACAGGTATGGAAGAGAGTGTATCGAAGCAGGCAGTAGCACAGTTATGGAAGGCAGTGAACTGTAGCAAGCAGTGCCATAGTTATGGAAGGGAGTGTATTGTTGCAGGCAGTGCCACAGTTATGGAAAGGAATGTATTGTTACAGGCAGTGGCACAGTTATGGAAGGGAGTGAATTGCTGCAAGCAGAGGCAGAGTTATGGAAGGGAGTGTATTGTTGCAGGATGTGGCACAGTTATGGAAGGGAGTGTAGTGTTGGAGACATTGGCATAGTTATGGAAAGGGGTGTACTGTTGCAAGCAGTGGCACAGTTATGGAAGGGAGTGTACTGTTACAGGCAGTGGCACAGTTACAGAAGGGAGTGTATAGTTACAGGCAGTTGCACAGTTATGGGAGTGTATTCCTGCAAGCAGTGGAACAATTATGGAAGGGAGTGTACTGTTTTGCAGGCAGTGGTACAGTAATGGAAGGGACTGTATTGTTGCAGGCAGTGGCACAGTTATGGAAGGGAGTGTACTGTTGCAGGCAGTGGCACAATTGTGGAAAGGAGTGTACTGTTGCAGGTAGTAGCACAGTTATGGAAGGGAGTGTAATGTTCCAAGCAGTGGCACAGTTATGGGGGGGAATGTACTGTTGCAGGCAATGGCACGGTTATGGAAGGGAGTGTACTGTTCCAGAAAGTGGCACAGTTATGGGGGGAGTGTACTGTTGCAGGCAGTGGCACAGTTGTGGAAAGGAGTGTACTGTTGCAGGTAGTAGCACAGTTATGGAAGGGAGTGTAATGTTCCAAGCAGTGGCACAGTTATGGAGGGGAATGTACTGTTGCAGGCAATGGCACAGTTATGGAAGGGAGTGTACTGTTCCAGAAAGTGGCACAGTTATGGGAGGGAGTGTACTGTTCCAGGCAGTGGCACAGTTAATGAAGGGAGTGAACTGTTGCAGGCAGTAGCAGTTACGGAAGGCAGAGTATTGTTGCAGGCAGTGGCACAATTATGGAAAAGAAGTGTACTGTTGCAGGCAGTGGCACAGTTATGGAAGGGAGTGTACTGTTACAGGCAGTAGCAGTTATGGAAGCAGAGTAATGTTGCAGGCAGTGGCACAGTTATGGAAGGGAGTGTACTGTTGCAGGGAGTGGCACAGTTACGGAAGGTAGTGTAATGTTGCAGGCAGTGGCATAATTATGGAACGGGGTGTATTGTTGCAGGCAGTGGCACAGTTATGGAAGGCAGGGTACTGTTGCAGGCAGTGGTACAGTTATAGAAGGGAGTGTACTGTTGCAAGCAGTGGCACAGTTATGGAAGGGTGTGTACTGTTGGAAGCAGTAGCACAGTTATGGAAGGGAGTGTACTGCTGCAAGCAGTGGCACAGGTATGGAAGGGAGTGTACTGCTGCAAACAGTGGCACAGTTATGGAAGTGAGGGTACTGTTGCAAGCAGTGCCACAGGTATGGGAGTATACCGTTGCAGCCAGTAGCAAAGTTATGGAAGGGAGTGTACTGTTGCAAGCAGTGGCACATTTATGGAAGGGAGTATGATGTTGCAGGCAGTGGCACAGTTATGGAAGGCAGTGTATTGTTGCAAGCAGTGCCACAGTTATGGAAGTTAGTGTACTATTGCAGGCAGTGCCACATTTATGGAAGGGAGTGTATTGTTACAGGCGGTGGCACAGTTATAGAAGGGAGTGTATTGCTGCAAGCAGTGGCAGAGTTATGGAAGGGAGTGTATTGTTGCAGGCAGTGGCACAGTTATGGAAGGGAGGGTAGTGTTGGAGACATTGGCATAGTTATGGAATAGGGTGTACTGTTGCAAGCAGTGGCACAGTTTTGGAAGGGAGTGTACTGTTACAGGCAGTGGCACAGTTATGGAAGGGAGTGTATTGTTACAGGCAGTTGCAGAGTTATGGAAGGAAATGTATTGCTGCAAGCAGTAGCACAATTATGGAAGGAAGTTTACTGTTGCAGGCAGTGGCACAATAATGGGAGTGTATTGTTGCAGGCAGTGGCACAGTTATGGAAGGGTGTGTATTGTTGCAGGCAGTAGCATACTTTTGGAAGGGAGGGTGCTGTTGAAGACAGTGGCACACTTATGGAAGGGAGTGTACTGTTGCAGGCACTGGCACAGTTATGGAAGGGAGTGTAATTTTGCAGGCAGTGGCACAGTTACGGCTGGAAGTGTACTTTTGCAGGCAGTGGCACAGTTATGGAAGGGGGTGTACTGTTGCAGGCAGTGGCACAGTTACGGAAAGAAGTGTATTGTTGCAGGCAGTAGCACAGTTACGGAAGGGAGTGTTCTGTTCCAGGCAGTGGCACATTTAGGGGAGGAGTGTATTGTCGCAGGCAATGGCACAGTTATGGAAGGGAGTGTATTGTTCCAGGCAGTGGCACAGTTATGGAGGGGAGTGTACTGTTGCAGGCAATGGCACAGTTTTGGAATGGAGTGTACTGTTGAAGGCAGTGGCACAGTTATGGAAGGGAGTGTACTGTTGCAGGCAGTAGCAGTTATGGAAGGCAGAGTACTGTTGCAGGCAGTGGCACAGTTATGGAAAGGAGTGTATTGTTGCAGGCAGTGGCACAGTTATGGAAGTTAGTGTACTGTTGCAGGCAGTGGCATATTTATGGAAGGGAGTGTACTGTTGCAGGTAGTAGCACAGTTATCGAAGGGAGTGTACTGTTCCAGGCAGTAGCTCAGTTATGGATGGGAGTGTACTGTTCGAGGCGGTAGCACACTTATGGAAGGGAGTGTACTGTTCCAGGCAGTACCAGAGTTATGGAATGGAGTGTACTGTTCCAGGCATTAGCACAGTTATGGAAGGGAGTGTACTGTTCTAAGCAGTGGCACAGTTATGGAAGGTAGTGTACTATTGCAGGCAGTAGCACAGTTATGGAAGGGAGTGTACTGTTCCAGGCAGTAGCACAGTTATGGAAGGAAGTGTACTGTTCCAGGCAGCAGCACAGTTATGGAAGGGAGTGTACTCTTTCAGGCAGTGGCAGAGCTATGGAAGGGAATGTATTGTTGCAGGCAGCGGCACAGTTATGGAAGGTAGTGCACTGTTGCAGGCAGTAGCACAGTTATGGAAGGGAGTGTACTGTTGCAGGCAGTGGCAGAGTTATGGAAGCAAGTGTACTGTTGCAGGCAGTGGCACAGTTATGGAAGCAAGTGTACTGTTGCAGGCAGTGGCACAGTTATGGAAGCAAGTGTACTGTTGCAGGCAGTGGCACAGTTATGGAAGCAAGTGTATTGTTGCAGGCAGTGGCACAGTTATGGAAGGGAGTGTACTGTTGCAGGCAGTGGCACACCTCTACAACCCACAAATAAATGGTAATAAGAATTCTATTTCAGGTTACAACTGCCACCATTTATTTTGAGGAAATTAAGAGTTTTGAGCTCCACTTATTACAACCGTATGTGCAATTTACATTACATACAGGAAGAGAAAGAATGCAACATTAATTCTGCTTACATCTTGAACTTTTTATTTTAGCTACAATTAATGAACCCCCTTAATCAGATCCTCGAATCAAAAACAAGTCCAGTTAGCACTGACATTAAACACACGTCTTTATTGTTTGTGATTCTAAAGTTAGGCTTACCAGTTGAGTAAAAATAATGGACAGTGACACCAAGCGTAATTTTTATCTCGTGCAAAACTAAGTGGGAAGTGGCACTTTATCTCAGTTAAGTTTTAGGAACTCTGCCAGACATTACTGATAATTCACCAAACTATATTACAGAGGCTTCACAGAGTGCTGGCAAATATGGCACCTGAGTAATTCCTTGGATTTGAATGACCTGTTGCAAGCTCCACACACAAGTGGACGCTTTTCAGTGTGAACAACCTGATGTCTCTTAAGTGTGCGCCTATCACCAAATGATTTACTACACACATCACAAGTAAAAGGACGCTCTCCAGTATGGACACGCTGATGAGTTTTCAGAGCACTCTTCTGGGCAAAGGTTTTATCACACACATCACAGATGTAAGGACGCTCTCCAGTGTGTACACGCATGTGTAGTGTTAGGCTGCTCTGACTAATGAAACCTTTACCACACAAAATACAGGGAAATTTATAGTCATTATTATGCTTGAACATATGTTCTTTCAGAGCCCTCAAGGAACGGAACGACATATTACACACATCACAGTGATATGGTCGCTCATCAGTATGAATTAATTTATGCTGCTCCCAATCTCTTTCAATGGCAAACATTTTGTTACAAACATCACATCTAAATGGACGCACTTCACAATGCATGCGCTGATGATGCTGTTTCATATCACCCTTAGAAGCAAATGATTTTTTACACACATCACAGCTATATGGACGATTACTACTGTGTAAGCGCTTCAGATGCTGCTTCAGACCACTCTGATCACTGTAGGACTTATTACACACACAGCAAGAGAACGGACGCTCTCCAGTATGCAAGCGTTGATGTTTCCTCAGATTACTCTTATCATAGAATGACTTATCACACATATTACATGGGTACTGAGATTCCTGTTTGTGTGTGCGCCAGTGACTGATGAATGTAGTACGAAGAGCAAATGATTTCTTACACACGTCACATGTGTACTGATTCCCTTCAGCATGTACTGTCTGCGGTTCAGTTAGCGTATTCTGATAAGGAAACATAATTAACATTGATATCAAAATAATAATGTAGCATATTACATGATTACTATCAGCAGGAAAGGGGAGAATTGTGGGTGCAAGAACTAAAAAGAACATAATATTACCTACAGAATTATATACTCCCCCCAGTCATAACACACAAATTCTGTGTGTGATAGTTGGGAGATAATTTGGATCACCGCACAGCAGTAACTGAACAAGTGAAATGCCAGTAATATATCTCCACCTGCATGACAATGCAGTGCAACATGCCACATGAAACTGAATGCTGTCAACTGTGGAACCCAGAAATAAGGCAATAAGCTGTATACAGCTACAGCTGTCAGATTAACCAACAAGCAAAACACTGCAATCTGCTGTCACTAAACAGCATCACTTAATGTGACTTTACATGTCAAGTGCAAAACTTCACATACACAACTGAAACTGAAAACTGAAATCAAGTTTAGGGACAATCTGTCAGTGCCTGAAGAAGAAGAAAGTGTAATAAAGAGGTGCTTCATCCTGTTGTGTTTTATTCAAATGTTATATGAAAAAATAGGCATAAGGAAAACAGATACAAGATGTCCAATTTACAAGCTTCACCTTCTTAACAAGCAAAAACCAGTAACCTGGAATTTGTGAATATGTACTGTATAGGAATGGTTTCTGAGACAACATGACAGTAATACACTACAGGGATCAATCATATTAATATTGTAGCAGCTAGTATGATTCACATCCACAAGATCAAGAACCTAAAGAGGAACCCATATATCTGTACTGCAGTGAATAATACTGGAAACAAATTGAATTACAGGAACGTAATTAAAAATGATTCTTAGTGGTACAGAACTTCATTCCAGCCTGAATGTTGCAATTTCTGTTTTACGTGATTGAAGTCATCATCTCATCATCATCAAATCCTTTTACTTCTTGTGGAACATACGGCATCCATGAAGAGCTTCCTGGCATTGCGGTCTCCAGCTATCCCCTTGACCCCGTTCCATGATCTTCTTATGCTTCTTATCTCACCCTCTACTGTCCTTCGCCACGTTCTCTTCGGCCTACCTCTCCTTCTATATCCCTGAGGATTCCAATCTAATGCAGTTTTCTCTATTGTTCCTCCCTTTGACGCCTGACGACAACTACAGTGGTCGCACCGCACTGCTAACCTCTAAACGTTGCATTTTATATATTTATTCAACAAATATAGGTACTGAATATTTTAAACACGGTATAT
>Ga0123355_10020267_pt1 | contig 10612 bp, 7 predicted proteins | sample TergutEmb28metaG_3_FD_89872 | JGI IMG/M metagenome (GOLD analysis project Ga0123355, IMG submission 89872) | Embiratermes neotenicus P1 segment gut microbial communities from Petit-Saut dam, French Guiana - Emb289 P1 | ecosystem: Host-associated > Arthropoda: Insects > Digestive system > Gut ... | reverse complement strand
TTTCATCGAAGAGGAGCTTTTTAATCCGATACCTGCATGGGAACGAGATATACCAGAAGCTGACCTATATGTAGTGTTTACAGTAGAAGAAGATGGCTGGCAAGTTGCACACGATAGATGGCAGAGCGAGCAGGATGCCTTAGCGGGTATAGCGTTTGCCCGCTTCGAAGGGCTAGATTTAGAGATTTTAGAATACAGCCCACGTGGATTAAGTTTCACACTGACTAACAATAATCCCAATTACAGCTATATTATCGTAGGTGTATTTGTAGGGTGGGAAGATATCTTTCCTAATGGAGGATTTGCTGGCTCTGTCGAGTATTTTATATATTCGCAAAGTTTTCCAACCGACTCATGGTCATTTGGCGATGATAAGCGGCTAGAGTTTGGAGAATACCTGTTTCTGGAGGTGGATTGGTATGATGAAATAGGATACCTTATGCCAAGTATGGAGAGGGATTCTTCAAATCCTTATATGTTCGAGCTAGTCATAGATGTGAGGTTGGATGTGGATGAGGAATATATTGATGAGAATTTCCGCCATATTATGCCAAGACAACTTAGGTTGCCTAGCATAGGACATAGGATAACAGCGGAGTTTGAGCTTTTGCCTTAAAAAAGAGGAGATTGCGGGTCAAGCCCGCAATGACGTGACTTTTGTTGTATGAACATCGTGCCGCAAACCCCATAGATACAAAAACGGATACCTCATGAGAAGTATCCGTTATTTGTTTGTGGTAAAATTTTGGGATAGTATTGTTAAGTGTTCAAGAATGTTAAGCGAAGGATCGCGGCAGACTTCATCTAGCAGGAATGCAAGAGTTTTGCCGATTTGTTCGCCCTGTGCAAGCCCCAGATCTTTGAGAATATTCCCATTGATTGCAAGGGCGGAGATTGTGTATGCGTCTTTATCTTTATGAATTTGCTCAATTTGGCGGCGAATTGCCGTGATATTGTCAAGAGCTTCGGTATTTCTGGTGTTGGATGCGATAATCTCTTGTAGGTATAGTATGTTTTCGAGAGAATCTGCGTTGAACTCGCCCAGTGATTTTCGTACGATGTACGGATCAGAGAAGAATTTTTGGTTTATGCCGCGTACAAGGATACGTACGGTCTTCATGGTGAGGTTGTCGAACTTTAGGAGTTTGAGAACGCGCAGTACCTCGGTATCATCCATGTGCATCATCAATAATGTGAGGCGGTTGTGCAGAGTGTTGTTGCACATTGCAAGTGGTGTGCGTAAGCTCTCGAAGTAGGTTATGAAATAGGGTAGGCTTTTGGGGTCGAAAGCTTCCCAAAGCCCTGTAGATAGTAGGTCGGCAAATTTGCCGCTCCCATTTGAGATTAGAAGTTTAGCAAGTTCAATTCGAATGCGCTCGGCTGATACATATGCAAGGCTTGGCGCATGTTGAATAATTGCGTCTAAGGTTGCGGACTCTATCTCGAAGCCGAGCTGCCCTGAAAAGCGTACAGCACGAAGCATACGCAGAGCGTCTTCATCAAAACGTTTGGAAGGCTCACCCACACATCGTATGCAGCATGAAGATATGTCATTGCGACCTCCGAATGGGTCGATATAGCCATCTTTTGGATGGTAGGCAATGGCATTCATTGTGAAATCCCGTCGCGAGAGGTCATCTTGCAGAGATGTTGTGAATGTGACATTGCTTGGGCGGCGGTGGTCGAAGTAGTCGCCGTCTTGGCGGAAGGTTGTTACTTCGAATGAGTCACTGCCAAGCAGCACAGTAACAGTGCCGTGAGCTACTCCAGTGTCAACTGTGCGTTTGAACAACAATTTGACCTCGGCGGGAGTAGCCGAGGTTGTTATGTCGAAGTCTTGAGGAATGCGCCCCATGAGTGTATCGCGTACACAGCCGCCAACTACGAATGCTTCGTAGTTGTTATCGTTAAGTACGGTGATTATTTCAGAAACTTTTGCTGGTAAGTTCATTATTATGAGAATGGGTTCAATTTCGACAAGAATGAAGATTTCTTGCCTCTTCCTTGCGCCTTCATTTCTTCTTCCGACATTCTGCCCTTGAAGTCAACTATATAGATACCCGCAACATCGACGCGGATTTGCTTCTGGAGAGGGATTGCGTTATAGATTCTAGGGTCACACATAAAGGTAGTTATCTGTGAACCCATTTTAGCTTTGACAAATGGGGCTTTCATGATTTTTGCACGTGCCGGCATACTGTCGATGATTGCTTTTGGCAAGCCAGCTTCCGATGGGCGGCACTTCTTTTTGTCAATCGTGAAGATGGATATAGTTTGCTTGGTTTGTTCAATCATGCGGTCTTGTTCGACCATCTTCGTAGATGACCAGCGGTTGAGGAAGAACAACCCAACGGCAACAGCGGCAAGGACTAAGGTAGCGATGAGGAAAATATCTAGAAATTGCATGTGGTTCACTCCTTATTTAATCTCTTTGCGAGTTCGATGATTTCTTGTTGTACGGTTGTATCGTCTTTTACATGAACAACATCGGTTTTCCATGAGATTGCTGTGCCAATCAATTCTGCATTTAGAAGCCTTAGCAGTTCCTTGGAAGCATTGAGTGCGTTATCGGGACCATATTTGACAGGATCAAAACCGCCAAGACTAAGAATTACGGCTCCGCGCTTTGGCTTAAGATTTACAGTGTCATGCCGGATGTAACGTGCGGAGAACATTATCTGAAAACGGCTTAGTAGGTTGAGTATTGGTCCGGGGAGGTTGGCGAAGTAAATCGGTGCGGAGATTACGATATTGTCATAGCTATCCATTCCGCTGTAGACAATGTCCATGTCATCTGAGATACTGCAGCCGAAGGTTTTGTAGCAATACTTGCAGTCGATGCATGGTGAGAGCTTCGCGCTGAACGTGTTAAGTGTGGTAACTTCTCCTTGCAGGTGTTGTTTGAGAAGGTTTTCAAGAAAGGCAGTTTGTCCAGCGGGATTTGGTGCACCGGATATGAGCAGGGTTTTCATGTGGTTGCTCCTTATTAATGTTACAGCATCGAAATTTTGTTCGGCTTTCATTTTAGCATCTTTTTGCCGATTAGTAAACCATGAAATTAAAACAATCCCACAATCAATTGACTGTGGGATTGTTTGTATCTGTGAGAATAGCTTTAATGTTATGGTCTTGGCGCAGCAGCACTCATGATATAGTTGAATGCCCAATGCCATTCTGGTACATCTGTGAAGCGTTGATGTTGAAGTGGGTTAAGGTTTCTGCCATCGGCTCTGACAAGAAGTGCAACAGCTTCTGCACGAGAGAGCGGTCTGCCAGGACCAAATGTGCCATCTGGGTAACCGTTGATGATGTTGCGGTCAGCGGCGAGAGCAACATAGTTTCTTGCCCAGTGACCTTGAGGCAGGTCTGTGAACGTTGCTGAACCAGTACCTGTGAGCCCATTCATGCGAACAAGCACAGTTGCTGCTTCTGCACGGCTAAGTTCTCCGCCTGGTCTGAATGTGCCATCTGGATAGCCATTCATGAGACCTCTTGCGGTTACATAGTCAATTGCTGCACTAAACGGTGAACCAACGGTGTCATTAAATCTGACGGATGTTCCGGTTGGTCTTATTGCAGCTGATTGAAGATTGAAGATTGCTTGTGCAAGCTCTCCGCGTGAAACGGCTGCTTCCGGTGCGAATGCGTTGCCGCCTCTAACTGGGAAGAATGCGCCGCCAGGAGCTGTAGGCGGTTGCACTGTTGGAGGTACATGCCCAACAGGAGCAAGTACAACCACAATGTTAGCAGTGCCAGTTACAACATACGACCAAGTTGCAGGCCACATATTGTATCCAACTGGGATGTTGAGGTTTGCAGCGTTGAGAGTTGTTCCAACAGTAGTAGGAACGTTTGCGGTGCTTATTGTACGACCATTAAGGTCTCTGAATGTTACAGATACAGTTGCGTTGTCGCCAATGGCTCTGCCTTGTTCCGGAGTATTGATTGTTACCACATTACCGAAGTAAGTGCGGGAAGGTGTTCTGTAGAATGCAGAAACATGGTACGTTGTGCCAGGCTCAAGACCTGTCAATGTCATTTCGAATGTTCCGGTTTGGTTAGAGTTTTGGCGTGCAGAGCTGTTTGAGAGTGTCGGCATTCTGTTGGTCGACGACCATACGAAACCGCGCTCGATGATGCGGTGATCCCATTGACTCCAATTGTTGTTCCAATGATTCCAAGAGCCGCCGGTTGAGCGGTTAGGAATATGCGCTGACATACGAGCTGTAGTTGTTGCTATTTCGAGCGGCTGGTTGGTAGTGATGAAGCTGCTGTCGCGTTGAACGTTGATGCCTATGAGATTGCTTGAGTGCCAAGGATTCCAACGATCCCACTGACCTTGCCAGCTTACGCCTGCACGGAATGAGTAGACAGGACCGTAAAATCTTCCGCGGCTTGTTTCAACAAAACCACGAACGTGGTAAAGAGTATTGTGTTGGAGGTTTCTGAATGTTACAGTACCGCTTGATGATGGCTGAACGAGACGGCTGTCAGCGTTACCGGAGGTTGGAGTTCCGCTTCGGGAAATGAGTACACCGACATTACGGATAGCGCCGTGTGAACTTTCGTCCCAACCTTGCCAAGAATTCCAATGGTCGTTCCAGTTGCTCCAGCGACCGTCCCAGCCCCAAGCATGAACACGTATGCTTACGCTGTCACGTGACATAGAAACGGGCTCGAGCTGTATCCAGTTTGCAGAAGTACCGTGACCCCACCAGTGATTCCAGTTGCTAGGCACTGTAAAACTGTGATTTACGCTAGTACCGATTTGATTACTGCCTGGTACTGAAAGTGCTACAGCCTGAACAGTATACTGTCTGCCTGGTTCAAGGTTAGTAAAAGTAAAGCTAGAATTTATGAATGCTGAACCAGTTGTTGTAACTACACCTGCTGAAAAAGTTTCAGTTGCAAGACCAGAAGAGCGTAGTTCGAAAATAATTTCTCTGACATCATTGCTACTACTGCCTACACTTACAGTAACATTGTTATTATTATGATCAAATGAATGGGTTGGCGCACCCAATGACACAGAGCTTGCCATAACAGTGTTTACTGTGAGGTTTGTACTAAGAGTTATAAAAAGTAAGAAGCCGGCGGCTGCAATTGCTGAGTATAACAGTTTTGATTTGAACTGACTTATCATGAAAATGATAACCTCCTTAATCCTTATTTAGACAATTTTGATAGATGAGCCCCAACCATAGCCTACTACAGTATAGCATAGTATGCCCATTGTTGCAACAAAACATAGCTTTTTGTAACCATATTGTCAGATGAAATTCACGGAAATAGCATAAATCGTTGTGAAATTTACATTATTTCCCAAAAGACGTTGTAAGACCACCATCTACAAACAGCATATGCCCATTTACGTAATTTGCTGCAGGTGAAGCTAAAAATAATGCCGGACCGGCGATATCCTCCGGTTTACCCCAGCGAGCCGCCGGAGTTTTGTTGATTACCATTGTGAAGAGTGGGTGTGGAGTGCCGTCAGCTTGAGGTGCGCGGATAGCTTCGGTAAGTTCTGTTTCGATAAATCCAGGACCGATTGCGTTGACTTGTATGTTGCGTCCGCCGTATTCAGCAGCGAGGCTGCGAGTGAGAAGCTTCAATCCGCCTTTAGCTGCATTGTATGCTGCTACGCCGTCACGTCCGATTTCGCTAAGAACTGAACCTATGTTGATAATTTTGCCGCCGCCTTGCGCGAGCATTGAAGGTAGAACAGCTTTTGCGACGATAAATTGGCTCGTGAGGTCGACATCTATGACTTGGCGGAAGTCTTCCACTGACATTTCATGAGTAGCTCCGCGTTTGATGATACCTGCGTTGTTCACGAGTATGTCTATCGGACCAAGTTCGCTTGTGATTTTAGCTACCATTTGTGTTACAAGGGCTTCATCAGTTATATTGCAGATGAAGCCTTTTGCGTTGATTCCTGCGGCTGCATAATTTGCTTTACCTTTCTCTAACGAACGTTCTTGTGAGCAACAGTAAGCAATTTTTGCGCCGGCTTCGGCGAGAGCTTGTCCGATTGCGAAGCCGATTCCGTGGCTTCCGCCTGTTACAAGAGCGACTTTACCTTCAAGGTTGAACATTTTTGATGCGTGCATTGTATTTCCTCCTTAGTGGTTGGCGGCGAGGTAAACCTTCACCTTATTATTTACGTAAGATACACATAATTTGTTTCGTGCATTTGTTCAAGTCATATACATCAACTACCCACCCTAGTAAAAGAGTGGGTAGACAGAACTAACGTGTCTAATTACCTATTCCCTGCCTTACAGAGCCTATAGCTGCTTGTAGCTGTTCATCTTCATCTTGCGAGAGAGACATTATCCGCATTGAGGTTTCTCTGTCAGTCTCGATGAGAATATCAGGCGTTATGCCTTCACCGTGAATGCTGTATCCGCCTGGCGTATAGTATCTAGCGATGGTGACTTTTATGCCTGAACCGTCGGATAGAGGGAATAGGCTCTGTACAACGCCCTTACCAAATGTTTGGTTGCCGACGAGCACGCCAGAGGAGGTGTCTCGTACAGCACCAGCCAAAACTTCCGAAGCGCTTGCCGAGTTTTCGTTAACAAGTACGGCAAGTGGTAGATTTAGTTGGCGGTTATTGGAGCGCGAAACGTCACGGTTGCCGCGGCTGTCTACAGTGTAGACCACTGTGCCTTCGGGGATAAGTTCGTTGGTGATTCTAACAACCGAATCGAGCAAACCGCCTGGGTTATTGCGTACATCTATCACAAGCCCTTGCATTCCGCGTTGCCTGAGATTGGCAAGTGCTTGCATGAACTGAGGGTGTGTCTGCCTGTCGAAGTTGGTTATGCGGATGTAGCCGATTTCATCGTCAATCATTCGGTGTTCAACGGTTGGTACTTCGATTTCTGCGCGGATTATCTCGCGCTCGAAGGTTTCATTAGCGAATTCTCTGAGAATGGTTAAGGTTACAGGTGTGCCTGGTGTGCCGCGCATCATTGAGACAGCATCGTCGAAGTTTACAGAAGAAACATCCTCGCCATTGACTTTGATTATTTTATCGCCAGGTTCAAGTTGTGCTTGGTAGCTTGGACCTCCTTGAAATACCTGCAAAATTTGTATGCGGTTGTCGGCTTGGTCTATCTGCACGCGTACTCCTATGCCCGCATAACGTCCTTCTGCGCTTTCGCGGAACGCGGCTAAAGATTCGCGGTTCATATATGATGTATAAGGGTCTCCAACACCAAATAAAAAGCCCATAAACATAGCTTCGGTCATGATTTCAACATCGAATTCGTTGACGGAGTGAAATTCAAGTATGGTTAGGATTTCTTGCATTTTTGTTGCTGGGTCGAGTACGATAGGTCTGTTGTTGCCGGTGAAAATGAGTATGCTAAGCAGCAAGCAAAACGACAAAATTCCAAAGAACATGCCCTTTAAGAAAGATGAACGATTCAGCTTTTTCTGATTTTCTAGGTTTTCTCTAATCTCTATGATTTCTTTAACTTCTTCCATTGTTGCCTCCCCGCGGATAAGCGTTTTTGTCAGTTTACTTTAAAGTCTATATCCGCTGCGCGAAATTTAGAACTGTTTGATGTTGTTATGGTGCGTTTATATGCAAACGGATATGCAGGCAAGTAAACCTTTTGCAATCTGTTCTGTGGACAGACCTGGTTTGTCGGGTTTGCTCACAACTTGTTCGGTGGCGAATGGTACATGTATGAATCCTCCGCGAATTCCGTGGAATTCAGAAACGGTTGCAAGCTTGTACAGCAGCCCATACATGACATGGTTGCACACATATGTTCCGGCGCTGTTGGATACGCTTGCAGGGATTCCAGCGTTGCGCATCGCTTCTACCATTGCCTTTATGGGGATTGTAGCAAAATAAGCATTTTTGCCGTTTGTGAAAATTGGTCTATCTACAAGTTGGTTACCTGCGTTATCGGGAATGCGGGCGTCATCTATATTGATTGCAACGCGTTCGGGAGTTATAGTGAAGTGCCCTCCGGCTTGCCCAATACACAGCACAACATTTGGTTTATGGGTATATATAGCGGATTCGAGCTTGTTTATGGATTCATGAAAAACACAAGGTAGTTCAAACTTGACAATTTCACATCCATTAACATTGTCAGGCAGCAATTTTACAGCTTCAAAAGACGGATTAATAGGCTCGTTGTCGAACGGTTCAAAACCGGTGATCAATATGCGCATAAAACACACAAGCTTTCTTTAGTTTTTGTGCAAAACCATAAAAATATTGCGACAGTGAAACATCGCTTGACAAGTTTTTCCGCCCATGCTACAATAATCGTTCGTAGTAGAACGTATATATTTCTATATAAATAGGGGTATACGCGGACATTGTAACACATCAGTGTTGCCAGTTCAACATATATTTTCAAATTGTGACGTATTATGACGCAACTGGCGCGCCGAATAGCCAAGAAAAGGTGGCATGAATTTGAACTGGAAGATGGTAATAGTCAATTTTGACTATAGTTGCGTTACCTGCAAGCCATTAAAACCAGAGGGGATGTAGTTAATTATTTTTTTAGCAAACTAACTGCATTGTTTTTTGTGTGTATCGACATTAAAAGTTTGAGAAATCCGTAGAGTTCGCTTGTGATGATGGGACCTGCGAGAAAATAGATGAAACCCAAGGGTCAGACCCAAATTTTTAAAGGGGTGTATGTGAATTGGAAAAAAGCAGAGTAAAATCCATGAGCTATGGGAACAAGTCGCGCATGAGTTATTCGCGGATTGACGAAGTTCTCGAAATGCCGAACCTTATTGAGGTGCAGAAAAACAGTTACAACTGGTTTTTGTCTGAAGGGCTTCGAGAGGTTTTTCAAGATATTTCTCCGATATCCGACTTTAGCGGCAACCTTGTGCTGGAGTTTGTTGACTTTAGGATCGACAGCGAACCTAAATATTCTATTGATGAATGTAAAGAACGGGACGCAACCTACGCTGCACCTTTGCGCGTCAAGTGCCGCTTAAGAAATAAGGAGCTTGACGAAATTAAAGAACAAGAAATTTTCATGGGTGACTTTCCGCTTATGACGGACAACTGCACGTTTATCATCAATGGTGCAGAGCGCGTTATCGTCAGTCAGCTTGTGCGTTCGCCTGGTATTTACTATGCAGTTGATTACGACAAAGTCGGTAAGCAGCTGTTTTCGTCTACGGTTATCCCGAACAGGGGTGCTTGGCTCGAATACGAAACCGACAGTAACGATATTTTCAGCATCCGTGTTGACCGTACGCGTAAAGTACCTGTTACGGTGCTTTTGCGTTCACTTGGTGTAAGTACAGACGCGGAAATCATTGAGCTTTTTGGTGAAGAGCCAAAGATTTTGAATACAATTGAGAAGGACGTTTCCAAGAACTACGAAGAAGGTCTTATCGAGATATACAAACGCGTGCGTCCAGGTGAACCGCCTACGATTGAGTCGGCAGAGTCGTTGTTGCGCTCAATGTTCTTCGACCCAAAACGTTACGACCTTGCGAAGGTTGGACGCTACAAGTTTAACCAAAAGCTTGCAATGCGCAACCGTATTGTTGGTTACTATCTTGCCGAGGACGTTATTGACACGTACGCGGGCGAAATCGTAGCGGAAGCGGGAGACAAGGTAACGCTTGAAATCGCCGATGCTATTCAAAACTCAGGCGCGGGCTTTGCTTGGGTGCAGGTTGAAGACCGCAAGGTAAAGGTTCTTAGCAACCTTACTGTTGACGCGACCGACTACTTGAGACCATACGACATTAATCCTCGTGAAATCGGGATCAAAGAAAACGTTTACGCTCCGGTTCTTATGGAGCTTCTCGAAAAATACGAAGACCCACGAGAGCTGCAAGATGCTCTGCGCAACAACTTATCACGCCTTGTGCCAAAGCATATCACGCTTGAAGATATCATGGCGTCTATCAGCTATGTACTGAACCTTGACTACGGCATAGGACATACAGACGATATTGATCACTTAGGCAACCGCCGTATCAGAGCGGTTGGAGAACTTTTGCAAAATCAGTTCCGAATTGGTCTAACACGCATGGAGCGTGTTGTTAAAGAGCGTATGACAATCCAAGATATTGATGTGGTCACGCCGCAGGCGCTGATCAACATTCGTCCTGTTACAGCGGCTATCAAGGAGTTCTTTGGTTCGTCACAGCTTTCGCAGTTCATGGACCAAACTAACCCGCTTGCCGAACTTACGCACAAACGCAGACTTTCGGCACTCGGCCCCGGAGGACTTTCGCGTGACCGCGCAGGATTCGAAGTTCGTGACGTTCACTTCTCGCATTACGGGCGCATGTGCCCAATTGAGACACCGGAAGGTCCGAACATTGGTCTTATAAACTCGCTTGCGACATACGCGCGCATAAACGAGTACGGCTTTATAGAGTCGCCATATAGATACCTCGATAAATCGGGTGATACACCAATCGTTTCTAAGGAATTTGCCTACATCACAGCAGACGAGGAAGAGAATTACACGGTTGCCCAGGCGAATGAGCCTCTAAGTGAGGACGGAAAATTCCTGCACAAGAAGGTTTCAGGACGACATCGCGAGGATATCATTGAGCTTGAAGCCATGGACATCGACATGATGGACGTTTCACCCAA
>Ga0123355_10020266_pt1 | contig 10612 bp, 10 predicted proteins | sample TergutEmb28metaG_3_FD_89872 | JGI IMG/M metagenome (GOLD analysis project Ga0123355, IMG submission 89872) | Embiratermes neotenicus P1 segment gut microbial communities from Petit-Saut dam, French Guiana - Emb289 P1 | ecosystem: Host-associated > Arthropoda: Insects > Digestive system > Gut ... | reverse complement strand
TGGGCTGTGATGTAAGATTGTGTATGAAGTTATTATTAATAAACAGTTGTTAAGGTTACATGGTTTACTTGCATTCCTACCAAGCTTCCACCAAGGAGGTGCAGTACTAACTTCTCAAACAAGCTTACTGCCTCCAACTTCTGGTTATAACATACAGGCACCACATTCCTCAGAACTGGCACCTTGCTACCAGACTACGCAGTGTCAAACCCCATAAAGCTTCAGTCTTTAAGTATTAGCAACACACGTGCTCATGGCAAAAGGAACAGGCATTTCCAATGTCAATTATGCCATCGTAGATATGATAATACATTCTTTTTATAAGAAGCTTCAGCCTATTTTCAGGCCATGGCATCCCTTTTGTCAGCATTTTGAGACAACTGAGTTTTTATGTGGTAAGTATTAGATGAGTAATATGTGTTCATATAGTCACCAGACAAATTTTCTAAGTCAATTTACAGTTCATTTAACTATGCTGTATCTGAGACTGAATGGCATAAAATAGTAAGAAGACTAATGGACAATGAATTGAAAAACAAATGAGAGCAAGTGGTAATGGCTTAATTTCAGGTACCATCATTGCATTTGGCAGAGGTGAAATTCAGACTAGGAATCTCCAGAACACAAGTTTACAGTGTTACACCTACATCAACCTAACCAACCAACCAACTTAATGAAGAAGAGCCATTCTTTGGACGCTAATAGTTCCACAGCAAATTAAGAAATTCCCTGCATTTTATGAAACATGAAGGTTCATTACCATATTCAGAAAAGCCCACCACTTGTCCATATCCTGAGATTGTCCTCCCATCAAATTTCTTCAAAGACCCATTTTAATATTATTCTTCCATCTACACATAGGTCTTTCAAATGATATCATTCCCTTAAGTTTCCTAACCAAAATCCTGTATGCACTATGTTCTTTGTCACATGTGTAACATGCCCAGCTTTCCACTCAACCATACTGTCTGGTGACTGTATATAAAGACGAACTGCCCAGCAGTCAGGTGTTTCCAACATAACAAACAGCTTAAAAAAAGCATAACATGGTGACGAAACAACATTTGGGAAGTTGCCCAACCTGCTGAATGTGACCAGATTTGAGTGGAAGCACAGATGGCCAACATAGGTTTCACTGGACATAATATTTAAACATTCAGATCCTTCCTCACAATCAGTGCACTGAATGTGCATCATCGAGGCCATCCACGTAAACACATCCAAATGCAGTGGAACTTGGTACATAAACTGAAGCAACAACCATTGTTAGCATACTCCAAATCACATTACAATTATGATTTTATACATGAAAATAATAATACAGTATATATACACTGAATGTAAGCATATCAGCAACAGAAAAGCCAAAATCTTTCCTCCCTCCAGTCATCATGTAAACAGAAAATGTTACATGATTCTACCACAGTTAATCCACCTACCTGCAGTAAATAACAGCGTAACCAAATACCTACTCCAAAACAAAACAGAATTTTTTTAAATATATGCATTGCAATTTTGAATACCCCATTGGCCTTGATGTTCATTTCATGCAGATACAAAGAGACCCTGGACCAGAGGCTAGCCCTGCCAAAGGGACCAAACAGGAAGGGCTGTTGACACTATTGTCTTACCCCACACAGCAAACAGAACAAGTTTTTGAAATGTTGTGGTTTTAAAATACTGACACAATGGGCAGTGTTCGAAACACTGGTCAAGTAGGTCACTTACTTAGCATAATCACAAACACAAAGACCTTACACAAGTACTGGTCAGTGAACTGTCACGCCATACGAATGACACACAAGAATGGTCTCGCAGGTCTGGGGGCACTGCAACAAGTGCCATGTTGGGGTGTGGGAAAGTAAGGTGCATGAACGATGGGGTTTGGAGAACTCAAGAACTGAGGAAATTGTACAAAATGCTCTGTGTGGTGACAGATATTGAAAGGATGAAGTCCAGGCAGCTGGAACAGTGATCAGAATGCAAGAAACAAAGGTGGCTAAGAGACTTGCTGATGGCAACACAGAAGGAAGCAAGAAAGTGAGAAGGATCAGATTGTGATAGATCAGAACAATCTACAGGAGGAAAGTGAGGTGAAAGAGGGAAAAGGCATAAACAGAGATGACTGGACATTTACTGCAAAGAAGGCTGATGTTCTTTGACAAACATGGAGACAAAAAGTAAGAATGTATTGAGTGACAAAGATTTATGCACTGAATATGATGGAAGAGTGGAAAAAATGGCAAAATAAGTGGTGAATGGTCACAGGGATATGAGAATTATATTAATTCTTTGCAATCACAGCTTTGACAATTATATGTTCTACAAAATCTAGCCAAATATCAACAGGCTTCTTCTCAATAAACAAAAATGGTCTACTGTTCTATCAACTGATAATGTTCTGACATAATGAATTAACACTGTAAATTACAAGTACTTTAGCCCTTTGTGAGAAGATCTTGTTTTTAAGTCAAAGATTATCATCTCCTAGGTTCTTAATAAACTGCCACCTGGTATGTCTAAAGCTTACTGCTTGCAGCAGATCATGTGCTAGTGACATCTTGTATAAATTTTGTGAATTTGGTGAAAAAGTAACATTATATATGAAATGAAATATACTCCATATCAGGGACACTTTGCAGATACATATGTATAATACAAAAGGGTTAAAATTGCTAATAAATTTTGTTTCGGATTATCTGTGGTAAATGATGTACAATGCAACATTTTCATGGCTTGCCCAAACATACCAGCACCACAACCACAAGACAGTGGTGCAGGAGGATGGAAAACATATTTTGTTTTGTAATTTTTGTTTTTACCTTTCAATTCATCAAAGTCTACCAGATGTAACTGTAGGTTACCTTTGTCCTCTTCCAGTTCAGCAATTCTGTTCTGAAGCTTCACAATCTCTGCATTGGCATCAGACATCTGGTAACAAAACAACAATATCTGTGGCTTTACTGAAAGAAGCAATGCTTTGAACCAGTGTTGCCCATCCTTCTGAACTCTGCTGATCACATCAGCAACCCTTCCTGGCCCTGCAGACTACCTTATCTGTCGCGGTCACCCATTTCTAAGGCATTGTGCAGTATGGAATGTATTTAAATTGTACTTTTCACAACTTTTAGAACTGTTGTCCTCAAGTTTTAATTATGTCTGGCTAGGTTCATATATGTGTTGATAAACAGCCTAAGGATAAAAAGAAACTGATGTCTCTGTTCAACAGCAGGGGTTATGGTTAAGGTTGAAAGGAGGATGAGTACTACTGCAGTCAGACGCCATAATGGTATACGCAAAATGATTCTTTCAGCAAGAAAAATGAGACAAGATGAGGAAAAGCATTAAGGCCAGTGTTCTGTTGAATCCAAACATTTCTTGTGTAAGTTATGACAACTTGAAAAGATTGACAGGGCATCCTGTGTATGGCTGGAAGATGGCACTAGAAACAGCTGTCAGGTAGTGGTGCTGGGACAATGGAGAAGGCCATGCCAATAAAGGTTGGCTAGGAAAACTGTCTGAAGTCCAAGAATCTAGTGTTCACAATCGTTGCCCTTGGTAATGCCTGAGGGCATTCACGAGATATTGGTCTTGCCCATCCCAATATCAAAGTTCAGTACCTGTCAAACACCACTGCCTCACTCACACAACCACTCAACCACTGAATCATCACAACAATAACAAGCTATTACACTTGTCACACCTTCCACAGTTTCCTGTATTCAAGTCAGGAGACCTCTGTAAATGCTGAAAACTTTGCAGCACAGCTGACTGCTTAGTAAGAACAAAGGAGTACACAGAGAAGCCGAAGTTCAGAGCTCTGAAAGCTGCTGCTATAGGCTGTAACTTGAAGCAGTTGAACACTGCTGAGAATTCTCCAGCCAGCATGACAAAATAGGAAACATTCTCATATTAAGCCTTAATGTTCCAGAAGGACTCCCAGATTTGGAGGAAGCTGATATCCACAAGTTTGTAACACTCACACTGCTGAGTTCATTGAGAAAGATCCTGAACAGTTCACGATGCTCTGTGACCAGAAGGTAAGGATGATTCTAATGCTGATGGTGATGCTGACTACAAGTGATCTGACAGAAGGCCTCCTGATGGTGGATGATCACTTCTTTGCGGTTAGTCACTTCACAGAGGTGCCCGACATTAAGCACATAATGAAGGCTGTCACAGCACCATACAATGAGGTGTAAAAAGACATGCAGAAGAAGGCAAAGCAACTGAAGATAACATCTTATTTCACTATGTCTTTTATTGCCCCCTGTGCCATGCATGCTACACCATCCAATCACTCTGACACCTTTCAGCCATGAACACCTATGTCATTCTAATAAACACCAACAAAAATGTTTTCATTAATTGATACACAATTAAGTTCTGTGTGTCTTTGTTTCTCCTGACCCCATTTTTCTCTTACAATGTCTTGACTTCACACATTGTGGTTTCACTGTTTGTACTGTTTTCAAGAATGTAACTCTCGTGAATGGTGAGGGTCTGCTGAAGTGTACAAAATACATGTGCTTTTTATAAGTTCAAAGCTGCATCAATATATTTTTCAATACAATTGATATTCCTGTATTCAGTGGAGGCTGAACAGTGATTACCACATGACATGTTTTTGGAGGAAGAGAAATAAAGAATCACTGTTCCTCACACCTGTCAGTCAGTAGCAAACAGTGGTAATGAATTTATTGAATAAGCTTTTTCACCTAACAAAATATGTCGCAAGTAGATGACGTTTGTGTATAGTGTAAATTTAAAATTAAATTTCAGGTCAAATCACATATGTTACACTGACAGCATGATACATGATGGAGAAAGCAGGAGTAGAGTTACAGAAGCTTGAGAAGCAGAAACATTCTTCTCATATACATGTTAGAAAATGGCCTCACCAAGACGCACAGGTAAAGAACTTGATAACAGACAACACAAAAGACAGAATTTCTGTGCCTACAAAAATGATAATTTTTGAAGCAAGAAGAAGGATGGTCGCATATGACATACATCAGTCATATTGCTGGGACATGAGACAATTATTAAGTCTTTTGAAAAATGTGGGATTGGTAATGCTGTTGATAATACTAAAGATTTTTGTTGAGTCAGTATTTGCGAATTTCAGTTTCAAATGTCTCTCAATGTACCTTCTAAAATCTTGGTGCATCTTATGGTCCAGAAAATACATAAGTACATTTACGTGCTTGTGTTACCTGCATTTAACACAAACAATTCTTTCATTACATATCTAATTTGGCCACTTTCCGCAGAAAGACATTTTTGCACGTTAAAAATCACGTGAATTTTTTGGTTTCATTTTCAGAATTATATTGAACATCTGTGCATCAGCAATATGTGAAATATGAATAGTTTTATAAACAAATATATTCACAAAAATACTGCCAGTTTATAATAGGATGTAATTAAGATACTGTGTGGTAAAAGTACATTCACTACAAACTTCCATTGAACGCCTATAAAACATGTGTTGACCACTAGACCAGCACTTTCTTGACTTCTCACTGTTTGAAAAATTCTGTATGGACTCATTTAGTCATCCATCATTTAACAATTCCGTCAACAGGCTAGACTACAGATGCTGAACAATGGAGTGATTGATTAATAGAGGAAAGGATATAGGATGAATGGTCATGGAATAATCTGGGGTACAATCCTGACATTCACATAGACAGACTGAGAACAACCATAAAAAATGTCAGTCAGGATAGCTGATGACCTGGCCAAGATTTGACCCAGGCATGCCCCAATCACAAGTTGGCTGTTACTGCTTCATCGGCTCCTTTGGTATGTCAAGAGAGTTTAAAAGACATCTGTTAATGTTGGACACTTATTATTCTAAATCAGCCCAAAAACAGAATACAGAAAAGGTTAAATACATGAATACGGTATAACCACAATCAGTGATGGTCAGCACATTCTAAAGTTACTCCTACTTACACAACATTCCTTACCTGCTTTAATCCATCTAGTTGTTTAGTCAAGTTCTTCACTTTGGTCTTGTGCTGTGCTTTAAGTTTCATAATCTGTTTGTTGGCATTGTCCAGTTGGAGAGTAAGATCCTCCACCCTCATATTATCTGGCTCTTCCACAGGCCTGTTATGCAGTTCGCTAATCTGTTCCTGAACTTTCACCACTTTCTCCTGCAGTTCTGCATTCCTAGTACTCAGGTCAAACCGGATAGATTCCAAAGTCTTAACACTCTCTTCAGCTTGAAGCAACCTGAAAAATATTGAAATACACACAAATGCTTAGATATGTACATACTCTTGTGTCCAGCCTAGTTCTGAGAGATGAACACTTGGCCAAGGATGAAGGACATAGCAAAGCACTCAACTCAGCAAGTGGGTTCTGACTTTTGAGAGGTGCAAATTTGAATATCAGTACGACACAGACTACCCAAACAGAATTTGTCTTTTGACATTCAGGGGACTGTGCATCGTGATATATTCTTATAATAAAACCAACGAGATGCACTAATTTCTTAAATTTATTTTAGGAATAGAACACTACATTTTTCGGACAGGTTTTCTTTCCATCATCAGGAGTCTAGTACTGTATACACAGCAGTAGGTATATGTCATACAGGTTATTCTGACTGCTTGCTAGCAGGATCAGGATGGAACCAGTTCAATCCTGATCCTGCTAGCAAGCGGTCAGCAAAACCTGTATGACATATACCTACTGCTGTGTATACAGTACTAGAAACATGCAGAGTTCTATTCTAAAAATAAATTTGAGAAATTAGTGCATCTCCTTGGTTTTATTATAAGAATAGAATTTGTCTTCCTCAGTCCCTCCAGAGAATGTTAGCAAAGTCACACAAATCAGACTGCCATTTATGTCCCTATCCTTCACAGTAATTAATATTTAACAATTGTTGTATCATTTCATGTTACAGGATACCATCTTAAAGTGGAACCTGCTCACAGAATCCCCAAACCTGCTAATACAGTGCATATTAACAATCTGTATTATAGGGGGCATTTATTTATCACCAGACTGCTCATCACACAACAGATGACAATGGTGCTGCACAGCAACTGCTGATGTTGCCTGTTATGCAGGTCTCAGTCCTACCCAGTTCCATGTTAAAAAAAACTCTCAGCATACAGTCTAACCTACTGGCACAATAATTAAAGAAACCAAAACTATTTATAAATGTAAATGACCAAATGTGCTGGCTAGTGAAGCCTACCACACGCCTTGGTAGTTGTAACTAGTAAGTTCAAGTACTGGAATGAAAAAACTGGATCAAAGAAGATCACTTCTGAATGCCTCGCTCATTACAAATCAAATGCCAACTATTCCAAGATTAAACCTAGAAATCGTCAGTAAGACACCGGAGTTTAATCACTTTACCTAAGACGACTTCAAAACTGGTGCTATAAGAAATCTGAACTTTAATACATGCATCAGCATCACAATGTATCCTTCAAGCAAGTTTCATTACAATGGCTTACACAGATTTCAATATAGTGCTGATTTAGTTACTGCTATTGCACTAAACTTAGTTTGACCTTCAAAGTTCTAATGACTTTAATCTTCTAAGGCCTCAAGACTTAGATCAGTGTTTCCCATACTTTTTGCTGTGAAGCCCTTTCAGGTTTCATGAAACTTGATGGATTCTCCAAACAATAAAATGGTTATATTAAAAACTGAAACTGGTGGCACATATTTGTGTTAAGAATCCAAGACAAGACTGATCACATAAAATGAAGCAAAATGCAATCAAACTGAATCGAATGGTTTAGAATGAAGTTAGTTTATTGAACCTTGTTAGTTTTGTTAATCGTGATGTCAATTTCTTGTGTTTCTGTTTTTTAACTATTAATTTACATAAAGTATGGTAAATACAGTCTACTAGCAGCACTTACAATCCAATGCAACACACAACCAGAACAACTGTGCATTGATCTTAAAAATGTAATTACACTTACTGAATTATTCTGTTAAATTAAAAAAATAAGAGACCCTTGCAAAACCTGGGGCTCCACAAAGTAGCTTGTATAACAATGATCTAGATATAAATTTGACTTTAAGCAGTCTTTAATTTTTATTTTACGTTACTATTTTATAATTTTATAACATTTTAATATCATTCCACTATTTGGAATAAAAACTTTTAATAGTGATTATGGTATCCACTCCCACAGGAGAGGACTCTAGCTGATATACTTTTTCTGTTATGTAAACTGCAGGATAGTGCAGTTGGTATAGCCACTCACTATGGGCTGGACAGTCTGGGGATCAAATCCTGGTGGGGGCGAGATTTTCCGCACCTGTCCAGACCGGCCCTGGGGCCCAACCAAGCTCCTGTATAATGGGTACCGGGCTTCTCCTGGGGATAAAGTGGCAGGAGCGTGGCATTGACCACCCACCCCCTTCTAGTGCTGAGGTTAAAGGAAGAGTAGAGTTATGCCTCTCCTCCCCCTCTGGGCCTTCGAGGCCTGTTCCAGGGTGAACTTTACCTTTACCTTTGACTTTACTGTTATGTACATTGTGCAACTATCTAGCCATAACAGTTGACTTAAACATGTCTTAGTGACCACAAAGAATATGCAGTATTATTGTTTGTTGTGTTAGTCTGAATATATAAATAAAAAATATGATCTAGATAATAACAGGATTGTGTTTACTTAAAGTTGTGTTATGTCTTTGTTGATGGACAAGTTCTGATGGGGTGGAGGGGGTGGAAGGAGACATACAGAGACATAGATAGCATGGCACTGGAGTGATCAGCAGTCTTGGTGTTTCAGATTTCAGAGAGTCATGGGACAATGATTAAAATATATAAAACCATGTATGTCTTTCACAGTATGGAAAGAACATGGACTCAGCATGATGTGCTTAGAGAATATTTGGACATAAAGAGACAGCAAGTGACAGGACAATGGATAAAGCTGCATAATGAGGATCTTCATAATTTGCAGTGTTCATCAAACATTACGATGATAAAAATCAAGGCTAAGATTGGCTGCCTTATGAAAGTGAAGAGAAATTAATATAAAAATATGGCAAAATCCTGAAGGATAAAGACTTCTTGGAGAAATTCAGTACATATGGGAAGGTAATATCAAAGTGGTTACTATTGAAATGAGGTGGATGTTGAAGTGATTCATGTGGCTCCAGATGGAGGTCATCGGTGAGATCTTGTGAAAATGGTAATAAACCTCTGGTCTCAACAAAACAGCTGTTCAAAAGGATTCTGTCCTAGACACTTAAATAGCAGGACTTAGGATGCGAGGCTTGGTACCATGTCTGGGGGGGGTGTGTGTGTGTGTGTGTGTGTGTGTGTTCATGGTTTTTCCTCAGTCCTTACAGCAAAATACTGTGATTGAATCTCAAATAGTCAACTTCTTTATCTCAGATATTTTTCCCAGCCCATGCTATATAACTCATATAGTTGAAATAGTGTCAGTAAATAAACCAATAATCAATTAACTATGTCTCTTACCTACTATGCTTGGCTGTCAGGTCTTCTTTCAGTCTTTTATGCTCTTCCTTCATTTTTACTTCTTGATGAACAAAGTTATTTTGCATTTTTCTCATCTCTTGCCGTGTTTCTTCCAGATTGTCTATTGTTACCTTATTTCTCCTCGAAAAGTCTTCTGACATCAGTGTAATTGCTTTGGTTCGAGCCTCAATCACAGAATCCTTTTCACGAACATTCTCTTCCAAGTCAAGGACAGTTGCTTTCAGTTCTGCAATCCTGCTGTTCAATTCCATAACCCTACTGTCTCTATCAACAATCTGTGATGATACTTCTTCTGGCGTTTTGCTAGAAGATTCCACTGAAATGTTTATCTGTAAGGAAGAATTCCATACATGAATTATATTTCTGATTGCACCAATTATTAATATTCCATATGAGATTTGAAATTCCCACAGAAATGAGTACTACAATTACTGTTATTACAAGTAATTCCTTAACCAACTGAGAAACTCTACCAACAAGAAATCTCACGAAGGGTTTACTGTACGGAATTAACCATCTAAATCCTTACATGTTCCTTCATTTCTTGCAGTTCTGTAACTCTAGCAGGTGACTGTGTGGCTTGAAGTCCTCTTTGCAATTCCTGTATAGTTAAATCCCTCTCATCTAACTGAATTTTAAGATGCTGAACCATTTCTTCAATACCCTTCTTGTTTTCACTTATTTCCTTACCACGCTGTTCAAATTTCAACCTGCAAAAAGGCGATGAACCTTCAGGAGACACATTTAAACACCGACTATATCTCACGAAGGCCTGAGTTTTTCTGGCTTAGCACGCACATTTAAATTGCAACAAAGTAAACAAAGAGTCTATCAAATGGCTTGCTAGGTTATTTCCCAGTACATGGCAGAGAACAGCATATGGTTGTGTAGAATGGTAAGGTTAAACAAGGTTTTGAGCATATTAAATCTTTCTGGAGACAAGCAACAGGCTTCTATGAATACGACAACATTGGTATTCCTCACCTTTATTACGTAAGTGGGTCCATAAGTTTCCGGCCTGACATACAAAGACCGCGCCAAATGCAAAATGCTCTGAGGGATATATAGAGCCATCTATTGTGAGGTTACTGTATCAGTTTCAGGTGGCTACGT
>Ga0123355_10020265_pt1 | contig 10612 bp, 4 predicted proteins | sample TergutEmb28metaG_3_FD_89872 | JGI IMG/M metagenome (GOLD analysis project Ga0123355, IMG submission 89872) | Embiratermes neotenicus P1 segment gut microbial communities from Petit-Saut dam, French Guiana - Emb289 P1 | ecosystem: Host-associated > Arthropoda: Insects > Digestive system > Gut ... | reverse complement strand
CTGTACTGCACATGGCTGAACTCTTCAACAGGCATTGTCAATACTGCGCAATGCGCCAGCTCCTCTCTGTCCCGGTTACCGCGTAATTTAAAAATTGCCTTTACTTTTTGATTCACCCTCGTAATAAAGTTAAGTGAGGCACGCCCACAGAATATGGTCTGAGATTGCAATACCTGCTTACAGACGTTGATGTTTATGTACATTCTTCAGTTCGTTCTCTTATTAATTACGAATCTGAGTAATAAAAGTAAATTTTATTTTGAATTAGATTCCTTTTATTATCATTCTTTTCTTCTTTTCTTCCTTCATGTACTATTCTTAGAATCTCAGACTGTAAATCACTTTAAACCTACAACACCCTTAGCCGGTAATTTTATTTCATTTTACCGCTAATTTATAATAATAATAATAATAATAATATATAGTAATATTTATTTACTGAAATTGGGTTGTTACCCGGTGGCAGTGGTTATTTTACATGTAAACAAAACATGAAATTGTTTATTACTAAATTTAAGTCGGGAGGGCTATATGAGAAGCATGTAGTGGCAACTTGGAATCTTGGGAACCATCTCAGCGTTTGCTTTTAGGCACAGGGAAACCAAATTTAAAATAAAATAAAATAATTCTTCTTATAGTTAAACTATTCCTTACCGATCTTGAGTTGTTAAATTCTATTCTTTTTATCTTATGTGTCCAGTATATTCGGAAAAATGTAAAGTTCTTTGAAGCACACCTGATTGCATCTTCAAGAACGTTGTAAAAGTCACTAGAATTAAAGCCAGTTTATATTCTGCCAACCCAAACGCAGAAGATTCAATAGTTTATTTAATTTAAAACCCGCCTGTTTAATGCGGAAACAAAGGGAAGCCCCAGCAAAAGATCTAAATCCAATTAATACAACCTTTTCGAAATCTCTATATGGAAGACGACTGACACAAAAATATATGTCAAGAGGCCTTATTGTGGACGTCTTATTATCGTGTTTATGAAAGAGAAAGTGCTCTGTCAAGCTGTTATATAATATTGTACTTGAATATAATCCATTGGCAGTTTTGCCTGTCTGATGCCCGGAACTGCTTCGATAGGGCGTGATGGGGGCGGAGCACAGGTTTCAGAAACACAACGAGGACAATAAATTGCATTCCAGTAAAATACTATATTCGAAATTAATTGACAGAACCCTCTCGAGTTCTTAAATATAACAACAAGATATCCACACAATATGAGAGAAAATAAATTACTACGTTCAAATGATTTAATGTTTGTAAAAAATGAAGTTTAGCATTACAAATGTAGAGCAGTTTTGTTGAAAACTGGCACTAGTTTACAACATTTTGGCATTAGACTACCGGAAAGGATTGAAAAAGGCTCTATACTTTAGCCGAAACAGCTAGCCTCATTTCTTGGATATAAGTGCAAGTTACATGGCTGTATTGTTATTGTTTAACAATTTATATCGTCTAATAATGTGTATTTGCTAAATTGCAAACACAGCTGTTTACTTGGTACTGTTTTTCCTGCACTTATTATTGACGACTTTAAACCTGGAGGGCTGCAAAAGTATCATGGAGTAGCAGCTTAAAACGATGGAGCCGATAGTATGACTTTCCTTGTGTGCTATATAAAGAATAAAAGAAAAGGAGATAATAATTTGTTTTAAATTTCTAAAATAAAGGTGTAAAATGTAAATGAACCGTCCTTGCATTAGTCAGATGCAATACCCTAGTTACTTAAGTCCCATTTTAATTTACCCCACATACTTCAAACTGTTTGGTTTAGTAAGCTTGATCCGTTTATTGTAACAAATTCAGCTATCGGATAAAATCTATATGCTGTAATAAACAAAACAAACACATAAATATAAAATAATAACATTTATTTACTGAAATTGGGTTGTTACCCGGTGGCAGTGGTTACTTTACATGTATACAAAACATGAAATTGGTTACTACTAAAGTTAAGTCGGCAGGGCTACGTGAGAAGCATGTAGTGGCAACTTGGAATCTTGGAAACCATCTCAACCTTTGCTTTTAGGCAAGAGGAAACCAAGAAATAACCTGGGTCAAGATGGCCGGTCGCAGGACCTTCCGAATACTGACTTCCAGCCAGCAGTCTGGCATCTAAAGTAAAAAAAATACATCAATATGGAATACTTGATAATGAACCAAGCTATTCGGAATGTATAAGGTCAGTAAAAATGAGTAACTTTCAAAATATTCTGTTTGATGGAACGTTATATTTAATTGGTCAATAATGCAACAGTTCTGCTTTGACAAAAAAAAAATCTCATTTGTTACAGTCTAGAATTTCTTGTAACAACATTACAGTGTTTGGACAGTAAATTGTGCCTCTGAATACTTTAAAATTAAATCCATTTTTTGAGTTCTTTTGATTATCGTTTAATTGAGTTGCTGGAATTTTAGGTTACTCCGTACAGAAACTAATGAATTGCGGTTGATTCGCTGCTTCGAGCTATGTGCTGGTTGCAGTTACAGCATTTTTCGAGGCACCACTCATATCTCAACAATCAACAAGTTCCCCATCACCATTTAGAACTTTCAGGATTTCAGTAATTGCACCTCCAGCTGTGTAACTGTAAACTTCCATTGAGTTTTAACAAATCGTGCTGGCTCGTGAAGAAAGCCAACGCTTGTACATAACTTAAAATACTGAGCTGTATTAGGTGCGAATAACGTCGTAATTCTGGCGCTTTCGTTCTGTTTTGTTTTCTTGTTTCGAAACGGATGAAATTTATTTCCAAACTTTAATAAATCAACTGTTTTTCAAAATGCTCAATTATAATCTAATTATACCTGATTATTTGTACGCATCTTCTCGTGTACACTCCCGTACAAATAGGTTTTGTGTAATTGTGATAAACAATAACAACTTGACGATTTTTGTTTGTGTTCAGAATGGTATTTTGGATTGCCGAATACGCGAATTCGACAAAAATCTTACATGGCTTCTTTGCTACTTATCCCCAATAACAAAATGTTAAATGTACTGAACTTACCTACTCCGTTTACACATGTGTGTCAAATAGCAAATGGAGTATTTAACAAATTTCAATTCGTATAGCCAAACAACATGATAAAGATAAAGTTCTAAGATGAGAAGACCTGAGGAAAATGTGATAATTTATTGGACATAAAGTATGTGTCAGAAGTAACAGATTTCGAGATATTCCTTTCAAAGGTTTTTGTGTTTTCTCATGTGTAAGGCAGACGGAGGGACAAGCAGGCGAAACGATTCTACAAGGAGCCGAACAGGACTGCGAAACAGGGCCGTAAGAAGGACCAGGCAAATTAGAGGGGGCCACAAGAAACGTATCGTTATTATTCCTGTTGTTTTCTACTTAAGCGGTTACCGTTTGTAACAAAATAACTGCTATGAGATTAAAGATGGGCAAAACTTTATATTCGTCTTACGAAAAAATCTCCTTCCTTCCGGCTTTACCCATCCTCGACCTATAATCAAAATTTGACGTTTCGGAAGCCACCTGTGCTTTCTTTCTGAGAAGCGGGAAAGTAATCTAGGAGTCGGAAAGCTTAGAAAGATCTTTATCTTAGTAATTAACCAACTTGATGCACAAAATTTTGTTTTACAAAAAGTTTATTTCATACCTCTATATGTTTCGAGCACATGTGCTCGAAACATGTAGAGGCATGAAATAAACTTATTGTAAAACAAAATTTTGTGCATCAAGTTGGTTAATTACTGAGATAAATATACTGAGATGCACGGTCAGCAAAACATAAAAAATTAGAAAAATCTGTTCTGAGTGACTGATAATAGGTGTTTCTAAGCGGTCGGCTACAGATACTTCATGTTTTAATTTTATGTCAACCATGGTTAAGTCCAAAGCAAGGAGACTGTTTCGGAATAAAGTACGAAATTTTCGTAGTCCCAGAGCATTTATGTTATTATTTCATCTGGTGCAAATCAGTTACTTAGGTTACAGTCAAAAGGTCATAATAGAGCATTTTTAGGCTATATTTACAAATTACTCTTTATTCAAGGAGCTGAAGGCTTTAGACATCATTTTACTTTAGACTTGCACTGTGTATCTGATTCCACACGAAGCAACGGTAGCCCACATCATGCATGTACAAACAGTTTTGTACAAAATTTGATTATATATTTATCAGTTAGCAATAAATTCTTATTTGTGTTCTAGAAGTACTTGTTTACAGTTCCGACTGGATTACTGGCTATTGGAAGTAATAGTTTTAGGCGCGTTTACAGAGGTCACGAAAACCGCCTATTAGTTTTGTCACGTCCGAAACTCCGACCGTCTCTGTCCGTGTGTCCGTGTATTAACCCGGCCCTCACTGGATGGATTTGAAGTAGTGAACATAACAATGAAAATAACTGTAGGTTAGGTAGCATTCATTCTTCGTGTTCTGGGAGTTCGCTCTTTCAGATGTCAGCCACGCGACAAATTTTCCTGACGTATTTCGTAGTTCGTGAACGTTCGTTAAATCAATTTCCGGGAAAGTGTCTAAAATGATACCGCTGAAGATTTTGCAATAGCCTATATAATTCATTATTCACTCAACAAAAGGACGGTAGTCCTAGAATATAACAAGGGGTCGAACAGAGGATGTCTAACAACACCGTATTAAAAGGCGCCTTATATTAATTGTGCACCTGCATGATTGATAGAGGTGGGTAACTGGAGCATGTTTAATACGTAGGTTATTCGGAAAGTAAGAACTGTCTGCGCATATCTCTCGCGCATCCTCGAGACTGTCACTTTACGCATGTGCAGTGACTTTCTCTATCAATTGAGAAGTCACACAAGCCATTTCGTGAAATTCGTGTTATGTTTATGTTTGTTCCTGTGCGTTAAACATGTTTAAGACAATTGAAGGGGCCGCCGACTCTGAAATAGGTCTGTAATTCGTTTTTTGAACGCTAGGAATGTGCTACCAAGTGAGATTCATCACCAGATCTGTCAAGTGTATGGTGACAATGCGATGTGTGAAGGAATGGTTAGGAAATGTGTTCGGATGTTCAATGAAGGACGAGAGAACGTGCACGATGAGGAGCGAAGTGGGTATCCGTCTTTGGTGAATGATGATTTGGTGCGTAAGGTCAACGAAAGAGTGCGTGACGACAGACGTTTCACAATTTCTGATCTGTCCCTCCACTTTCTTCATATTTCAAGGACTCTATTCTATGACATTGTCAGTAGTGGCTAACATCGCAGGCGGCCGCATTCTATGAGGAGGGTATAAAAAAACTTGTGTCCCGCTACGGTAATAGCCTCAAAAATGACGGTGAATATGTGGAAAAATAGTTTGAAGAATGTAGAATCTGATAACAATAAAATTTTATACGAAACCTTACCTGATTTTTTTACAGCGAAACGGTAATTAGTATCTGAATAAGTCTCGCAATGGTATATAATATAACGCAAATGTGACACAAATAAAATTTGAAACGTACTGAAATACTACAAAAATAAAATAAGAAAAATATTTCTACGAATTTTAGAAGCTAACTCAATTATAAAACTATGTAATATTAATATTTCAGTTTATAAATTAAAGACCTGTTAATAATAAAATGGGGACTTTAAGTAAATCCCAAGTAAGAAACCTCTATAACTTATTTCCTTGTGTTTCAATTGGCTGCAAATAAAAACTGTGAAGGTTTCTTCTGCGTGCTCTAAGTTGTTCGTCCGATTCAGTAAGACAGGTTGTGTCAGAGCACACAATGAGTACACAGGCTGAGCTCCGTTGAACTTGTAATTATAAAACTGTGACTGAACATAAAAGTCTTATAATAAAACCAACTAGGTGCACTAATTTCTCAAATTTATTTTTCGAATAAAATTCTACATGTTTCGGACAGTTCCTCTGTCCATCATCAGGAGTTTTTCACGGTACACACAGCAATGGTATGTGTCATACAGGTTTGCTGACAGCTTGTGAGCAGGAGAAATTTCAGGAATTAGCGCATCTAGTTGGTTTTGTAATAAGAATTTATCACGACTACCGCAGTAGCACAGTGGTTAAGGTGCTATACTACAAATCGGAAGGACGCTGGTTCGATTCCAGATGGTGTCATTGGAATTTTTCATTGACATTATCCTTCCGATCGCACTATGGCCCTGGGGTCGACTCAGCCTCTAACGGAAATGAGTACTAGGAGTATTTCCTTGGGGTAAAAACGGCCGGTGCGTAAGGCTGACAACCTTACAATCATTCTGGGCCATTGTCATGTAATCTGGGAACCTTAACTTCCTAGAACCCTCTGGGAACCTCGAGCCTGTAATGGAACTTATGGTGTAGTTATCACGATGCACGGCCACCTGAACGTCAAGTGAACATACGATGTTGCAATGCCTGTGGAGAAGGGCAGCCCCTTAAATTCTGTCAGCTTCTCAGCAGGGATATTAACGCATTCGCTATTATAATGTTCTATAATTTTAACTACTCACTCATTCAAAAAGGAGCGGGGGTGATGCGGGTAAATGAAAAGTACATTTCCACGAGTTACGGAATTGCGGATTTACGGATTTAGTTTTCTCTTTCAGCAACAGATATACTGTCGATCACAATCTACATCTCATAAACCACTAGCTGTCGTAACTGCGGCTAACTGCAGTCGGTAATGCTTGACTGCTAGCGATCCCAGTTGCTCGCCGTCTAAGGCACTCGCTTGCTGGGGCATCGGGTTCGAATCCCGCCGGGGTATAGATGTTTGTCTCTTGTGATTGTTGTGTGTTGTCAGGTAAAGTTTTCTGCGTTGGGCTGATCCCTCATCCAGATGAGTCCTACCGACTGTGGTGGTCCCATGAGTGTGATGGCGAAGCCCCGTAAGGGGAGGCACGAGCTGGAATCGGGTCGAAGCGCCACAAGAAAGATTTATCCTACGTGCACATAAATCTTCATTTCTTCCCAGATTTTAATGAAACATGAATTTTTTTCTACAGATGTTAGAAGAATACTCAAATATAAAATTTCTCGAAAATTCTTCCAGTTGGAGCCGAGTTGTTTCATGCCGACGGATAAACGGACGTACATGACGAAGCTAATAGTCGCTTTTCGCATTGTCGCTAAGGCGCCTAATAAACAAACACTTAAATATGTGACGTAAGTTTTGCTGAATTCGAATAGTACATTAATAGTCTTCATTTTTCAAGCAACATTTTGAGTGAGCTGCTTCGAGGGAATATTTTCAACATGTAAGATTAAAAACTTCTATATTCCGGTCTGATAACGTAGAACGTAAGGATTACGATATAAAAATATATAACTTTGTCTGCTGTTGTTTATGTGTACGAAGGCTGGTCTGTCACAGGAAGGAAAGGCCAGACAGTGAGGGTCTGAGGAAAAGATGCTGAGGGGTGTATTTGGATCCAAGAAGGACAAGTGGCAGAACTCTGGGGAAAACTGTGTGATTAGGAGGTTCATAATGTTCAATATTCATTATATATTGTTACAATGATTAATCCAGGGCTGGCCAACTTCAACCCAAAAGAGGGCCACACAATTCGTCAATGGCCTCACATTTGTGTGTGTGTGTGTGTATATATATATATATATACATATCGAAACGTGGAGGGATTGAATTAACTAGAAGACTGCTGTCTAGAAAGAAGTAAGTTACGCTAAACGTACGGTTGGATGACAAGATAAAGCAAAGAACGATTGGTTTACCGAATGCTGCCTTCAAAGTGATGAGTTATAGTTTCTAATTTTCTTTGTTATTAAAGTTGCATTATTTTGTTTTGTAAGCCTACTGCGTGTGTTATATTTTATTACTGAAACTATTCTGTTGACCGAGTGCCGCACGCGGTCCGCGGGATGCATGATTTTAAGTCACGGATAATGAAAAGTCTGGGCATGTGTTACGTACTGGAGAAAACATAAATTCGTGCAAAATATTTTTTTAGAAGTATGAAAGAAGAAAACTTCTGAAACATACAGAAGTGTGTGGAAGACTGATACTGAAACAGGAAGAGGTTAAGAAATTTCTGTATAAACCCTGAGGGTTCCAGAAAGTTGATGTTCCCAGACAGTCAGCACATGAAAGTAGTAAGGTTGTCAGCCCTACTCACCGACCGCCTTTACCCCTCTGGTACTCAATTTTGTTAGAAGCTGAGTCGACCCCAATATCAGAGTGGGTTCGATACGATAATGTCAATGAAAAATCCCAGTGACCCCATCGGAATGGAAACCGCGACCTTCCTACTTGTAACGCAAAGCCTTAACCAACTTCGTGCCCCCTGTCACTTTTAAATTCAGTTAAATACAAGAGTATCCTATTCATTCTCCTTTCAGTACGGTTGTACTGTTTTCATACAAGAGCTTAAAGTCACTGTGCACATTCCATTAACCTAAAACAAATGTGCGTAATAAAATATTACGCATTAATTAAAATGATAGAGGCAGAATATTAAAAACGTGTAGATGCATAAGTAGTCTAGTGTATATTCTGTGTTCTGTAGACTTTAGAAATGGCTAATCTGACATTCAGAGGACCGTGCATAGTGATATATTCTTATAATAAAACCAAAGAGATGCACTAATTTCTCAAATTCATTTTTGGAATAGAACTCTACACATTTCGTACAGGTTTTCTGCCCATCATCAGGAGTGTAGTATTGTATACGCAGCTATAGGTGTGTGTCATACAGGTTATGCTGACTGCTTGCTAGCGGGATCAGGATTCTGATCCCGCTAGCAAGCACTCCGCAAAACCTGTATGACAAATACGTATTGCTGTGTATACAGTACTAGACTCCTGATGATGGACAGAAGACCTCTACGGAACATGTAGATTTCTATTCCAAAAATAAATTTGAGAATTTAGTGCATCTCTTTGGTTTTATTATAAGCATTAAAAATGGCTAATGATAAACTTTACTCTTTTGTTGTGCTTAATCATGAAAACGTTGGCATTTCTGTGCAGATTACTTTGCCGTAGTGGTGTACTGAACGTACACTTTTTGCATGAAAACACGATAATTATTGATGGCAAAAATATAAACCCTTTTAAGATTGGCAAGGATTATTTTAAACACTTTTCGGTACGTAATAAAACGTAAGGATATTATGTAATCACTGAATGTTTTATCATTAAAGTTGTTTTACCAGAAACTTAGGATCTGTAGCGTAGAAATTAGTCGTTTTGGGTTCGTTTGCATGCCTTAATTTTTTTTGCAGTAAACAAATATAATACCCTGCGGAAGGTAGATATAGACTGGAACTTGATAAACGTACTCAGAACAAGACAACATAAATAATTTTTAATTAATACTTATAACTGTATAAATTAACCCTTTGGCGCCGGAATTATTTTTTTAAATTTTAGCACAAACTGTATATAAAATGTGAATAAAGCAGGAACCAAATATGTTAGAAATATGAAACAAACTGCATTTTGAAGAGAAAAATAATGGAGAGTATATACCATGTTTAAAATATTCAGTACCCGTATTTGTTGAACAAATATATAAAATGAAACGTTTAGAGATTAGCGGTGCGGTACGACCACTATATTTGTCGTTAGGCCTTAAAGGGTTAAGCCATTTTTCCAAGTGAATTTGATCGAAACTTTACAATATAAATTATAAGTAACGAAACAATTGTCTTTGTGTTGAAGCACTGAAGTGAATCTGCAGACGTGGGTAAGTTTCCAAGCATTTAAACTCCTATCTTAGATGGAGATGAGAAACGAATTTCACGCTGCAGTCTCTTTATGCGTGTTCCCATTAGATGGAAATTTGAATGTATCCAATATCCAGTTAGTACTTGATTGCATGCAGTCTGTACAGTTCGGCTGACCTGACTGGTTTTGTAACATGTCGTCTGAAATAACGCAGTAATCTATACACATCAAACAGGCAAATGAACAGGAAATTTTTACTTTGAAATTACGCGAAACAGAAGAGTCACTACTGGAGTTCATACAAAACTTCACAAAATAATTAAATTTTCACAGACGAATTCCAGTTGAGTTTAATTTTATCCTTTTTGTTTCTTTCTCCATTTAATTAAGCATACTACAAGCATTTCCTATCAACGTACTAGTTACAATTTGCGCTGCAGTTTGAATTAAAATAGCCGTTAGCAAATTACTGGTAATATCGGGTATTCTGCATACACGCAATCTACGTATATCCACAGTTGTTTTCAGTTTTTATCAACTGGAAGCATAGTCATTAAACTTCTAAAAAAAAGGGGGGGGGGAAATAAAAAGCGATGCACTGTTAATTGAAGTCGTTAGAATTTTATCTATCCTTCCCATTAAAACAGTGTACCAATTTACGAATCTTAATCGCAATGAAATTATTAGGGCCCATATTGTATGGTTTCGTGTTGCAAGTGTAAATTTAATCTTATGTTACTTTACTGTTTTGTGAGGTGTAAAGTTACACAACTTAATTCGATATGCTGAATATTAAGTTTCACAACTTAGATTCTTGTGACCATGCATCGTGAATATAAGGTGAAGAGAGGGAAGCAACAGGATGCAACTAATTTCGTTGTTTATTATTAAACCTCTTTCTCAACATGTTTCGGGCATCATTATGCCCATCGTCAGGAGAATAAGACCGTGTCCTACTGCATGTGGTGTTCTGCCTGGTTGT
>Ga0123355_10020264_pt1 | contig 10613 bp, 10 predicted proteins | sample TergutEmb28metaG_3_FD_89872 | JGI IMG/M metagenome (GOLD analysis project Ga0123355, IMG submission 89872) | Embiratermes neotenicus P1 segment gut microbial communities from Petit-Saut dam, French Guiana - Emb289 P1 | ecosystem: Host-associated > Arthropoda: Insects > Digestive system > Gut ... | reverse complement strand
GCTATAGCAAACGAACTTTTCATTCGTGACTTGAGCGTATGGTGGCGAATGTGTGCGTTAAGCGGGAAGCGGTTTGTCGCAGGCAAACTAGCGGCGCAAGCACACGTTTATTCGCCACAGCGAAAGTCACGTTACTGAATTTCGTTTGCTATATATATATCAAGTACACGCTCTGAAACTGCTGTTACTACAGGTACTACAACCGTATTTCCGAGCAAATCATAACCTAGTTCGTTGTCAATATCAAATTTGTAACTATCGGGATAACCAAACAACCGTAAACCCTCACGGAGTGAGAGATTGCGCAAACCACCCTGGTCAACAACGTATAAACGGCACATATCCATTGCCACCAAAGTAGGTGCCAATCCTTTGGGGTCTAAAATTTTACTCACTTCAAAAGACATTTTACCAGCGACAATGTTAAAGCCGATTGGTAGGGATTTATCTTGCACGCGCTTATTACCTTCTTTGCGCTTTGGGTGTTCTTTTGTGAGATACCTCTTGTTTACAAGGTCTTGAAGCATGTCAGCAAGATTTTCATGGTTGTAAAAGATTCCAATGTGGTCAAGTGTTAAGGGCATACCATCCATCCAGTCTATGCCGTAGTCCTCAGCCCATTTTTTCTTTCTACGTTCCTTTAGCATACAGTTGAGCAAAGTTTTTTGTTCCGCAGATACAGAGCCTTTGAGCTCAATATCCCAACTGTGTATGTTGTTATCACCGCCGCGCTTATCTTTTATCGCCTTGCCATATAGCTCCTCAATAGTATAATGGTTTAGCAGCAATGAAATAATATGGCTCTCCTTAGTGGGTAGACCCTTTTCAAGGATTGAATTTAGAGTTAATTGCTTTTTATCAAACAATTCTATACTCGGCATTTCCTTTTTAGTGCCAACTATGTATATTCGTCTGCGTTCTTGCGGAACGCCAAATGAATTAGCATCAAGCACATTCCACGATACTTGATATCCCAGGTCGCTTAATTTGTTTAGGATTATTTTTAGTGTGCGCCCAATCTTGTCACCCTTGTTTTTTCGGTCATGATTAACTAGCCCCTCGACATTTTCAAGGATAAATCCATACGGTTTTTTTGCTTGTAGAATACGCTCGACATCAAAAAACAATGTACCCCTGGTATCGGAAAAACCAAGCCTCTTGCCCGCCGAAGAAAATGCTTGACACGGAAAGCCACCAAGCAAAAAATCAAAATCTGGAATGTTGTCTGTCGTAATTTGTGTAATATCGCCATGTATTTTTTCGTTCGGATAATTTTGGTGCAAAATTTCCAGGGCATGTGGCTTTATTTCAGATGTAAAAACGCATTTTACATCAAAACCCTTATTTGAACAAGCAATCTCAAAGCCTTTGCGAAGCCCACCCATTCCTGCAAATAGATCTACAAACTTGATTGTTTTTGGCAAAAGTCACACACTCCTCTCGTGCGAAAATAATATCGTGTTTCGATAATACCTACGGGTGTCAGCATAGCTAGTAAACAGCCGCATGATGGCTATTTATATGCTTATTACTATAGATTATTGTACCATGCTGAAACTCTAAAAATCAATGGCAACATTTTGTCTAAGATATAAATGTGGTCGCTGATATGCTTTTTTATTGGTATCCGCTGCGACAAAATATGTATGAAGTTTTTTTGACAACCCCAGCCATTTCCGCTATAATACCCAAGTTGTAGAAATACACACACCGCTACTACCTTCGTGGGTGAACAATAAAGCGGTGGAGGAAAAAACCCAATATGGAGGTGCCACAATGGCAGTTATTTCAATGAAGCAGTTGCTAGAAGCCGGCGTACACTTTGGTCATCAGACCAGACGCTGGAATCCTAAAATGGCAGAGTATATCTTTGCCGAGCGTAATGGTATTTATATTATCGACCTGCAAAAAACCGTGCGCAAAGTGGATGAGGCCTACAAAGCCCTTAGCGAAATTATCGCAGATGGCGGTGAGGTCTTGTTTGTTGGTACAAAAAAGCAAGCGCAGGAGAGTATTAAGGAAGAAGCTATCCGTTGCGGAATGTACTATGTAAATGAACGCTGGCTGGGCGGTATGCTCACCAACTTCAAAACGATGCAAACTCGCGTTGCACGTTTGAAAGAACTGGAAAAAATGAAAGAAGACGGCCGTATGGACGTGCTGCCTAAAAAAGAAGTGGCAAAGCTGCTGCACGAGCTTGATAAACTACAACGCAACCTTGGCGGTGTAAAAGGTATGAAGCGTGTACCAGATGTACTGTTTGTTGTTGACAGCCGCAAGGAACATCTTGCAATACAAGAAGCACGTACGCTGGGCATACCGATTGTAGCAATCGTGGATACCAACTGCGACCCGGATGAAGTTGACCATGTTATTCCTGGCAATGACGATGCAATTCGCGCGATAAAACTTATTTCTGGCCGTCTTGCAGACGCGGTACTGGAAGCTCGCCAAGGCGTAGAAACCGCTGCGGCAGAAGCTGCGGTACTGGAAACAGAAGATATCGCTTTTGACGCTGCACCAGCTGCAGACGACGCCGTACAAGCCGCTGAAGTAGCTGCGGAGTAGTTCCATTGGCACATGAGCATAAACCACTACAATTTTAGGAGGAATTATATATGGCAGTTACCGCAGCAATGGTAAAAGAACTGCGTGAAATAAGCGGCGCAGGCATGTCTGATTGTAAAAACGCGTTGGTCGAGTCAAATGGCGATATCAAACGCGCTGTTGAGCTTTTGCGTGAAAAAGGTCTTGCAACCGCCGCAAAAAAAGCCGGGCGTATTGCCGCTGAAGGTCTTGTTTTTACCGCACTTACAGCCGACCGCAAAAAAGGCGCGATTGTTGAAGTAAATAGCGAAACCGATTTTGTTGCTAAAAATGATATTTTCATTGAATTTGTACAAAATATGGCAAAACAGGCATTAAACTCTTCTGCAACGGCAGTGGACGCGTTGCTTGCAGAGCAGTGGGTAGCAGATAGCTCACAAACTGTACAAGAGGTACTCACACATCGTATAGCTACAATTGGTGAAAACCTTGGTGTGCGCCGCTTTGAGCGTTATGAAGCCGGTGCGGACAGTGTGCTTATCGAGTATATCCATGGCGGCGGTCGCGTTGGTGTAATGCTTGAGCTAAAAACCGCAAACCTCGATGATGCTGCATTGGAAGTTGGCCGCAACATTTGTATGCAAATTGCAGCGATGTCTCCGCAGTTTGTTTCTAGCGCAGACATGTCTCAAGAATATATCGAAAACGAAAAGAAAATCCTGCTACAAACCGCACTAAATGAAAACGAGCAGGAAGACAAGCCCAAACCACCAGGCGTTATCGAAAAAATGGTTGAAGGCCGCTTGAAAAAGCAGCTAAAGGAAATTTGCCTGGTTGAGAGCGAATATGTACGTGACGATAGCCTTACCGTTGGCCAGTACCTTGCCACAGTAAGTGCGAGCGTTGTGCGCTTTGTGCGTTTTGAAAAGGGCGAAGGCGTTGAGAGGAAAGAAGAGAACTTTGCAGAGGAAGTTGCAAAAGCGATGCAAGGTTAGTATATATGGGCGGCCACTGGCTGCCCATAACTTTACATATCATAGCTATACAGCACGGAGGCCTGTATGCCACGCAGAAAGATTAAGAAAATCCTTAAAGGGTCAGACTCATTGGTTAAACTTGCTGCACCAAAGGTAGTAACTGCCGGGGTTAATGTAATGCGCATGGGGCCGCGCATTATTTTGCGTTCTACGGTTGAGTTGCTGCGTGCAAACTTGATAACGCGTATTATCTCGTGCATTACAATTTTGATTGTGGATATGTATGACTTGGTGCGCAAGCGTATTTCCCGTGTGCAGTTTGGGGTAAATGTTGTACTGTCGTTGCTGCTGGTTGTGGGAGGCACAGTTGGCTGGACCTTTGGCGGCAGGTGGATTGTGTTTGAGATGATGGGCGGTTTTGCGGATATTATTGGCGGCATGATTGGTGCGGGTGTGGCGGTGTTCCTCTCTAGCTTTGTGTTTGGCCGTGCGTGCAATAAGCTAATTGAGAGTGACGCAGCAAAGATGTGGAAAATAATTGACCCATATGTATCAAGATTGCCAGAGGAAGAGCGCGACCCCGTACGCGCTTGCGTTAGCAATTCTTGTTTGAAGAAGATGTTTGCGAGTGCAGATAGGGAAGTATTTGCGGAGGATTTGATAGGGACGTTGCATGGGCTGTATCTGGAAGAAGAGGGGAGTTAGATTTGGCGCACTAAAAAGTGCGCAAGGAGGAACAGGCGAAAAATAGCAGAAATATCAGCCGTAAAGATGTGCGCCGACGTAGTCGGAACACGCCCTATGGAGCATTTTGCATGAGCGAGTAGAGGTCTAATACATATTGCAAGTATGGGTCGCGGTTGTTTATCCAATCGTCAATTGTATATTCGATAAATACGTGTGGGCGGAAGACTAAATCTTCGGATTCAACGCCGTTGTCACGAATGGTTAAAAAGCTGTTTGGAACATGAACGCTTGTCCATGTATGTCGTAGAGAAACATGTATCTCAGCAAAGCCACCAACAAATGCATAAAAATCTATCAATTGCCCGGAAGGCTGCCCTACAATGGTTGCACCCAGCTGGTAGAGGTATCCACCTGCAAGCAGAGCAGCAGAGTAGCTTCCTTCATTCATAAAATAGAACAATTTTCCTTGCGGTGTTGCCTCAGCCAAGGCATCGAAAAGGCTTTGATAATATGACATGTCACCACCTGGATTATCCCTTGCATCTATTATCGTTGCCGTAATATTATCGCCTATTTCACCGATCAATGCTTTTATATGGATATCATACTCTGTGTTACGCCAAGTGGGGTAGCCATTGATACGCATGTAAAGGATGCCGTATTCCTTTATATAGGTATACCAATGGGCTTGGTGAGCGTTTTGCAGGAACAGTGGCAATTCGCCATAATGGCGGTTATCTGTAAGCGGTTCAGGGAAATCCAGACGCCAAAACTCGGAAAGATTATGTGGAACATTAAATGGCTCTGTCATGCTAACCGAAAATGACCCCACTGTATCATCAAAAAATGTATAAATGGTTGACCCTCTGTCCCATACCCCTAAAGCGTATAAAATGCCAGGGCTGTTTAGGTGGTTGGCAAAAGAGGTTCTTGCGTCATATATATTTTCGATGCTCCAGAATGACTGAAAAGCCACAAAAATATCTTCTATAGGTATATCATTTATCGCAATAAGTCTATGATTGAGCGCGGGGATAACATCTTCGCTTTCTATGCTACGGTATAGATATAACCCGTCACAAAACCATCGAAACTGCAGAGGATAGCGGTCTTCTCTTAATTGATGTATAAAGCTTATAGTATCAGGTCTTTGTATTATGGGTAACGCTGCACCAAACAAAAAGTGGTTGTCTTTAAGCAATGCCGAAGCCTGCTGTAGTTGAACCAATATTTCAAACTTTGTTAAGTACGGCACATTTTCGAGCAACCAGTCTATGTGTGCATCAAAAGCTACGCCTATTTCACTATATGATAGGTTGCTGGTTGCGCTGTTTGTAAACTTTGGGTGTACTCTAAAAACGAAGTTGCGGAATTGTGTAATATCTTCTTTCCAACTGTCTACATCAACGTAGGCGAGCGTCCATATTTCCCAAATGTGGTTAGGCTCGAGAGGTTCTTCAATAGCTGTGCCAAACTCTGGCATATTTGTTGCCGGCTCTTCTACCTCCGGCAGCTCAGGTTCTATTACCTCGATAGCTTCTGTTGGTGTTTCTTCCGCGTTTATATATATTGGTTCAATTTCGTTGTTACTCCTGCCACATGCCGCTACAAATACTAAAACAGCAAGAGTTATTAACGACAATATTTTGATGTTTCTCATGTTTTCCTCCTGTACTTTTGGGCAAGTGTGATGGACAGTCATCATCTGCATAGTCCAGATAACACACCACTTGAATACACAAAAAAAAGTCGGTTAGGATGTTTCAAATGATGTACCTTCAAAGTTGTTCTACAGTATAGATATATTTTTGTATTTTGTAAAGCGCGATTTTGGCAAACACGCCCTGGATTCACATGTGGCAAACGCTCTGCACTACGCGCAATTATTATCATCAAAACTAAATACAAACCCACAAGCTCGGTGGTGTTCGATTGCGTTGTGTAAAAACTCTACTGTAACGCTGCAATAGTCTGCTACGGCAGCATCGCCATAAGTCCCCATTAGGGCATAAGCAGCCTCTATTTCGTATGGCTGGCAGTGGGTGCTATATGCCCAGTGCCTGGCTTTTGCTTCAAACTTGATACGATTGCTGCGGGCTATAGGCGTATTGTATGTAGACTGTATTACATACAACGCACCCGTCTCGAAATGACCTATTTCTTCGGACAAGATAACGGTTTCCTCTGCCCGCGACTCTATCGCAGGTTTGTTGATAATAATGTTTTTGTGCCGCCGTGTACCCATGCATACGGCTTTTTTTGTTTCGCTAAACTTGCCGTTGACGATGTTTATATGGTTATCGTTAGCAAATTCGTACAACATTGATAGCTTGTCCACTTACAACTTCCTTTGCGCTTTCAAAGTTTTGGCGATGACTGCAAGGGCATCTACCTCTTGCTGGGTCAGGTCTTCGAACTCGCCCCGGTAGAAGGCCACTGGGACATTTTTTAGGATGTCTGGCACGACTAGCTCTTGTGGGTTGGGGGTATCGGACAGCCCCAGTAGGTAGTCGGTGGTTACGTTGAAGTAATTGGCGATTTTGGATACCATTGCGGCACTTGGTTCAGTACCTTTTTTCCATGCAGTTATACTGCCAGAGGATATGCCTAGCTCCTTGCCTACGGCACTTACGCTTGTTTTTTCTTTTTTTGCCAGCGAATAAAACCTGTCATAAAACATTGTTATAACAACCTCCTTGGCAATTTTAATATTTTAAGAAAAAAATCTTGACATTTCAATATTTTGAGATTACACTATAAATCACAGCTTGTCAATATAGTAATTTTCTTTTTCATAGTCCGGTTTTTGCGGATGGTAAGGGTACGATATGGCGCAATAGCCAGTATGCACTACTTAGAGTACTACGTCAATAAAAAACAGAAAAAAATCGAAATTATGTTTGCAAAAAGGAGAGGTTGGCTAAATGGCGAGGGATGATATAAATGGCATGGATTGAAAGCCACCAGGAGCTGGCGAGGCATCCAAAAACAAAGCGGTTTATACGGGCAATAGGGATATCTCTCCCGCAGGCTATAGGGCATTTGCACATGCTGTGGTGGTGGGCGTTGGACTATGCGCAAAGTGGCGAGCTGACCCACTACACCCATGAGGATATAGCTGATGCGGCAGGTTGGGAGGCACAACCGACCGAGTTTGTACACGCGCTTATACAATCCGGTTTTTTGGACAGTGATGGAGACAAAGTTTGTATACATGACTGGTGGGACTACGCAGGCAAGTTGTTGGAAAGACGCGAGAAGGATAGGGTACGTAAAAGAAATGCACAGGGCATTGTAGCAGATGGGAACTCCGACGGAAGTGGTGCGGAGTCCATATGTAACAGTAACCAACCAACAGAACAGAACAGAAACACACAGCAAAAGTGCAATAACAAGACCAAATATGCCGAGTTTGTGAGCATGACCAATGACGAATACACGTCACTTATTGCGAAACACGGTGAAATTGTGGTTTTAAGATGCATTGAAATTTTGGATAACTACAAGGGTGCGACTGGCAAGACATACAAGTCCGACTATCGGGCGGTGTTGAACTGGGTTGTAAAGCGTTACCACGACGAGCAGAAAACCCAGCCTGGCGCAACAGTAGCGGCAAAGCCCAACCGCTTTACAAACTTTGAGCAGCGGAAAAACAATTATAGCGGCTGGGAAGAGCGCGAGCGCGAGTATCAGATGCAGCGGCTTGAGGCTATAGACTCGCCCAATATTTGACGAAAAGGAGACAATACATGACTGTAAAACAATACCTATCGCAGGCCTATACTGCAACTCAAAAAATTGTGGACATACGTGAGCAAGTTGTGCGGCTGCGTGAAGAAATGACACGGCTTGGCCGCTCGATTAGTGAGGATACGAGGGTACAAGTAACCCGGCAGCGTGACCCAATGGGTGATAGGGTTGCGGATATATTGGATAAAATTGATGAGCGTGAGAAGTTGTTGGCGAGGTTGGAGGATGTGATTTTTACAGTAGAGACGGCATTAAACCGTATTGAATGCGTGACCAGTTACAGGGTATTACATGCGCATTATGTACGGGGGTTAAAGATGCGTGAGATAGCGCAAGAGCTAAACTATAGCAACTCGTATGTGTATGCGTTGCACCGTGAGGGGCTAGAGAAAATTGGGGAATTTTAGATCATTCGCCATAAATTATACGCACAGGATACGCACGCCGCTCTGAAGTGCCGTCGCCAAGCAAGCTAAAGCCCCGGTCGAAATCGTCGTTTTCGCCCCATGCCCAAAGCTCACCATTTTCGGTTATGGCAAAGGCACGGAAAGACCGAATCCAACCGTGGTCGAACATGTAATAGGTTGCTGCAACTTGCACCACGTTTTCCATAATCTTGACGGGGTAAAGACGGAGTTCTGTGCCGCCGCAATCTGGCAAAAGCCAACGCAAGCCACTTACAAAGCGGCGGTTATGCTCGTAGGTATATGCGTATTCCCAAAATTCATCCGGGTTATTTGGCGCAATAAATTCCGAGCCATCGCCAAGAAGGATATTACCGCCCCACGATGCACCAAAGTTCCCCCAACCCCAGAGGGTGCCATTGCTCCCAATTGCGTAAACGGTGTTGCCTACCGCCAGCACCTGCGCGATATTTTCCAAAATGCGTACGGGTGTTTCGCGGTCGATTGTTGTGCCATCACCAAGAGTCGGGCCGCTCCGCCAGTGGCTTGGCAAGCGGTTTTCGCCCCATGCGTAAAGTGTTCCTTCGGTTGTAATAGCAAAATTTGCGTTGCCAAGCCGAGTAGCGTATACAACGTTGCTCATGATATATGCCGGTTCGGTTCGGTTAATGAATGTTCCAAGCGAGAATAATACATTGTTTGTGGATATGGCAAAGCTGCCACAGGAGGATAGTGATGCAACATTTTCTTTAATTGGTATGGGATAAAGCTGCGCAGGAATTTCAATTGGGTCGCCGCCATCGGGGTTTGCGATCCAACCTCTTCCGTACCATGCCCAAAGTATGTTGTCGTTGGTAATGGCAAGACCGCCTTGTCCTGTAGGGACAACGATGCGAACATTTTCCATAATTTGTACAGGTGAATGCTGGTTTGTTTCGCCGCCGTCGCCAAGCGCGATAGGCCATGCTCCACCTACTCCATTTCCCCACGCCCAAAGCGAACTGTCTGAGCGGATGGCATAAGTGCGCGCTCCAATATATCCGACATGGCTGCAAGGCACACCAAGCGGCATTGCTGCACTAATGACATCATCTAAAACACGCACGGGCGAAAGGCGTACTTCTGTTGTGCCATCGCCAAGATTGCCCCAACTATTGCCACCCCATGTATACATACCGCCGTCTGCGGTAATTGCAAACGAATGATGCGGTCCTGCCACAGCATAAACAACATTTTCCATAATCTTTATCGGTACTCGCTGGTTTGCCCCTATTCCATCACCGGTATTGGAAAACCACTGCACGCAGTGTGTACCCCATGACCAGAGCGAACCATCTGTCATAACAACAAGATTTTGACCATGCGCCGCAGAAATTGAAACGGCATTTGGCTGAAGCTCAATACTATCTGCAGGCGAATTGACCATTGTTTCTTCGATGATGATATTGGTTATCGGTTCGGTTTCCGATTCTTCATGTTCCGATTCTTGATGCGGAGCAGTTGTATATGCCGGCGCAGAATAATACTCTCCGATTGTATAATTCACATTCTCGTTCCCACAAGAAGTAAAAAGCATCAAAAGCAAAATTGCTAACACAATAAATAATTTTTTTCTCATACATAACACCTCACCATTATTATACACTGGTTTGGGCTTTTAGGTAAATAAGAACCTAAATTTATATGTGTTCTAATTAATAGAGCCAATTTTGTGCCTCGTAGACTTTCAGCAACTCGACTAGATTCACGTGCGGCGTGATATGATGCACATTGATAAAACCCCATTGTTATGCTACAATGCGCTTGGAGGTGTTTCGTATGAAACAGAAATATGTACCGTTGGATAAACGGTCGAAGAAGCAACAACGAGAGTTTCACTTACAACAGCGAAAGGATTGGGGAAGCCTTAGCCCAGTTACAAGAGCATTACCAAACGCAAAAGCGTATAACCGCCAAAAAGCCAGACGATGGGAGCATAACAGCGAACCCTTGTCTGGCTTTTTTGTGTTTTGGCAAGGCAAACGGTATGTGAGGCCATCCATTGAACGCACCGCACCGACGCAGCGTAGCAAAGGAGGTGTGGCAATTGCGTAGCAATCGTGTCGGGCAATCTTAAATTGACCGACTATATAGCAATTTGACTTATGCTGGTCTGTACCCGCAGTACGTAACCCAAGCTGAAATATCGCTGAGAGAAATAGCATCCAAAGCTAATCCAATAGCAAAAAACAGTTCATCCAAAGCCCGT
>Ga0123355_10020263_pt1 | contig 10614 bp, 8 predicted proteins | sample TergutEmb28metaG_3_FD_89872 | JGI IMG/M metagenome (GOLD analysis project Ga0123355, IMG submission 89872) | Embiratermes neotenicus P1 segment gut microbial communities from Petit-Saut dam, French Guiana - Emb289 P1 | ecosystem: Host-associated > Arthropoda: Insects > Digestive system > Gut ... | reverse complement strand
TAAGTAAGTAAGTAAGTAAGTAAGTAAGTAAGTAAGTAAGTAAGTAAGTAAGTAAGTAAGTAAGTAAGTAAGTAAGTAAGTAAGTAAGTAAGTAAGTAAGTAAGTAAGTAATTAAGTAGTTAAGTATGTAATTAAGCAAGTAAGTAAGTATGTAAGTAAGTAAGTAAATACTAAGTAAGTAAGTAAGCAGAGGCAAGTTGAAATGTGATGGCACACGCGCAGAAACCAGATTTCGTCTTTCGGCGAAAGGGACGTGTCCATTTAAATCGGCGGGTTCGTCAGTTCAGTTGACCACTGGCAGCCGAGCTGTGCGCATCAGCGGTAGTAATGTTGGTTACACCATGTTCCGAGGTAGTGTGAAGAGTACTGGCTACCCACTTCATTCACCAGTTTCCCCTACATGTTCCCTCCCATGCGTCACCGTGTGCCATAACATTTCAACTGTAGTCTATTAGGTAGCGAGAAAGCTGCATTGGTATTTGACTCTATCCGGAGCGCCCTTAACAGACCGGTCTGATATTCGTGCAGCTGCTGAATTCTGGTCTCGTTAGGTAAATCACATTACACAAGTTTGTCAAGGATAAGCAAGTCCAGATTTTGGATAAACAGTGTGAACTCTGGTAACTTTCTCTGGTTCACCACAGTGAGTTCATCCTTTGACACTTCAGGAAAGCGCACCCAGGACCTACCGTAGTTGCAGTTCCTGTCGCTAGTTGTGGGACATGTTTGGCAGTTGCGTTCCGATTGTACAGAATATTGATTTTTTTTGGCGTGTGACGCCGTGTCATTTACCAAACTACACACGGTCACACCCGAAAATACTGCGATCATTATAGCGAAACCGTATGAATATCAAATCTGATATATGAACTAAATGGAGCTAGTGCTTTACAAGTGGGCGCTTATGTCCTCTCTCATTTGGTTTCTTCTTCTTGTTCGGTGGACCGACACCCCGCATCGAGCCCTGTCCTCTTCAATAATTTGTCTCCAGATATCCTCTCCTGGTCTCCTCCTTCAGCTTGTGTTCCGCGGCAATGAGACGTCACAACTGATGTCTTCCCAACTCAGTCGTGGTCTTCCCGCAGTTCTTCTTCCATGAAATTATCCTCTTTTTACGTTCCCTAATCCACTTTAAGGAGCGTCATTCACGTTGTATTGTTAGAACATAAAGTAATAATTCTATAAAGATATAGCAGTCATAACACAAGTGTATTATGAAGTGTATATAAACTTATCAACCACATGTTTCGGCCAATGCTGCTGTGGCCTTCATCAGGTTGGATACAATTTATCAGCTAAGATATATAGATACACTCTATTGTCATAGACAAACAGGAAAATACATGGAATATACGCGGTTCTTTACCATCTGCACACACACCTACCGACTTTGTGTAAACGAGATCTCGTTCCCTTACCTACACTAATACTAATAACTGTTCTGTGTTGTATCATATCTATATAGCTTCTCCGATAAATTGTATCCAACCTGATGATGATCACAGCAGTAATGGCCGAAACATGTAGTTGATAAGTTACATATATTCTTCTTCTTACAAAGCGCTACAACCTACATAAGGTTCTGGCTTGCTCAAAAACCTTCTTCCAACTGTCTCTATTCTGTGCTACTTTCTTCCAATTGCGTACGTTCATGCTCTTTATATCTTCCAAAACGTCATCTTCCCACCGTGTTTTAGGTCTTCCAAATGGTCTTTTAGAAATGGGTTTCCATCTCTTGATCTTCTGCACAATATTATCCTCAGCTATGCGTTCAACATGGCCTAACCAGTTTAATCTTTGTTTTTTAATAAACCCTAGTATATTTTGTCCTTTTAATATATCATTTATTTGTTGATTAGTTTTAATTCTCCAGTAGCCATCATCTGTTCTTGTAGGACCAACTATTTTCCTCATGATCTTTCTTTCAAAAATCATCAGTTTGCAATATTTTCCTTAAGTGCCCATCATAAGTTATATATACCTGATAATATAATAAATGATTTGTACTCCTCACCCAATATTGTGCGGGTGATAAAATCGAGAAGAATGAGATGGGTTGGGCATGTGGCCCGTATGGGTGAGGAGAGGAGGGTGTATAGGGTCTTGGTGGGGAAACCGGAGGGAAGGATACCACTGGGGAGACCTAGGCGTAGATGGGTGGATAATATGAGGCTGGATCTCCAGGTGGTGGGATGTAGGTATATTGACTGGATTGGGCTGGCCCAGGATAGAGACAGTTGGCGGACACTTGTGAGTGCGGTAATGAACCTTCGGGTTCCGCGAAATGCGGGGAATTTCTTGACTAGCTGCAAACCAGTTAGCTTATCAAGAAGGACTCTGCACCTTGGAGTGAATAAGTAAGTAAGTTATGACTGCTATATCCTTAGATAGTTTTACCTTCTGTTCCCTAATCCGGTGTCGTTTTCCGATCTTAACCGACGCTTCGCTTGGATCTTATCAACAACTTCTTTCTTACGGTTTGTGAATCTTAGCCCCACGCCCAACCCTCCTTCTTTTCCTGGGCTTGGGAACGGCTGGAAATCAGCTCCTGGAACCTGGGTGCAGTTTCCATTTCGTTTCTAGACCGTGATATCTCCTGCTGATTTGTCTTGTGGCCACGAAATATGGTGGCTAATGAGCAGACAAATGTTGGAAAACAAGATGCTTAGTGTTTGTGGCTACACACATCCTTCAATAAGAAACGCGTGCTGTGTTTACTCGGTTACAGAGCAGTCGTGTTTCGGGAAGATAAATACAAGGAAAAATATGTACACATTAGTTTCACGAAAGTGAATTCGATAGTTTATAGTACACAGCAGTACACAGTCACCTGTATAAATGTGCCAAACTACATAGATATCCAGTTCTGGGTTGCTTAGAAAATTGCTGCAAATTTTATTAAAATCAACGGCAATAATATTAGAATTATCAGTGTGCTTGTACATCCATGTCTTTCCTCGGAGTTGTTCTGAGCTTGTACAGTACCTGAAATACTTCGCAACATTTTGAATAGTTTTCGCTACTTGATATTCATTAGTTCTTGTGCGGCTGTACAGTACCTTAAATACTTCGTAAACTTTCAAATAGTTCTCGCTTCTTGTTATTCGGTTCTTGTGCGCTTGTACAGTACCTGAAATACTTCGCAACCTTTCATGTAGTTCTCCCTCCTTGGCATTCCTTAATTATCGTTTGCTTGTACAGTACCTGAAATACTTCGTCCCGTTTCAAATAATTCTCGCTTTTTGACATTCGTTAGTTCTTGTGCGCTTGTGCAGTACCTGAAATAACTCTTCCCGTTTCAAATAGTTCTAGCTCCTTGCCATTCGTTAGTGTTTCCACACATCCTCTTCGTGTGCCTTATTTGAATCCTGACTGAGCCACACGTAAGGAAGTTTAAAGTGTTCAACCTCACTTTTAATACGATATTCTGTTTTCGATTTAATTCGGTCGTTGACCGACATTGCGTGATCATCAGCAACTTTAATACGACCACCATTTCATGAAAATGTAATCATATAAAATTATTGACTCTCTCTTCTAAACACAATTCTCGTACATATAGCTGTAGGGGTTTGCGCGCGCGCCAGAAACGCCGCATAGCTTATTGAAATTATTTTATTATATTAAAATTGAAGTCGATTTATGGAACGGAAAATGGATATAAAAATGCCGTTGATTAGTTGAGAAATACTCGTAAATAGCTACCTAATTACCGTAGCTGTGTAGCTACCTAGCAACCAGACTCACCAAATATCGTGGTTAATAATTTCTAAAGGAGTGATCCAGAAATTTTCCAAAGATTCAGAAACTTCCTCAAAATTCTAAGCGCCAGGACAAGAAGCAAATTCCATTTTGAGGGCCCAAAATTTTTCACCGCCACCGGGGAAAATTAGAGGCTCGTACGACAGACGCCCGGAATTTGTTTACCCCTGCTCTAACGAGGCTAGGTACAGACTACATACGACGTGTCGTTATCACGTGACTGCTGTGGCTGTTACTGAACCAACCAGCTACCTGTTATTTTTATAAACACTCTGGTTATATTCACTTTTGGGTGGTCTGAGCTGATATTGCTAGATCTGTAGCACACATGCATGCGATTTACTGGCAAATTTGTAAATGTGTTTATTAGGTTCTTTAAACGGAAGGAGAAACAAGTAATAAGTGAAAAATTGGCCTTAAACAAGAATCGAAACTTGTACTGGTATCGACTGAAGAGAACGGTTTTGACCTTGAAAATGTGAATATAGCGGTTTACGTGCAAATTTTTAACTGTCTTTATTTGGTTCTCTAAACGGAAGGAGAAACAAGGAATAAAAAAATCTGCCTTAAACAAATAATCGAAACTTGTACTGGTATCGACTGAAGAGAACGGTTTTGACCTTGAAAATGTGAATATAGCGGTTTACGTGCAAATTTGTAACTGTCTTTATTTAGTTCTCTAAACGGAAGGAGAAACAAGGAATAAAAAAATCGGCCTTAAACAAATAATCGAAACTTGTACTGGTATCGACTGAAGAGAACAGCTTTGACCTTGAAAATGTGAATATAGCGGTTTACGTGCAAATTTGTAACTGTCTTTATTTGGTTCTCTAAACGGAAGGAGAAACAAATAATAAGTGAAAAATCGGCCTTAAACAAGTAATCGAAACTGGTACTGGTACCGCCTGAAGAGAACAGCGTTGACCTTGAAAGTATGAATATATCAAATTTACACTTTTCTAAGCCGTAGCTAATACGGGATTTTTTTTTACGGAGCTGAATTTATTTCTGCCCCATTTGCAATATGTTTTGTCTCTTCATTCATGTACACACGTTGTCTCGAAAATGTTTCGCTGCAAACCTGAACGTTGCACTTCTCATTACCAAACGGTCGGTTTCCCTTCCTGTTCCTTCTGTAACGCCATACAATGCTGGTGACTTAATGCACCTACTTTTTGGATTTACACCCAACTTTAACCTCGTATTTAATAGTATTTTTAGCCGCGTTCGCAAAATTTCGAAAAGCGAATATTAGCTTCGTCTTGTCACGTCTGTCTATCTTTCCATCCGAATCTAACTGCTTGGTTCTCACAGAAGGGATTTTCATGAAATTTGGTAAATTTTGGTATTTTTTTTTCGAAATCTGTCAATAATATCGAATTTCATTAAAATCTGACAAGACTTCGTGTACTTCACACGTAGACATATGAATATTTGTAATAATTTCTGGCCGAATTCTTCTTATAATGAGAAATATTTCAAGCAAAATTTGTAGAGAAAATCAGAAAACACATTTTGTGTTCAGTGATATTTTTCTAAAATCATTCCGTTTGTGAGATAATGTGGGGGGAAAAAAAATGGTGGAGCCAGACAGGCCACAGATGACAATATGGCGCATGCGCATTGCATGCTGGATACCTAAGGCGAAAAACACACACTGAGAATATGTAATACTTATAGCTTTACCACTACAACAGTGGTTGCAAGAACGCGCCTCCATGTTACGTTATCTGTCTTGTTATCTCTGTAATTTCTCTACAGTTTAATGCTTCCTTGTCATTTACAACTTTATCTTCGACCACTTACCGTAAGCGAGATTCTTCTTACAAGTTTTATACCAGAACGTTTTACAGTATTACAGTTGGTTTGACATCTTCATCCCTTAAGACATCTTCCTTTCTCGTATCCTCCCCTTATCTTTCGCAAGTTCCAAATCCATGCTCTCACCCATATCATTCCACTTACCTCGTTTCTTGAACAGACCTCTACGAAGTATAGCTAAGTAGGATTTATATTGCAGTTCGCAGTGGTAGGCAAATAACTCTAGCGATTGAAACCCTTTTTTCTATATTTGTTATACAAACCCTCTCATGTTTATGTCTACTTGGAATTGTTGAATTTACGATATTGAAAATTGTTTTCAATATTCTTCCTTGAAATTCTTATACCAAATTTATTTTTTCAGTTTGCTTGTCTGCAGTTTATGTCACAGACTTACAGCACCCTGCCCTGCCATGTGTTAACGGACCTAGTCATTCCTTCACTATATATTTTGTATTTTTGGTTGTGATTCCGAAGGGCGCCGGGTAGTTCAGTCGGTATAACGACTGGCTGCGGGCTGGACGGTCCAGGGATCGAATCACGATGGGGGGTGAGATTTTCTGCACCTATCCAGACCGTCCCTGGGGCCCACCCAGCCTCCTGTACAATGGGTACCAGGTCTTTCCAGGGAGTAAAGAGGGGCAGGGGTGTGACGCTGACCCCTCACCCTTTCTAGTGCCGTGAAAAAGAAAGAGTAGAGCTATATCTCTACTACCTCTATGGGCCGTACGGCCTGTACAGAGCCTCAGTGCCTGTACAAGGGTGCACTTTATCTTACTTTCTCTGATTCCGTGACATGGTTTCCTCATACTGTTTATTTTACGCAATCTATTATGGACTTTGTCAATTTCTTATCCGCCCTTCCTCTGGAATCCATGGGATAGTTCATAAAGATGGAGGTGAAAGTCACACTAGAACAGGCTATGAAAGCCCAGAGGGGGAGTAGACGTATAGCTCTAGTCTTTCTTTAACATCAGCGCTAGATGGGGGTGGGTGGTCAACGCCACGCCCTGGTCGCTTTACCCTCGGCAAAGACACGTTATCGACTGTATAAGAGGCTGGGTGGGCCCCAGGGCCGATCTGGACAGGTGCGGAAAACCTCACCTCCACCGTGATTCGATCCCCGGACCGTCCAGCTCGTAACGAGTCGCTATATCGACTGAGCTACCCCGGCCCTTTGGGATAATTAATAAAAGAATTATCTTCTTCTTCTTAGGTGGAACTACAGTCCAGGCCTTAATGGACTTCTCCCAGTCAGCTCTGTTCTTTTTACTTCTCTTTCCACTTTTTAAATTTTGCGTCTATTGATATGGCCGGTCCCAGTGGCCGCGCGATCTAAGACGTAGGTTTCTTGACTAGCTGCAAACCAGTTAGTTTCTCAAGAAGACTCTGCACCATGGAGTAAGTAAGTAAGTAAGTATGTAAGTAAGTAAGTAAGTAAGTAAGTAAGTAAGTAAGTAAGTAAGTAAGTAAGTAAGTAAGTGAGTAAGTAAGTAAGTAAGTAAATAATTAAGTAAGTAAGTAAGTCAGTAAATAAGTAAGTAAGTAAGGTCTGGGGATTTTTTTGACCATCGGGGGAACTAATGACCTTTAAAGTAATTGAACCAACAATAAGTAAACTAATTGTCTACAATTTTCACATTCATACCGTGCGTCTTGATATTATCGAAGTTTTATTTACTCACCAACTGATGCACTAGTGAGTTGTCTTGAAAACAATACTAAAATTTTCATTAAAATTTACATTAATGCAAATTTTAATATTTTTTAAAGACAACTCACTTGTGGATCATTTGGTGAGTAAATACATCTTTGATAATTTTTGTCTACAATTTACCTTGTTCATGTTTCGGCCCTTACTGCACCATTGTTAAGGGGTGTCAATTAGAAGAATCTGCGAAGATACAGTTTTGGATATTCTACAAGCAATTTTGCATTAGTAAGACTAAAATAATATAAAAACATACAGACATGACTCACACTTGCAGTGATTAATATGATCATCTGGTGTTTGTAGTTGAATTAAACCATGTATTTGGTTTTAATATAAAACTTGTGACGAAATATCTCACGGTAAAAATAGTTAAAACACACATATACAGGGTGTTTCTAAAATAGGCGGCCATATTTTAGATACGAAGTAATGTCTGTACTGTTATAACTAGATAGAATAGAAAAGAATAGGAAGAATAGAATAGAATAGAATAGGAAGAATAGAATAGAATAGAATAGAATACAATAATAAATTGGCTCGAGCCTCTTCGGTCCCGCTGTACGAAGGACATTTTGACAGGCCCTTTGTGCCCCTTGAACTGATGTCCAAGTTATGGGAGCCCTATCCCTTTACAAAGTTCCAGATTGCTCCCAGATGTAGACTTCTAACGTCCTCAAAGTACAAGAAAAGGAACCCAAATAGGTGTGAGTGTTGCCAAGGCTTCACACTCACACAAAACGTAGGCTGAGGTTTCGTCCTGTCTCCCACACCTCCTACACAAGGGACTGTAGAACGGCCCCACTATGTAGTGATGTATTCTCAGGGTGTTGTGTGCAGTCAGGAAGCCAGTAACAATCCTGGATTGTATCCTGTTAAAGGAGAGTAGCTTAGTGCAATATGCATTTTGGCCGATCTATCCCTTGTTAAGTGCCTTAGGGTCCCTTATGGAGACCTGTGAAAATGCTCCGTTTCAAGGGCCTTCCATTACATGTCTGTCGTAGACTTCAGTGTAGAAGCCGACCCTCCAGGTTCCCCTCACGGATCCTCTGTAAGGAGAAAAATGCTTCATTTCCAAAGCCTGCCTTGACGTGTCTTAAGTATCATCATCATCATCTTCCTCCATGGATTAGGTCGTTTGACCTGTTCCGGCATCGACGCGTTGCCATCGTTTCCTGGGGCGTCCGCGATCCCTTCTTTCCAGGGGTTTGTAGGTTAGGGCGTATTTCGGGAATCTGGTGTTGTCCATTCTTTCGAGTTGGTTGATCCAGTTTTGTTTGTATTTGAGTCTCGCGTCTTGTGTTCCAGAGATCTCTAGTTCTTGTCTTATGTCTTCGCTTCTTATTTTGTCCTGTCTTGTGTATCCTGTAACACTTCTTAGAAAGCGCATCTCTGCAGCTTCTAGGCGAGTCATTTCTCCCTGCGTGGTTACCCATGTTCGCTGCCGTACATTAGTAATGGTCTAGCTACAACTTTATAAAATTTCGTTTCTCTGTACGGGTTTTCTTTAAGTGTTTTATAATAGTGCCGCATATTCTTTGAAATCTGTATAATTTTGTCAAAATCTGGCTCACCGTCTAAACTCAATTCTATTCCAAATAATTAAATTGTTTCACTTGTTTTAATATGTTCTAATCTGAAAGGTTCTTACGTGTCTTAAGTAGCTTTCAGATTTCCCAGTAAAGGAGCCACCCTTATTTCTGGTTCCTCCCTCAGGGCTCCAAAAGAGAAAGACGCACCATTTCCAGAGCCTTCCGTCTGCCTTTCAAAGTCCTCGGTTAACGAGCCTCCCCGTCATGACACTCCAAAGGGGCCCGTATGGAGAAGGATGTTCCGTTTTCAGAGGGTTTATTCAGGCATTCGAATCCCAGAGCTCTCCAAGGAAACAGGAGGAAAACATACGGTCACCGTCCACGGAGCCCCACACGGACGGAAGATCTACATACAGTGGGGTGCGGCCTGATTCCCCAAGGTGACGACAGTTTGCACCATTGCTATCTGTACCCCAGTGCCATGCAACCTTCTGCGCGATACATTCCACCTTGGTTTGGGTAGATCACAGCCCCGTCAACCAGCGCGTGTCGTAGTAACTCTCTACAGAGCTTCACCTCCACAAATGTTACTGCATCAAAGTAACACAGGGTATGTAAGGCGGGTGCGATTTATGGGAGGTGTTAGTAGTGTGGGCTGTTTTGCATTTATGGGAGGTTATATGTGTGTGTGGTGTGCATTTATGGGAGGTGTTATGAGTGTGTGTAGTTGTGCATTTATGGAAGGTTATATGTGTGTGCTGTTGTGCATTTATGGGAGGATATATGTGTGTGCTGTTGTGCATTTTTGGGAGGTTATATGTGTGTGCTTTTGTACATTTATGGCAGGTTATATGTGTGTGCTGTTGTGCATTTATGGGAGGTTATATGTGTGTGCTGTTGTGCTTTTATAGGAGGTTACATGTGTGTGTTCTAGTGCATTTTTGGGAGGTTATATGTGTGTGCTGTTGTGCATTTATGGGAGGTTATATGTGTATGCTGTTGTGCATTTATGGGAGGTTATATGTGTGTGCTGTTGTGCATTTATGGGAGGTTGTATGTGTTTTGTTGTGCATTTATGGGAGGTTATATGTGTGTGCTGTTGTGCATTTATAGCAGGTTATATGTGTGTACTCTTGTGTATTTATGGGAGGTTATATGTGTGTGCTGTTGTGCATTTATTGGAGGTTATATGTATGTGCTGTTGTGCATTTATGGGAGGTTATTTGTGTGTGCTTTTGTGCGTTTATAGGAGGTTGTATATATGTGCTGTTGTGCATTTATGGGAGGTTATATTTTTGTGCTGTTTTGCATTTATGGGAGGTTATATGTGTGCGCTGTTGTGCATTTATAGGAGGTTATGTATGTGTGCTGTTGTGCAATTATGGGAGGTTAAATGTGTGTGCTTTGTGCATTTATTGGATGTTATATGTGTGTGCTTTTGTGCATTTATGGGAGGTTATATTTTTGTGCTGTTTTACATTTATGGGAGGTTATATGTGTGCGCTGTTGTGCATTTATAGGAGGTTATATATATGTGCTGTTGTGCAATTATGGGAGGTTAAATGTGTGTGCTGTTGTGCATTTATTGGATGTTATATGTGTGTGCTTTTGTGCATTTATGGGAGGTTATATTTTTGTGCTGTTTTGCATTTATAGGAGGTTATATATATGTGCTGTTGTGCAATTATGGGAGGTTATATGTGTGCGCTGTTGTGCATTTATAGGAGGTTATATATATGTGCTCTTGTGCATTTATGGGAGGTTATATTTTTGTGCTCTTTTGCATTT
>Ga0123355_10020262_pt1 | contig 10614 bp, 6 predicted proteins | sample TergutEmb28metaG_3_FD_89872 | JGI IMG/M metagenome (GOLD analysis project Ga0123355, IMG submission 89872) | Embiratermes neotenicus P1 segment gut microbial communities from Petit-Saut dam, French Guiana - Emb289 P1 | ecosystem: Host-associated > Arthropoda: Insects > Digestive system > Gut ... | reverse complement strand
TTATTCTGTAATAATAATAATAATAATAATAATAATAATATCACCCTAAACATGAAGGTAACAGCGGCCTAAAAATGTTGATGAGAATATTTTGTATAGAATATGACATAAATACCTAAGGACATTTGTTAGTTTTTACAAATTATAGATTTGTTTTCTGCACGGAAGATGGCACATATTAAAGTAATTAAAAATTGAATTCAAGGGAGAGGTAGGCGCTTCTTCAGATGGTCTGTATTTGTCATTCCGTGGTGGCACGTCTTCACGGAGTCGGATATTTCGAACGAGTCTAAGTAGTATACTTGTTATGATATTGTAAAGACATGAAATTATATTAATATGTTACAAAGAAACAACGTAGAAAAATATAGCAACATGGAAGTGAAAATTGAAAGAACAAAATTAATATTAACTTACACGAATCGAAGAATTTAACATATCCGTAGTTTTGAAAAGTACTAATCTTTTCAGCTATTATATGCTCCACATTATTGGTTCACTTGATATGTAACTTTATCAAAAACTGATAATGTTTATTTCGAGACGCATTTGTACAATTTGTTGTAGAATTATGTGGCACGTCTTGTTTTGATGGAGTCTGAGGGCCTACTGCACGTGTGTTGTTCTTAGGGACAGGGAGATGGGGGTGTGCTATTGCGCAACGTGACCTTCATCTTGCAGGGTGGCTTCCAGGATTTAATGGGCTCTATTGTGCATTTATCGTTTACTTGATTATTTTTTAAGATTTGTTTATAAATGTAAAAATTTTTGACTATATAAATAGGTGTTTTTTTTATAAAGGTGTAGCATCTGCTTGATGTTTTCTATCTTATCGAAAGAGTGGCCATGTTCTAGAAGGTTTTGTGCGAATTATAAGGTATAAATATTATTTCTAACGGCGAGAAAATATTCTTTAAACATCTTGAGATTTAAATTTCTGTATAACTCTTTCTATACTGTTATATTCTTGGTCGCTCTGATGGTGACCTATCAGGCCGAAACACGCTGTTAAATTAACACTGGTATAAAATATTTCTGTTTGACTGGAATTAATACGATTCTCATTACGATACAGTTTTGTTGAAATTCTATACAAGCATGTCTCGTTTTACGCCAGCCTTACTTCCCTGAGAAAGTTGCAAAATTATAAATCGCGTCAACCGAAATCAAAATCCCCATTCAAAGTGTATTTCTTGGGGGTTAAGAGGATTGACAGCCATATACTATGTAGTGTATGACTACAACAGTGGTGGACATACGCACCTATAGAGTATATATCTAACGGATATGCAGTAAATACACATTTATACGGTATATATACATTTATAATCAACTTAGTTATTTCAAAAACAACAAAAAAGTAAGAGACGTCCATCTTTTTGGTATAGTTCACTCCTATCGGACTGTGGCAGTCTTGTCACACAAACACTTAATTCCCGACATAATATTTTCTGTAATTCTATCAACATTATCACAAACTCTACGCATGCGAGTCTGAGCGAATGTAACATGCATATGTCGACAATTCGTTCACCTTAGTTCCAGTTGCCATATAACGCCCAATTACTCTTCAGTACTGATTGTCTCTCGCCGATTTTTCACTTGGAATGCAATAGGCGATGTAGATTTACGTGTCGTAAATTTTTCTGTTATCAGAGAACTTTGTTGTTGAAGGAGGAACTACATCACCACCGTGACTGTAACACCAAAGTTATCAATCCACACACGTGATTGATAGCGTGACAGTGAAGTTTCTTTCTGCTAGCCTCCAACGTGAAGCACGTGTGGCCAGGGACAGATAATGCCAAAACGCGTTAAACCGAAAACTAAGACGTAAATTCGAAAAGTGGTATAAATTTTAAAGTAGCGTTAAAGTGAAATCGCTTAAAATAATACCTGCCTCTGGCTAGCAGCATCGGCTAGCACGAGGGTTAGCAGAAACGGCTACTAGCAGTAGCTAGAAGCAGAAGCAGCTAGCAGCAGCAGTTAGTAGTGTCTGGCAGCAGCGGGTAGCAGGAGCAAACCCAGCGGCTAGCAGCAGTGGCGGCTTCCAACAACGGCACCTAACAGCATAAGTAGTCGAAGCGGCTAGCGGCAGCGGATAATAACAGCGGGTAGCAGCAGCGACTAGCAGCAGCGGCTAGGAGTTTTGGCTTGTACATACCAGCAGCTTGAAGCGACGGCTAGTAGCTGCGGCTGACATCAGCGGCGACTAGAAGCAGCGGCTTGCAACAGGGTCTAGCAACGGCTGCAGAAGCGTCTAGCTGCACCGGCGGTTAGCTGCACCGGCGGTTAGCAGCAGCGGCTAGCAGCTTCGTCGTATTTATAATAAAGTATTTCACTTTTATTTTAATTCGAAACGGACAGTCTCGTTAAATATTTTGAAGTTCTGAAATTCAGCTACAGAGATGTACAGTTCGGCCTACATTATGTGATATCCCACACAATCTGCTATAAATCATATGTAAGCGCGCTTAATGGACTTCAAAAAACATCGCTGGAAATGGTGTACTGTGGTATGGTGCGTTCTTGCTTTCCTGCTAAACAATTAACTCCATGGAGCAGAGTCTTTATCGAGAACCGACTAGGTGTTCAGCGTGTCAGACTCTCCGCATTGTATGGAACCTGCTATTTCATCACTGTGATTATAAGAGTCCACGCCTTCTCCACACCCTGATACACATATATCCAGTCCAGCCCTCCCATTTTATTTCCAAAAAACCCTTTTCAATATTATCCTTTAATCTCGTCTTAGGCCACCCATAAGCAATATATTTACAGCCGCTATTGTGCAACCAAATTTCGGTGTTTATTTTTAAGTTTTGTTCCTTTGAATTTTGAACATTTTTAACCTTTAATGTGATAGGTAGAAACGTATGTTTCGGAGGAAACTTCTGCCTCTATCTTCACGTCTGACTACCCTGAAAACCACAAACGTCATATAGGGTTTGCGTCCCGCAGTCTTACTTCATATTGGTCGCAGCAGTTTTTGAAACGACACAACTTTATATGATCACTTGTTCACCATTATCATTCAACACTCATGCCATGTAAGGTTACACATTCCATACACAACACCACAGTTGAGAATACAAAGAATTTTAGCGTTAAATGTAATAAACTGTTATAGCCCAGTCCATAAAAAAGCGGCGTCCATTCCATTTCCTTGCTGCAGTGAAACGTCGTACTTCCACGGAAGTGGGCAAGCGGGGGTTTGTGTCTGTGTATGTGTGCATTCAAACAGAAGACTTCACATTAAATTTTGTTGAAAAGTCATTAAGGTCTAGGTAGCCAATACGCCTGCAGCATGGCCCAGGCACAAAGAATCTGCGGTGTGGTGAAAAATTGTACCCGGCTTACAACGGGGTACAATATATTTTCTTTTGAATGGAAAAGTAGGGACTTTGATATTGCTTGTTTGCCAAGTTTTCGGTTTATGTGGAAATACATATAGCAGAGACACGGGCGTTTTAAAGAGAATGTGCTACACACTGAGGCGGTCGGGATAGTTTAGTCGGTACAACGATTAGAAAAGGGCTGGACGGTCCGAGAATCGAATCCCGGTGGAGAGGAGATTTCCGTGGTGTCCATACTGATACAGAGGAGCACCCAGCGAACTGTACAATAGGTACTGGACCTTTTAAGAGGGTAAAGGGACCGGGGTGTGTTACTGACCACCCATATTTGTTAGTGCCAGTTTACGAATGGTTAGAAGCTATACTTCCTCCTCTCCTCTGTGTCTGCACAAAGAAGTCACTGGGTGACCTTTATCTTTATTATGCATGCTTCCAACCATTTCGCTCTCTGTACCATCCTACTCAATGCATGCAACGCAGTAGCACCAAAATCGTGGAGAAGTTATATTTCTTCCTCTTTCTCTTCCTCTTTCATTGCTCCTTTATGCACTTGTATTTTTGTTTTTTTGCTTACAATTTTTTGTTACTGCCTTCTTTTTTCTTCTTTTCTTTTATTTATTACCATTTATTGCGAAATCTACAAATACCAAATTCACTTCCCTCCTTGGATATTATACAATCTGAATTTTCTTCGCTTTCCTTAAGCAAGACTTGGCATACTTGCTATTTCTATATCTGCTCATTTAATTAAATATAATGTTCCTTCTAGTAATATTACTTAGAGAATTAGTCTGAAATAAAGAAGTGATAAAACGCTGTTAAACTAAAACGGAAGACGAAAAAGACTGCCATTTTAAGGAAGTAATTGTATGATTAAAACAGTACGCATGACACCTTTATTAATTACACAATTGTTTCATTGATTATTTAGAAGAGATGAAGCAATAAGCAAGCGCAGGTCTGTAAGACCAAGTTATATATTTATGCCATTTTTATGTTAAATATCAATGGGAAGTTACTGTGTAACAGGGGAAGTTTTAGTTTATAATGCTACAGTCTAAAATATGGATAAAGGTTTACGGAAAATGTGCGGAGACAACGAAAAATTAAAGAAAAGTTTCCTACGTTCTTGCGAAAAGACTGAGAAACGCCATAAAAATATCAGTCAGGTCAATATTGGAAATGAAAATGAGGAAAGAGCCTTGCTTGTCTTCGGTTGTTAAATTTTATGGTCTTCAATGAAACCTCTTTCACTCAAGTCAATTTTTCCCCCTCCCTCCATTGACTCGAAAGCCCTATCGGGCCTAGACTTTTACAACATCCAGGTTTAGAAATCACTCAGACACACACACACATGGCAGGACTCCTCTTGATATTTATCGGCTCGACGCACGGACCTTTACACATAACACTCAAAAGAGACAGAACTGCATGCCCCCGCCAGATTCGAACCCGCAAATCTGGCAACTGAACAGACGCAAACCCTCACCTTCAAGTCAGTACTTAACTAAGATTAATAAACGGAAGCACCGCACCTTTCCAACAAGCTTATCAAATTCAAAATTCCGTTGTTTTAAAGTTAAATGTGTTCCTGAATAGCCACAGAGCGGCATTTGTTTATTGATCGGATGTGAGAATATATTGCTGCTAAAGGAACTGTCACATGTAAATGATATTCAGGACCTATAAACAGCAAGATAAACAAAAAGCACAAAAGAAACGAAAAAAACATGAAAAAACTTCCGTTGTAAACGTTATTAACATGCCTGCAAGATGGAAGTATGAACTACACACACACCTTATGTTTATTGGATCGTGCATCATTGTAATAGTTGACACTACTCAAACCCAGCCGCACCAAATCTCCAACACACAATGAACCGAGAACGAAACAACCGATGTGGTAATTCAACAGCACAGTCCCAAGCTCCTGATGATGGGTATATTAATGTCCGAAACATGTTGAGTACATAAGAAGTGAAATAAAATAATAAGTGACATCAAGTTGGTTTTTATTCTTCAACTACTACACACACAGATTTCATTATTTTAATACTTCCGTAACTCGGTAAGGTATTGATTACAGGCTTGCTGAAGATGACACGATTGTGTCGAAACATGTAGATATGTGATAATTTGTGAAATTGTGCATTTCTTGGTCATAGTACAAAATGCAAAATACACACACAGTCATTTTTCTAACAAGTTCGATGGGTTTTTTTTTATTTCATTAAATTTTAATTTATTTAAAGACACTGAGAGTTGGTCAGGCAGCGTCGAATGATAGCATGATTAGCATTCTAGAATTTGGGAAATGTGTGTAGGGTCTAAGTAAATTTATAAATATTTTAAATTAGGACAGCTAGTCTCCGATGCGAGATATGATTCGGAAGTGTCACCAGTACGTAACAGTGGAGCGACCTTCAATTTAATTCCAGTATTCTTCAATTAGTATCCACTTCACCAGAATTCAAGTTAAGAAGAAAGATTTACAGTTGAAACATTGGCAGCCAATGGGAATAAAGTATGAAATTTCCATTAGTCCAACTGAATAGGACATTTATCTAATTTTACGTATACAAAGTGGGAATTATTTATGACCTCCAGAAATTTTGTACATCCCTCAAACAAGCAAATGTAGTAGGTGCTAACCTGATTAATGCTCTATTTAGCCAAGTGTAGTAACAATGGGAAAGAGATAAAAATGAACTTTATTCTGTACATGTTTCTTGAGGGATAATGACTGTAGGAACTAAACCGAAAAGAAGCAAATTTGTGGACAGAGCAGAATTCGTTATGTCGTACGTGGGCGCGTGAGAGGGTGAAAGTGCTGTTACATTTTCCAATTTGCGTTTTTGAGCAGAAAGACGTTACTTTGTTCTCTACGTTCATGGTAATCTAGTTGCAAAGATCTGTGAAAGATACATGAACTGCCGTGGTTAAATTACCCAAAGGAACAGCAATTTATTTTCGCACCAGCTTTCACACTGGCTCCGGAACAGAGCCTGTTACCTTGTGCACTGAGTACTGAGTCACTTTTCCTCGGCATTAAATGGACTCAGAAGTGTGTCGCTTACCACTGACTTTTAAATCGTGCAGAGGGCAAGATGGCACCGGGATTTACCACCCCTGACTTTGCGGTTGTTAGCAACAAGGAAAACTTTCCCTTTTGTTATTACGTACATGATTGTATTTGGTAGGAATTTCTCCAGGTACGTTTTAGTACTCACCCTAACAGGACGTTAATATGACTGATTAAGGTATATTACCAATAATGTATCTAAACGTCTAATCTTACATTTATAAAATAATTATATTCTGTTTGTGTGAATAACAACCATAAAAATCGTAATTACGGTATTTTTGTAATGAAGGTCTACAAATCATGATCACCTAGAGACAGCCGTATTCAACCCACAGCCCAAAATTTGTCGAGTCGTGTCACTGGGAGGAGGAAGGTCAGATGTCCATAACACACGAAGAAAAAATCACACAGGATCCAATTTCAATATATATATATGTGTGTGTTTATGTGTGTGTATTATAATGTCACGATAAATAATTATGTTAAAACATACACATTTCGAATGACTGACAAGGCAGATAACGAATGATTATCATAAGGTCACCATATAAGAAATTCAAAACAGAACATGAAATAGATGTATGGAATTTCATAATATTTAATAAAGATGGAGGTTATTTGTATTTAGCTGACAAGATTACACCTGACAGTAGGAGCCTGTCTCAGTTCGGTTCCAGTCTGTTTCTAATCCGTGTGAACCAGAAAGTAAAATGAACTCTGGATGTATATAAACCAGGACAATTTGCTGAAAAACATAAAACTTTTACACGGTAGTACTGTACATTATTTACATGCCTTCTGTATGTCGACCTGTACAGCGTCGAGAGGTAATGTACTAAACTAATAATAAATTGGAAAGGACGTGGAAGGAAGCATGTGTGTCATTATTTGTTTTATTATGAGGACATGCTTTCCACAGAGAAAACTCAGAGAGAATGACCCGTCCAAAAACTGACATTTTTGTCAGTCTGCTGGAGATTAAGGAAAAGTGCTTTTCATTCTTTCATGACTTCCATTACTACAGTAGTTTAAAATAAAGTAACTCCCTTGATCGATTAACACGACACGTTCTATCGACGTAACGAAAATCCTGGGTGACTTTTAACATGCTTGATAATTACCTACTTACAAACTTACTTACTTACTTATTTCAAGGAGCAGAGTCCTTCTTGAGAAGCTAACCGGTTCTAAGGTAGTCCAGAAATTACCGGAACTTTATGGAATCTGAAGGTTCATAACCAAATTCGAATGTGCCCACCACTTATCCCTTTCCTAAGCCAGCTCGATTAAATCCATGTCCCCACATCCCAATTCCTGAAGATGCATCACAGTTTTATCCTCCCATCTACGCCTGGTTCTTCCAATTGCTGTAGGTCCCTCAGGTTTTCCCACTAAAACCATGTTTACTTCTCGACTCTCTCTCTCATACGTACTACATGACCACCCGATCTTATTCTTATCGATTTAATCATCCGAAAAATATTGGACAAGGTGCACAAATCATTAAGAACCTCATTATGCAGCTATCTCTACTCGCGTGATGCCTCGTCCCTCTTAGTCCCAAATATTCCCCTACACATCCTCTTCTCAAATACCTTCAGCCTACAATCCTCCATCAATGTGAGCAACCAAGTATCACACTCATACACAAGAACATGAAAGTTTATTGTTCAGTGTATTTTAATCTTTAAATTTTTGGATAGCAACCTGAACGACGAAAGACTCTACACTGAATGATAGCAGGCATTCCCTGATATTTTGCCCTTAATTTCTTCCTGAATAGAATTTTTCTGTGTTAAGTTTGTTCCCAAACATTTGAACTCTTCCACCATTTCAAAGGAACTTTATCAATATTTATATTGTGACTTCGTCCTGCATTCTGATATCGAAACATTACCGTGTAAGTAGTCTTCTCAACAATTACTTCTAGTCCAAACCCCATACTAGCATCTAGTAAAGCTCTTGAATTTTTTTTCATATTATGTACGCTTACGCCCAATATATTAACATCAAAAGCATAAACCAGGAGCTGACGTGTACCATTTAATTTGAAGCCAATCTGGTTTAAATTAACCTTCCTAATGGCGTATTGTAAAACAAAGTTGAAAAGCAATGGCGATAAAGCATCTCCTCTTTTTCCAGCCATTCTTAATAGAAAACATGTCAGATAAATTCTTCCCTACGTGACTATGTTATAGGTTTCATTCAGACACATTTTTATTAATCTTATCATTTTCATAGGGATACAAAACTCAATGAGAATTTTATACAAGACCTCTCTCCTAACAGAATCATAAGCTTTCTTGAAGTCTACAAATAGCTGATGCATTTCTTCACTGTATTCCCATTTCTTCTCAAGCATTTGACGAATACAGAATATATGATCAGTAGTTGACCTGTTGCGTCGAAATCCACATTGATGATCCCTAATAACTGCAGGCTCCTAACATTCCAAGTACGGAATCTCTTGTCCCTTTTCCATTGCTTAGGTAGTACCAAAGTGTCAGTCCAGGTTTGAGGCTTTCTGTATGAGTGTTTCGTAACAAGATACGGTGAGGAGTTGCTAGTCCCTCGCCCAGTCTTCAAATTAGAGGACCACCCCTTGTCTGCTGTCCGCGACTGCTTATTCAATATATTCAGAGCTACCCTCTATATTGGAAGCCGTTCCTACATCCTCAAACTGAGGACGCACCATGCCGTGTTGACAAGGACCCACTTATCACGGACATACCTCGTATTTGTTAATAGAGCTGTAAAGTTTCGGGATATTTTGCGCTAAATATCATGATGGCTGTGAAACATTAATTAGCAATTATGTGGAAGGAAGTGGTCCTGGTCTATCGTAAGGTACTATTGCAGCGTTCATTTTAAGAAACTGCATAAAAATACACGTATATAATGGTAGATCACTTCGGAACTGGAATCATAACTGAAAGCCTCCATATATATATATATATATATATATAAGTCTTAATAATTCGCAAAACGCGTCCTTCTTTAAGCGCAGTCATAAGAAACAAGAAGACGGAGCTGTTTCTCTCTACGCCGTAAGGGGAGTGGAGATACAGCTTCACCTAAACTAGCTGCCGTCAACCTCACGTCCCGGTCGCATTACTCCCGAAGAAAGAACTCCTGGCACTTATTTAACAGGATGTCTTGTGGGCTTCAGAGTCGGTTTGGACCTTTCAGAGAAGAGTAAAATATTTTGTCTTTGCCGGTAATCGAAACTTGAATCGTCCGACCCGTAGACAATTCACTACACCATGTACGATCTTCCGGCTCCAGTACAGTGTTAAATTAATTATAAATCGCGGAAGCATTCAAGCGTGTATTCTGATTTATGAGCACTGTAAAGGATGTCAAAGTTAAATATTCAAACATCAAACCAGTGTTTATGGACAAAGCGCTGTTTTCGAGTTTGGATTACTTCCAAATCTAAACCGCAGTCAAGCTGGTGTTTTTTATTTGCACCTGAAAAATGCAAGAATATTGCACCTTCCCCCTTTATAATACGAGTATAATCTTCATTTACAAACTATTCTCCCTGGCGAGGAAATGCGATGCTAATATCTCAGCTGTATTTTCAGTTCCTACGCAAACAGCCATGTTTTTACGATAGTCGAACGTGGGCAGTAGTTGTATTGATTCGTTTTTACAGAAAGCAGAAATCAATACGCCTCATCTATGTGTCATGACACATTGCCACCCCCACAGAATCCTCCTGGACCGACTCTAATGCTAGCAGGAAAGGAAAACCACCCAGATGATTCGGAACTGATTTTGAGTGCTTATGCCATGCTCCACACACACACACACACACACACACACACACACACACACACAGTGAAGGAAAGAGGAAGAATTAATTTATCTTTGTCTCTCAGTCTATACATATCTTCCAAAAAGAACAACCGCTGTCTGTTGCACGAGACTGTGATTCAAATTAACAATTATACCGAGTTTACCAGCTTCCATAAATTAAACCATGTAATTAAATTTATGTTCCACCGGGTTTAAAACGAAAGAATTTTATGTTCTGCCTACACAAAGTATTCATGTGTTTTGTATGGATCTCGGGGGGGGGGGGGGGGAAACATAAAATCTTGTTGTTTTTTTATACCACAGAAATATAGAAAAAAAAAATTTTTTTAATATTTCTTTTGATATCCATAT
>Ga0123355_10020261_pt1 | contig 10614 bp, 6 predicted proteins | sample TergutEmb28metaG_3_FD_89872 | JGI IMG/M metagenome (GOLD analysis project Ga0123355, IMG submission 89872) | Embiratermes neotenicus P1 segment gut microbial communities from Petit-Saut dam, French Guiana - Emb289 P1 | ecosystem: Host-associated > Arthropoda: Insects > Digestive system > Gut ... | reverse complement strand
CACCTGTACCACTCCAAACCTCTCAACTTGTGAGCGGAATGCCACTCTTCATACCACCATTGCTCTGCAGTTCAGCAAGAACTTCTGCTTCACTCTGACATAACAAAGTGTATTTGCCCTTAAAACTGCTGAATTAAATGCCCAAACCTGGGTTCAGAACTGCCGAGTTTTTGTGGGGGTATTTAATTTTCAGTACAGCCTTCACAACAAATGTGAACAGTTCTTTAACAAATTTGAAAATCTCTTTAATAAACAGCAATCTGTTGGTGATGAAACACAAACTGTACAGCTTGTCCTTACAAATGCTGTAAGTATGCTTAATGTCTAAATGCACAAAAAGAACTTATAGAAATTTGTGTAAATCCACTCTCTCACATTTTGGTTCCCTTCTTCAACTCTGTGTACACAGGTTGCATGTGATGAAGTTGTACAGCCATGTCTTTGTGTGATAATCCATAAAGCACATCTTATCATCATCGTAATGAGAATGTAAAATTTTCATCCACCCTTGCCCAGCAGCCCACTCAAATTACACACGTTTGAGATACAAAATCCGAAGTGTCTCTAAGCTGACAGACAGCTGATATTGGAATTTCAAGATACATCACATGAAGTAGTTTGTGTTACAGTTTATCGCCGCTGTTTATGTGGGTAGCTCTACACACAGCTGTCAAAAGACAAAGTCTAACAGTTCACTGTACATGCTGAGACAAACACAAAGAAACAGATTTTCATGCCTTGCAACATGTGCCTTCATACTGTAAACACTGATATCACCGCTATATATTCTGTGTTCACATATGCAAATGTAGGTTGTTTGAAGGTTAACACGCCTGAGTGACGGTTATCTGACATCTCAGGGGTTGCTTTCTGATATCTGCACTTAAATAACATTCCTGCCCAGTCACACATTAGTGCAGGCTATGTTACAGTTCAACAAGAATGTAAAATTTATTAAATCTTGAGGAGGAGAATTAGAATATTGTACGACACTGTTTCATAACTTTTGGGCAGTGATAAGGCTGTTGGTGCACCGTGTTTACATGCACCAATCTACAGCATGAGATGCATCAGCAGGGAGCAATGGTGGCAGAAGTGCCTTCCTGTTTATAACACTGTACAAAGTCACTGAATCGTCAACAGCATGCACATCATCTCATACACCTGCTGAAAACCAAATCTGAGGACTCATTTGGAGTGCATTACTTGCTTATGAACTGGCAATCTTCTGAACCCACTTCACAGGTCTGACAATGCAACTATACTTAGCACAGTTCCATGTCATCTGGGTAACGCAGCTCCATAAATGTGCACAAACAACAGAACTACTGTCATGTGTCAAGGAAGGCCAGACCAGTTTGTTTCATTCTCAATGCAAATTTCCAAAAATTTAAAGTACGTAACTTCAAGTGACTGTAATGCCCCCACATGCCTATTTAAAGCATCTGCTATGTGTGGAGAATTAAATGTTGCTAGTTGCTCCGTGTCAGCAGTCTCTCTGAATTTTGATTGTCTCGGTTGTATTCTGACTGGATGAAATTTCTAGATTCATTCCAAGCCTAATAAGATGTGTATGTGGACTGCCTTTTCTCTGTATTCAGGGTTCACAGTGGAATTCTCCAGTATCTCACTTCCCCCAGAACAGCCACTAAGTGTGCTGGCTGCCCCAGCTGTTTACAATGACTATAAAAAGAGACAGGAAATGCCATGTGAGGTGTGAACTGTTGGAACATGGCACTGATCAGCGTGCTATATTAAGGGAGTGGCCTAAGGGAGTAGCGACTGGCATTATATACACTCAGTGCTTTACTGTGAGATTTTCACAGCACACTGACCAACTCCTCTGGAATGCCATATGATGATGTGCACAGATGAACACTGGTGTTCACCTGTGCACATCAGTACTTACCTACCACACTGCAGTCATCCCATAAGACCATGATTGTCACATTTCAGTACATCACATTCAAAAGCAGTCTACTGCTCCTACATTCAAGAACTTTATCAGTGCCAGCTCAATCCTGAAGATGAAGGCAGTAAGGTGCTAATGAAAACACATTATTCTGACTCTTACCTTGCTTGTCTACAGGCTGCAGAATCTGAGGGAAAGCAGCGAGTTTCAAGACAGTGCCCAACAGGATCTTCATATTTCAACAGCAACACACACACCACAAAATGCAAGCCATCTTGTGTTCATTCTCTGCTTTGTTATTTATGCTTCCTATGTAACAGAAGTTGCTGATCAATTTCTTCAGCACATTAGTGTCAACTTCTGTAACAATGTGTATTTTGCACACACTTTCAATCACTTAAATGAGCTGAAGAGTTGTGACAGAGTAATAAGGGCACACGGTACAGGTGGGCCTGAGAGAAGAAGAGTTGCTGTACAAACTGATGTCCCCTAATGTGCACTGTCTCAAAAGCTGCCACTTTTCCTGCAATGTGGATATATCCTCTCCAGCACAGACACATTTTTTGCCTCTCATCATCTGCAAATCAAAAACCTGGTGTCAATTTTCATTTTGTTAAAAATGTCTAGCCATGTAACAACTCAACATTATACTTAAAACTTAAAGAAACTGGGGAGCCAGGACAGCACAGTGAGTGCAGACACAGGGCTACCGGCTGGAATATCCAAAGTTCATTTCCAAGTAGGGACAGGAGATTTATGTCTTTTTTGAAAGTGGCCTGGATGTCACATTGACCACTCACCTCCAACTAGTGCCAAAGTTAATACTGAGCAAAGCTACGCCCGTGCTCCTCCTATACGTCTCCATGACATGACCTGCTGTGCAAAAAATAAACTGAAAGCCAGGCAGGCAAGTTTGTATCCCAATTCATTAGAATGTCACACTAGTATGCTACTCACTACATAGCTACGGCACCACAACAGATGACCAAAGTGTCTGTATTTGCTGTCCCTTCATCTTGCAACATAAACAGCCATATGGAGCCCAGTGTTTAGTTTACTGATGACAGTTTTGTTTAGCACACACTTTAAGTTTTTAGTTTTATAATTTTCTTCTTTGTCAACGATTTCTCCTTTATTTCACTGTGTTATGTGACACTCACAGACTGTCTGTGTGCACCACATAACGTGATAAAAGCGGAAATAATATGCAGAGACAACAGGATGGCTAGATAACCACAGAGGCAGTATTCAATACAACAGACCACAAACCGAGCAAGACATGAGCTCCATATGTCTGTGCCAGGAAGAGTGGTTAAGCTCACTGCTATGTGAAAATTATGGCTGTACAGACAGTGTCGCAACTACGATAGTGCTCTCATCATGACGGCTGAGAGACAGTATGCCTTTTCATACAGCCCAGTTTTTACTGTATTTACTCAAATGTAAGATGAGGGTTTTTTCCCTTAAATCTGGTGCTTACATATGTGAGGTCACCTTAAATGACGTATGAAGCACTGAACGGGACAGTGCAGAGCCAAACCAAGGCCTGCATCACCAAGCATAAACAAAAGGCAGAACACAGCATGACTGAAGTTAACGTACAAAACTTCTTGCTTTGTAACTTGGCCACTGTTTAATTTTTAAAAACGCACAATTTTTCAGAAGCCAGCTTCATTTCCGTCTTCAGACAAGAAGGCACCTAACCCTTTGGACCACTCAGACCAAGCTATCTCAGTCACTCGGCACCAAAGAAACTGTAAACTTGTTAAGATATACACCTGAGAACAGATCTAGTCCAATGGAAGTAACAGGAAAATGTCTATTGAAAAATTAATTGTAAATTATGTGAACTCAAAAACAAAACCCAGACCAATCCACAAATTAAAAGCCGTAACAACAGCCATAAACTCAAACTGATTAGATCACACACACAACCCAAAAATCCAGACCACACACATTTAAAAGCACATATATATTCCGCCCCTTCCACTGCGTTATTGACACCAACAATCCCAATATTACACAACAACAGTAACACATCAGGATGGAGCACCAGCAGAATGATACTGACACAGGAAAACCCAAGTATTCAAGAGCAAAAGTTATAATGGGAAGCATCTCGATGGCATTTCGCTGCAGCAAATGGCCAAGCTACTGGTTAAAGTCATTATTATTCCTATGCTTAACCTTTTGGCGCTGGAATTATTTTTTTAATTTTAGCACATCCTGTATGTAAAATGTGAATAATACAGGGACCAAATGTGTTAGATTTATGAAACAAACTGGACTTAGAAGAGAAAAAACGGACAGTATATACCATGTTTAAAATATTCAGTACCTATATTTGTTGAATAAATATATAAAATGCAACATTTAGAGGTTAGCGGTGCGGTACGACCACTACAGTCGTCGTTAGGCGTCAAAAGGTTAATTAAGATCCATGTCACGAAGCGACGTCTAAAGTCTGGCACCAAGTGCAGGTGAGTGGAGAGCTTCGTGCCCCAGCTGCTTCACCCCCAGGAAAGAGACGCCACAAACTCACTGGACACCAGGCTAATTATATGAGAGCTTTTATACAATTTATATGTTTGTCTTGCTATTGGTGTTTTGGGAAGGAAATAATTTATGGAATGTGCAATGCAATTTATTAAAGTGAAAACTCCAAGACAACCCTGTTTCCAATTTCCAAACTATGTCATGTAACAGACAACTAGCATGATACATACCTCTGATACATTGGCTCCCCACCACTGGTTACAGAGAAGAACCAGGCAAACAGATGGCACAGTCAAGTGTCAGGATTCAGAACACTTCAGCTGCACTGCATTGGATGGAATGGTGGGTCTACTCTTGATGTAAACTTGCTAACCTCTTCAGTAGGTCTAACTACAGGAGTCCAGGGCACTCTGAGCAGCAGTTTCTTCTCTGATGTCTCTCTACTGTGAACAGTAGGCAACAACAAAACAACACAAATGTACTTGTCATTTACAATGCTGTCATTGCAGTCCTAAAGGAGGAGGCTGCACAGCCCTCCAAATGTCTATTATTTTTACCACCCTGACACACTGCCAATGTCAGAAGCCTGTGTAGTGAAGACTTGGAAAAAAAAAAAACCCTAACAATTATATAACATTCAAATCTATTAGTGTATTTGCAATAATTTGTGCTGAGTACAGCAGCCGGTATATATCTGCATGCTGTTTTGCAGGATGTAGATATTGCCTTACCTGACAATGTCACCCCATAAGCATTGGTCTTTTACTTTTGTGCTGTGCTAAACAGGGCTTTTGACACATCTGACAGTAACTGACCATGCAAGTGCCTCCCTCCCCCACACACTTTTCTATACCATCACTGGACTGAGAGACAAATCTCATAATGACCATATGTTGGCACATGTATTTGTATATTTTCCAAATTAAAAACAAACAAGATGACACATTCAGTTTCAGTTTACTAGCGACACACACCACAACATAACATGACACACACACACACACACACACACCTTTACAGTGCTCTATATATGACGTGCATCATGCAAGGAAACTTACTGCATCTTGTGGGATCCGACGGTGTCAGTAAGATTACCGTAGTTTTGTATGTGACGCCGTGCCATCTGGTAGAACAGCAGCAATGTTTCAGAAAAAACTTCTGCTTCCAAGACGGCAGAAGATGAAGGCACCAGCTCCTCTCCTCACCTTCCTCAATCTGAGGTCAATGAGATCCCAGACGACGATGTGCACAGGCAATGACAACATTCTCAATCTTCTTCACTTGGCAGCATTTTGTCACTGTTGCCTGTTAACACATTATTATAATCCACCTCCTTGAGTTAACAACAGTTTGTGCTGTGAGCAACACAACACAGAAACACTTCATGTAAGGCAGATTTATCCTACGCTTACATAAGCACCAGATGATAAAGGTGTGACAGCATGGAGGTACACCTCCATGCATTCTTAGCCCCAGTGCCAGACAGACATGAGCCATTTGCATCACAACTCAGATTCTCACTCAGTGTACAAAATGAACAAGATGCTGGGTGGACCTCACAGCTGGTCTGGATGCTTTGCAGATGAGACACATCAGTTTCCCCCAGAAGAAAACAAATGTTTCCTTGCTTATCCACCCTACAGCCCAGTCACTAATGTGACTGAGCTATCCCAGCTCCCTGTCATGTATGCTGCCCAATGCCCAGCACAACACTACTTGTAAACCAAGCTGCTGCTCAGCTAGGCATGAAATTACATACTTTTATGAACATGAAGGTTTATATTCACAAAAGCTTGTGGCTGGTTCTCTACCCTAAGCCACATTAGTCCAATCAGCAACACCACACCTTATATAAAATCCATGTTAATATTATCATCCTGTCTATGCCCACGTCTCCTAACTGGTCTCTTCCATTCTGATTCATTCACTGACCTAAGTGTTTTAAACAATTATATACCCTGACATTTTGGTGAATGGTGTACACTATAATGCAAATTGGTGTGTCCTTAAATGCACACACACACATGCAGCAACATTTCTGACACGTCTGCTATCTTTTGTTTACCCCTATGGTCCCAGAATTCAGTGTCTGGTGAACTATACAAATGACAGGAATTTAAATAGCCCACTCATTACTTTGCACGCTATTGCCCAACAACTACGGTAGTCAATCAGCTTTCTCAGCATTCGACCACATGATGGCTATAGTTGTCCTTCAGCACCAAATGGTCAATCAACTCACAAATTGCTACGATACACAGACAGGTATAACATGTGTGGTGCTTTTCCCTGCTATTTTACCTCCCTTGCTATGATAAACACTTAGCAACATGCATGCAGGTCACAACGGAAAACGGACATTGTTTTTGTTACATTTTAACCAAAATTTGAACTTCATGCAACACTGTGGTACAGCTTAATAAAATCCATTCAGCATTTCTCAAGGTGTTACATGATAAAAGATATAGTGAAGCTAAGAGATGCATTTTTGCAACTTTTTACTGTGAATTCCTCAACAATGAATGACACTCAGGTTCTGTAGGTATACGTAATTAGCACCTGACATGACACATACCTCTATCATAGGGCCTGTTCACATGTGCAGTGCAGTCCCAGGGCCATATGGGGACACTGATGGGGAGTATTCCAGCCTTGCTCTGGACATAACACATGCCTCATGGACAGGATGAGTGGTTTGTAGGCCCCCAAGTCTCCCCACCACTATGCACAAACAGCATGAAGTTCTCAGTTACTGTCCACTTACCAACACAGGCTCTGCGCAACACAAATCAACACACTAATAACTAACGTTCACAGTGCATTCCACAATAAGTACAATCAACATCCAGTTGTGAATTTCCAGACTACACACTCCACAACTCACCTTTACTATGCGAACTTCTCACAGCACACTGATGGCTGCAGCTGGTAGACTTTCTGGTCTCCAGTCAGTCACCTCCACATTAATGGTGTACAGGGCACAGGACGTTCCTGGGTGCATTTAATTAATCTAGAACTGATGACATCTGATGTCACATGGAACACCTACTTCAGTGATGCCACTCTGACACTATCGACAAATGTACGGACTACATAAAGCATTTCTTGACAAGGACAGCAGCAGCAACAACACATATGCTGGGAAACTTACAGGGAGCATAGGGTGTATCACCATTTTGAACACAGGCACTTACACTCTTGTAACAATCCACCCTTGGTTCAATTCCCAGAACAGGCTTTCCTGTGATGTGGGAGTAACCAGATGCTTGACTTCTAGTCAAGATATGCAACAGGGAGATAGAATTTTGGCCTTTTAATTAGCAGATTTATTTGTCATGATCATATGTATCAACATCCGAAGGTCGCTAGCACAATAGCTGCCATATTTGCTAAGGGTCAAGGTAGTTAGTCCCAGTCTTGAGGAAGACAGCAACAGCAGGTAGACTAAGTGGGGCTAATGCAAGTCTGCTCATGTAAGGTGTTGGAGTCACTCTTCATTTGGTTCTGAACCTTAAGATGCCTTATACATAAACCTGAATTCAGATATTTCTTGCCTTTGAAATCTGTTCAACCACCATCACTAATATACAAGAAAGAAAAAGAACAGCATGACTAATTTTAATAGGACAAAGTTGTTAACTGAAATCCTGGCTTTATATTTACTTACAGGGTAGATTGTGTACATGCAAGCAATAATACTCCGTCAGCCAATAATGGCTACAAGTTTTACCCCCACTTAAATTATCTAGCGACATTTTTGTGTTGTCATGTGTGCTGATGCACAAAGGGGCATGGCCTACGTGGGGCCAGTGGTATGTCCGCCCAAAGAGACCATGGGGATGCAAAATTTATATTTTAAGCGAAAAAATTAAATTTTCTGCACTCAACAAATTTTAAATTATTGACAGGAATAAAAAATAAATTCATAACTGTGATATTTTCAAAGTATGCAATTTCCGTCAGGGAAGGCCACAGTGATTGCATGCCCCGAGCGTCAAAAATCCGAAAAACGCCACTGGGTGCACGTCAACACTTTTGCTTGCAGAATCCTATTTTCAGTCATTTTTCATACCAATGCCATTGCAAGTAACTGAGGATTTAAACTCTTTTTTTTTATATTATACAATCTAAAGAGCCTCCTTTTCTTCCACACTATGCTGTCAAAAAGGGTACCGCGCATACTACATCTACCATTACTGAAATAGCACGAACCACTTGTGTGGAAAATCTTATGTCGACATATTTTTAAAACACATTAATGCCACTGTAACTAGCAACAAATTTTAAAACGTTTATATAATTCAATTTCCATGAGCATCCTCACCTGAGCCACATCACTTTCAAAATGGTTACGGCACGCAATTGCAAATTGGTGACATCTTTGCGCCGTCACACGCGTACGGGTTGAAGCAACCACGTCTTACTTGCCATTCTAATTTAAACGCACTTTCCAAACGCACTACCACCCACCCGGGGAGCACAAAACTTATATATATTATACGATTCAAACTGCTACATCTCACCCAAAAATGAAAATGGTGACTGCTTGAAATTTTTAACATGGCTACCGCGAGTCATTTTCCTATTAGCTAAACGGACGGCTCGGAGCACAGATCATCTAGCTCGGAGTACGGCTCACACAGACGACCTGAGGCTCACACGTTCACTACCAACCACAGATCATACATGACGCTACCAACGAATAACACGAAGTCATGGCCTACCGCATTGCCATCTATTCACAGAGACTGAATTTACCTGGTATAACCCTCAGTCGAATCCCCGACTTTTGAATACGTATTGGGACAGCCTCCATTCTTAGATCATGGTTAGTTCAGGGCCTGTATTATATTTTCATGTAATGTAATGTAATTTATTTGCGTTCTATAAATCCAAATTAGGATACAATCCTGTGGATATAGACACTGTCACACACATACTAACATAATATACATAGTGCTGGAAGAATCTTAGCTATAAATAAAGTACAATAATAAAAAACACCTAAATCAAATTGTCAATTCAATTTTCAATGGAATATCTCTGATAATTAAAATATTCTTTACTATTATAAAAGGAATTTATGACTAAAAACCTCTTTAAAGCATTCCGAAACGGTGTCCTTTATATTGTGAAGAAGGCTGTTAAAAATTTTAATTGCTGAGTAGTACTGTACACTGCCTTTTGGAATTTTGTTAGATTGTTTGTGGGTGGGTGTACGTTGGTTTTATGTCTTGTGTGAATACTGTGGGTCTGATTGTTTGTATGAAATAAATGTTTGTTTTTTATAACAAATACGGATATCTCACACTTATTGTTGGAGTCTGTTCTGGTTTGAGGCCAAACCCACACTATTACAAATAAAGACACTCAACTACTTACTTCTAAGTTCTTTTAATAATAGTACAGAGTTACTCTTACCATACAGTAATAATAATAACAAAGAATAAAACACATGCCGACACCCCACGCACACAGTACTGACATTAACCAGGATAGTACATGTCTGAAGGGCCAGGCTGGTCTGTATTGTCAAGATGTACCAGTGATTGGTTTGGGAGTGTGGAGCAACAAGTGGCACCGCACGAATCTATCTTCTTATTTTCAAACAATTACAGAATCTTAACAGTGCAAGCAAGTTCAAGAATCTTGATTATAAAAAATTCAATTAAAATCAAACCTAAAGGTTTTACAATGTCCGGTCAATATAACAAAATTGAACCCTTCCAACTCTAATGATTTTTATTCTGCAGTAAAGACATAGGATTACTAAAATCTGAGTATAAAGTTATCCCTGCAAACACCATGCAGGCATATGGCAGGATAAATTAAAGGTATATTTCCACCCCTACCCCACCAGGGAAATAGCCCCTATACCTAACACATAGACAACTGGATGGGTAAGAAATCTGGTCTCAGCACTCTTACTTACTTACTCACTCCATGATGCAGAGTCCTTCTTGAAAAGCTAACTGGTTTGCAGCTAGTTACGAAATTCCCCGCATTTCACGGAACCTGAAGGTTCATTACCGCACTCACAAGCATCCGCCACCCGTCTCTATCCTGGGCCAGCCCAATCCAGGCCATATACCCACATCCCACCTCCTGGAGATCCATCCTAATATTATCCACCCATCTACGCCTAGATCTCCCCAGTGGTCTCTTTCCCTCCGGTTTCCCCACCAAGACCCTATACACCCCCCTCT
>Ga0123355_10020260_pt1 | contig 10614 bp, 4 predicted proteins | sample TergutEmb28metaG_3_FD_89872 | JGI IMG/M metagenome (GOLD analysis project Ga0123355, IMG submission 89872) | Embiratermes neotenicus P1 segment gut microbial communities from Petit-Saut dam, French Guiana - Emb289 P1 | ecosystem: Host-associated > Arthropoda: Insects > Digestive system > Gut ... | reverse complement strand
TTCAAAACGAGGGTTAGGAAAATGTTAACAGGGGAGGGCAAGTACAGGTGTTAAATGACAGGAAATTAAGGGTAAAAGTAGAGGGCAGTGAGTAAGGTGTGACAAAGGGCAGTGTAGTGTAGTAAAGGCACGCGTGAAGATAAGTGATGTGTAGTGAAGTGTAAAGAGTAGTGAAGTGGGTTGTAGTGCTGTGAAGGACTATTGCAGTGAACTGAAACACTGTCGTATTATATATGGTGATTGTAATGTTTTGTTACATTCTGTAATTTTGTTTGAGTTGGCTATTTTTGTCCCATCCTGTTTAGTTGTATTATCCTGTCACTATATTTCTCCTTCTGTGACTTTTGAAATCTATTGTATGTAAGTAACATGGACTACTACCCTGACCGAGGTTTTTCGTGTTTCCCTCGGTTGTAAGGCGAATGTTAGGGTATTCCTCTCAAAGACGGAGCACGGTCCGCACTCTTACCTCCGCCCAGTGGAGGGTAAATGGTTTGCTCTATGTATTGTTGGTGTTGACTGTTGTTATATGTAATTTTGGTCTGTAATCGTGTACCACTGCCACCGGGTATACACCCAATTGCAGTTGAATAAATATCATATCACATGGAAAGGTGTTAAGCAAATACCACACTTGTCTTGCCTATTGGTAAATCTTTATATAATGAATTGTACGTAGAAAAATGTGTATTTGATGTTGCGTAGACAGTAAATGCTGTGTTATAGTGCTACCAATTCTTTGAAGAGAGAAGAAAGTTATTCAGAAAGGAGTAGGTTACCTGGCGTTTCTTAGTAAGAAATCTTGTTGGAGTTGGTTTATAGTGTCAAGATGTGGCAGCACCTGTCTCTTTTAGTAATAAAGTCTCGCGCGAAATACATTCAGATAGACCTCTAGGAAGTAAGCAGATTTTCAAGCCTTTTTATCTCGTTAAATTACACTTTTCTGGAAATTCTACACACGACAACCAATGCAGTACTTTAGCCTAATTGTTTATATACGAATATCAGTTTAGTCCTCCTAATAAAGGTAAAGGTAAAAAAGGTGAAATTCACCTTAGAACAGGCCTTGAAGGCTCAGGGAGGCGGGATTACAGGTATAGCTCTACTCTTTTTTAACCTCACACTGGATGGTGTTTGGTGATCAACGCCACGCTCCGGTCGCTTTACGTCCAGGAGAGATATTCTGTAAACATTGTACTGAAGATTTTTTGGGTCCCAGGCCCGGTCTGCGCGGTTGCGGAAAATCTCGCTACCACAGGAGGATTCGAACCCCGAACCGTGCAGCCCGTAGTGAGTCGCAATGCCGACCCACTTTATTCCTGCACTACGCGTTTCAACCTTAAAGGCTACTTACCAGCCCCACGACAGTTAAAATATATTTTACGCATTTGTTATTAATTAGGTGAGAATCAAATGTGTTGCAAAATAAATGAAAATAAAATTAGTTATTTATATATTTCGTATTAATACGACTAAAATATAAATTAGTGCGCGTTGGAGTTTTGTGTCCGACAATTTTCCATGTAGGTTATGACGTAATGTATGATGGGAAAGCTTCCTGCCGGGCTCGTATCGTTGTCATGAAGAAGGCCGTCGAACGTTCCAGTTTCATGACACTTGATACGGCAGTCAATAAGCGCTTAAACGAAATTTTTACGATTTTCTGCCCATTTTCACTAATGACCGTCCTGATGTCCGTAATACGGAAGTTTCTATATAATGCCTTTTACCGGTTGCTGCTGCTTTCAGTTGCGTAATACAGTATAAATTGATGGTAAAAATGTATTCCGAATCACGAACCTGGGAGCGTGGTGGCAGAATTTCCATCACGTCACATGTTGATACAGAGTTACCTGGTCGCTGCAGCCTAACTTGTGGAAAGATGGAACAAGATGTTTGAGCGTCAAGTGTTACTTTAAGCTACGTTTTGTGATGCGTATCAGAGCCTGTAAGGGGTGGAAAATTCAAGAGGCCATACCATTAATTCTCGTACCGTTTGGTTTTCCATATGAATGAAATGCATTCCAACACTTTTGTTGTTATAGCCTCAGGCTCCTTTAACCTAAGGAAGAAAATACGGAGGATAGAAAACAATTTGTCGTAGGTATTTTAATGTGGTGTAGGTGAAACGTTTGCCTTGTGTAGTTTACGCTGCCTGATGATGGCGTAGCCGAAACATGTCGCAATGAAGTATATAGCAAGATACCATCAAACGTAAGCTGTTATTAACTGTTCTTACTTCTCACTTCACCGTAATTATCTTTATTATATAGTATTTCATTCGAAATGAGGTGTCATTAACTCGAAGTGGAGGGAAAGCTAGATAAACCTGGATATACGTAAACTGCGCGAGGCTATAAGGCAACTAGCACTTCATTTTGCCCTTTCCATCCAGATTGAAGCTCCTTATGTACAAATAAGAAGTACTACAGCGCCACCGACGCATCTAATACAGTTGGGTTGAGGGAAGTAAATTACTGCTTATTTACCGGTATAGGAAACGCAACAGGACGCCAACCATCAATAATACACTTGCAAGTCAAGGTAATAGCGTCTACCAGCATAAAAGCCCTCGACTGTATTGCGTGCTTTGAGCAAAATTGTGTAAAGGAAACGTGTGCCAAAAGTTGCAAAAATCAAAATGCGGAATACGTCACCAGCAACAAAGAAAGCTAAATTATGTATATCAAATTTTTGACGGCGGTAAAGTACTGCCTGAATACTGTTAAAAGAAGCACAAGGGGATTGCAAACAAAAAAAAAAGTATATGTGTACTGACGGTGAAGGAAGAATGTAGTGCCGACGTAACTGTAACTAAGTACAGTAGGGTCTCGTTTTGCGACGTTTCGTTTTATGACGATTCACTTTTACGACTTTTGTCAATTCGGACCGAACACTCCAGACTTTTGGTGCATTACTGTAGCAACTCAAGCGTCCTTTCTGTAATTAGTGCGCTTCTAGCTCATTTCCGGTGTACGTGTGCTTCTTCTTTTTATATTTTATATTTTGGTACACTTCTTTTAAGTTGACTGATTTTTCCACTCATGACTTCCATCAAAAAGACAGAAAAGAAAAAAATCAAACAGTTGACGTTCTAAACCACGGCCTGGGCCTTCTTCAACAAAATAAAAAGTGATTTGATTGATACTTTTTAATTATCTATGTAATTTTCTATCCATCTAATTCATTAAATTCAAATTGTATTTCATAGTGTAAAGAAATATTGTAAAGTAAAAAATTATTTACCTAATTTGTTTGGCCCATGAATCTATCTCAATTTAAACCATTTAAGTTATACTCGTTTTAAGACGATTAGATTTACAACCAAATATTCGAGAACGTATCCCCGTCGTAGAACGAGACCCTACTGTACTCCTTCCTTCACACACAAGCACACGTGTATGTGTGTGTGTGTGTGTGTGTGTGTGTGTGTGTGTGTGTGTGCACGTACAGGATATGCAACTCTTGTTGCTTGTTGAAATCTGGCCTGGGGGCTGAAAACAATTGGTTACTAAATGGTTACCAGAACATCCCGCACAGTTCTGTAATATGAAAGGAAGAGCGGAGAAACAATATGGGAGTAAAGAAAACAGAAAGAGAAAACGAAAAGGAATCAAAGAAGAGAAGACAGAAAACATGGTAAATGAAGTAAAACAGAGAAAGGAAAGAAGAGCTGGGAGAGAAAATTGTAGTTAAAGATACAAAAAGGTGCGAAAGAAAAATCGGAGAAGAAAGAAAAATGAAGGCAATTATCGGCCCTGACTTGCGTATTCTGCTGCTTATAATCAGAATGCTTGTCTTCTGTCAGTAGCTAGACAGCTCTCATAACATGCTGACAGACCTTCATTATAATGTCATTTATTTTGCCTCTGCCTGTGCATAATTTTGCACCGTAAAAAAAGAAGAAAAATAGGTAGTTTGGATCATTTCTGGTTGCACTGAAAAAGAAGGACGTTGGAGAGGTTTAGTCTGGTTGCCGATAAAATAAATCGGCGGTGTTCCTTGAAACTACAGCGACGTCATTTGGGATGAGAAGATTGCCAGGTGCTGCGATTTTCTACAAAGTCAATTCGCAGCAATGAAAAGTAAAACGAAGTGTCTTCAGTTCAACATGACATATACAACGACTGATAGAGTGTGCCAAATGTACGGAATGAACATACATTGTATGTACGTTACTGAACTGAAGGATGTGTTTACTTTGGCATGACCTCTGATTTGTTATGTTTCTGTACATTCTGTTACCTCTTCTATTTATTCGGTTCTTATCGGGCCAACTGGCACTCTTCGGCTACCCTGACTGAGGGTTTTCCGTGCTTTTTCCTCGGCTGTAAGGCAAATGCCAGGGTATAATTCGCAAAGACGGAGCACAGCCCGCACTCTTCCCATTTAGTTAATTGTGTTTTTCTATGTATTGTTTGTGTTAACTGTGTGTTCTATTATTGTTTGTTTATAAATATGTACTGTAGTACTGCCACCGTGTGTGAGCCCAATTGCAGTTAACAAATATATCGTATCATATCTGCTGGCCAAAGCCTCGTCCACACCTACATAATTTGTGCGCGTATGAAGTCTGGGAATGTCTGCGGACTGTCTCTTTATTTACGTAAACTGTTTTGTACGCGGACGGTGTCCGTTGTCTGCCGGCCAGGATGGAAAACAGCAGACAACGTCTGTACGTCAGGACGTGTCCGCGTGCATTCGTACTTCCTTCAGCGTGTCGTTAGTTTATTTGCAGAAGTTGAGATGTGTTCGAACGAAGAGCTTCTTACTCTTATTGAGGATCTGCAGCGCGATGCATGTTGATGGGGGTGTGCATTTGCAGATTACAAAAACCTTACTACAAAAAGGTGTTGCGACTGACGTTCTTGCAAAAAAAAAAAAAAAATCAATGCTATTAAATTTGAAAAACAAAATCGCCACTGACTAAATATCAGAGCGGTACGGCTAATCTGAGACGAGAAAATATTCGTGAAATTTTATATCTATTCTTCGGATTTTGGGGCCAATTTCTGAAGCAAAATCTCAAAGTCATTTTTCGTCATCTTGACGAAATTTCTGAAGCCAAAACCTTCCTATATATAACTCACGAAGAAGGAAGTGTCCGTACTGAAGTCCATCTTTGAACAAGCGCCGCGTCCAAACACTTTTCGCAGATTTTGGCCTTTTGTTTCTTCTCATGACAAGTATAATGCATATCCCGCACACATTCCAGTTGCATCTTAACTCCGCGACATGACAAGTTTGCTACGTCACACCAAGTATGTGTGGACATAAACCACTGTACGCGATCTACACGCAGGTATTTGAGGTAGGTATGGACTAGGCTAAATTCGGCAGCTTCCTATAGTGGTGAATTTATTTCAGCTTTGCCAAAGGAAACCATAAAGTGTCAAATATGCTGATATTCAGCTGATCCAGCTGTCGGTATGTCTGGCAAAACAATGGGGGAGGCAGTAAGCGATTATACATAAGCTACCCAACTGCAACCTTCTTTCAGCAGTTGGTGTGTGTCGCTTGGTAAAGAAATACCATGCTTCTGTAAATCCACAGACACAGTCTCTATCTTGAGTAGTAATGTACAGTCTACAACTTCACACCCTATTTGTAAAAGATCAGTTTAAATATTATGTTCTTTAATTAATAATTAGTATAATTAGCCAGCGTATTGCACCTTATTTTTTTATTATACAAAGGTTAAAATATTATAAAACTCACATAGAATTATAAAATTATAAAATTATCTTTTACAATGAAAACAATTATGTTCTTTCTCCGTTTTTTTTAACGGATTGTCTTCGCTTGCGATTTTTGGTACTGATTTTCTACGCATTCTTTTTTCTCCCATCCATGCTACTGTTTAACCCATTTCACCCCTTCAATATAGCTTCTTTTAAACACCATAACAATTTTATGCTAGTTTTGAGGCTTGGCATTACACGTTCTTCTCCGTTATCCTTTACTTCCTCTGCCTATTGACCATATATTTCCTTTGGCAGTCACGCGACTGCGTTAGTAGCAGAATTTCCGATGTAGGCTGACTGCCACTCCATCTGTATTTTACTGACACTATGGGACCAGCCGGAGGTCGGAAATCTAATCTATGTGTTTCTGATCTGTGCTTTTCGATAAGACGTTCACAAAGTAGCGAGGAGAGAGAGGTATTTTGCTCTGCTAGAGTGAAGAATTGACAGACGAGGAGAGGCATAATGCATGAACAGTGGATACAAATAAACCACTTCATGCAAAGAAAATTGTGCAACACAGCAGCAATAGTTGTAATCATACTGGACCTGTACAATGTGATCACAGAAATTATGCACACGCCAAACATTTTCTCTTTCTCTCACTGTTTTAGAGCCATGCTAGCTGTTGACAAGAGTGTTTACTCTCACGGCTGATGTGCGCTTGTAAATACAGAGTGCAAAGTACATTATAGACACTTCCCGACTTACGCAGTGGTTCCGGAAGGCTCTGCGCAAGTCAGATTTCAAAACACATACGGGCAACCAGTCTAGTTCAACTGCAAGCTCAAATGCATTGTAACTTAGTCTGCCGCAGCATGACCGTCTCGCCGCCTATTATCGCCCAGCAGTATTCTTCCGCCATCTACGTCTCATTGGCCTTTGGTTCCACCAAGTTCAAATTCGGCCCGCATTTAAAATCGTATTATTTATATTTTTTCTTATTTTTTTATAAGATTGGGTAATTATGAAATTGCGTAACTTGGAAATGCATAAGACCGGGAGTGTCTGAACACGAATCTCTTAGCAACAACTCTTCGCAATTTTGTGAATACTTGAAGCAGAAAATTGTTCATAGAAGCCACATAACGCGTAACTGTTGAAATGTAATCAAAGTGCCTGCCACCACGCGTTATAGACGAAGGCACGGATTACAACCGTCGAAAGAGATTTCAAGGAAGATGTTTCTGGAGGTATACAACCATTCCGCCACAAATAGCAAGTGCTGTGGGACACAGTGTCTGGTTTCCTATTTCAGGATCATTCGCTATATCACATTCTTCCACGTGGTGCTGCGTAATCTAGTTTCTACGCAGATTTTTCCCAGATGCCGTAGCATAAAGGAATGCAACTCGCTTATTTCTGTCCTGTTCTGAATTCTAAGATCAGCTGTGTGTGCTTCTTCCCATTTCATGAAAGTACAGATAGCACTCCGCCGCATTTCTCTCGTCTATGTTAGGCCATGCATAAAGTCAAACCCTTTGTGAGCTTTTTTTTTTTGGTTCGTCTGCAAAATTGCCAAAAGCGACTATTAGCTTCGTTATGTCTGTCTGTCTGTCTGTGTCTATCTGCCCATCCGCACGGAACAACTCTGCTCTCACTGCACGGAAGTTAATAAAAGTTGATGTTTAAGGATTTTCGGAAATCTCTCCAGAAAATTCAAGTTTCAATGAAATATGACAAGAATAGCGACTACTTTACATGAAGACCAGCATAACGTTTGATCATATCCCGTTCATTCCTTCTTATAATGAGAATATTTCAGACAAAATTGTAGAGAAAATGGAAACACACATTTTATGTTCAGTAACTTTTTTTTCCGAAAATCGTGCCGTTTATGAGAAAATGTGGAAAGAGATATGGTAAAACCAGACAGCTCACAAATGACAATATAATACCGCTCATGCGCTGTGCATGTTGGATACCAAAGGCTACAGACCCACACTCAGAACATATAATACTTTTAGCTTTTCCACTACAACAATGGTTGCATGAATGCGCCTCATTGTTACGTTATAACTACGTTGCCTGTCTTGTTTGGGGTAAAACTCGGGATTAAAATGTCAATGTAAAGAATTTGTTAGTCCAAAACAACTGACATTGCCTAGCAATATATTTTATAAGCACTTTCTAATCCTGCTGCTAGGAAAAATGGCACCTCATGTAGTAACACGAACAAAGCTGATTTATTTGCTACCTCTCTTTCTCAGCATACTATGAAATATGACTGATAATCAGAGGGGAGAGATATACGCACAACAAATCAGGTGGAATGAATTCCTGTCAATAGGTTTATGCCGAACTTTCCTATAGACCTATCATTTTTTTCCAAGGGTGACAATTAGGTAACCAATGTGGTTATTGTACGCAGGTTAAGTAAATAATTACGAATCTTGTTTCAAACTTACCATCAAACATAAAACAAAACTTTCCTTTATAATGCATCAGTGCTTTCAATATTTTCGATATGGTTACCACGTATTTCGACTACAAATCTTCACATCTTCAAGCGGCTCTTCAGTAGACAATATCAGGAACATAAATACGTTAGATAATCATTATTACAACAGTTATGTATGTTCAGTTTGTCGAGATTATTCTTCGTTAATCATAAAATCTTGTCATGAAGTATCGTATTCTATTGTATTGCCATCAAAAATATATAAGAATGTAAAACCGTGAGTGCTGTTTATATTAATTACACAAATTTTACTTTTCTCAAGGCGGTCCGTATGAATGTTATAACGTAATTTAATGATATTAAATCCATGGGTCTCACGTTAGTCCATATTTATCTCTCTTTGTTTAATGTATATAAATTCCTGAAATTTTTCCTTTTGTACCCTGTGTTGGCTCTATTGGGCTCAGTTTCTCATACTTGTTCACTTATCTGATTACATAATAATTTTCGTCCTATCGTAATATGGGCTCCGTCTTATAAATCATTAATAATTTGGAATTATTATTAGAACAAGAAGTGTACTATTTAAAAAAACTATTAGTTGTGTAAGCCGCGTTGTGTTATGTTTACACTCATTCGCTGTATACAGTCCGTATTTTATCATGTAACGGATTTTATAACTGGACGGTTGTTACTGTCCATTTCGAAGTCACCCACACTTACCCTACATATCCTTCCGTGGGCGTAATTGCTATCCTATAAAGATTTTATGTTGGGATAAAGAGACCTGCAAGAAATTATTAGACAGCTCTATCAGGAGCCTGAAATTTAATGATCCCAGTACTTGCGAGTTTATGTATTTGGACTTCCTGCATGCCTACATAAAATACCTGGAGGAATAAGGGCAGAGTCATTTCATGAGGTCCTTAGACGTCAAATAAATTTCAGAAGGATTTGCGTAGGACTTTTTTTTGCGTTATGACACTTCTACTTTTGGAAAAATAAATCAGACAATAAGGCATTCACGTATTCTTGACGTCCGATTTTTAGGGGAGTTTCTTACCGTACTGACTTTGATTTTAAAAGATACGGCTGTCTGTCAGCAAGCAAGATATCTCTGCAAACTTTGGTGTGAAGGGATGTGATCTCAGAACGTTAAACGGCGTAGAAGGGAAATAAGGAGACTATTGCAGTGAGAACTAAATATAATTTCAGCTTCGGAAAATAGGGATATAAATTTAGCCATCATTGTGAGTTGGGAACATGGCAGTTAGAATTTGTGCCACAGACTGTCCACGTAATTAAGAAGGCAGCTTAAACCATGGTTTCATGAAGACTGTTCAAAATTATCAGATCAAGGGAAACATGACAATTTACGCTGTTTAAAACATCCCAGGCAGATGAGTGGAGATAATGTGAACAATGTACGAGGGCACATGAGAAAGAAAGAGAATGTTTCAAGCATGAAGTTAATGAGCTGGGATGTAGCAGTAGATTAAAGCTATTCGAGAATCTCGTAGGGGAATAAATGAATTTACAAAGGGTGGACAAACTATAAATACCCCTGTGAATGATTAGAATGCATATCTTATGTGTCAGCACGAAAGATGGAAGAATTATTGTTTATTTACTGAATGAACACAAGTTCAAGGTTAAGTAAGTTACGCCGGCTGCAATACGTACACGTAAGACATCATATTTATCTCCATTTTCTTTGGGGGTTTGGAATTAATGCCAAAAAGTTTAAAATATTTGCGTCACAAAATACTCGAAAAATTCTGGTATAATTGAACATAGAAAGATTTAAAAAATTGAGTTTTGATTGTAGCTACTTATTAATTCTGTTGTGGGAAATGAAGAATTGTCACAGCTCTGGAAGGAAATTGGACAGGAAGGACAACGATATTTACCGAAATAATCGTCAGTTCGTTATACCTTTGTGTGCACGCGGTGACACAGTTGATTGAAGCACTGCGCTACAAGCCGGAAGCTCGCGCCGTCGATTCCCGATCGTGTCACTGGAAATTTTCATTGGCATAATCTTTCCGGCCGCACTAACCTGGGGCTTACTGAGCTTCTAACAGAAATGAGTAAAACGAAAATTTCCTGGGAGCAAAGGCGGTCAGTGCGTAGGGCTAACAACCTTACCACCTTCATGTGCCCATAGTCTCAACCTCCTGGAAGCCTGTACATGGATTGCTTAACTTTACCTTTACCTTTTTGTTATACTTTTAGCAACTATATATGCAATTCCTTCGAATGTTGAGGGTTGTTTGACAGTGCATCTTCCTCATGAAATAAAGTGAAATGCCAGCTTGATGCAACTATGATAGATAATTTTATTGGTGTATTCTTAGCTCGATATGTTTCGGGTACATGCGCCCTTCATCAGGAGCATTAGATGTTGAGTTGCAGCGTATGATTTTCTGCACCGAGTTTTTGGATGGGTGGTGGTCTTGAGAGACGCTG
>Ga0123355_10020259_pt1 | contig 10615 bp, 7 predicted proteins | sample TergutEmb28metaG_3_FD_89872 | JGI IMG/M metagenome (GOLD analysis project Ga0123355, IMG submission 89872) | Embiratermes neotenicus P1 segment gut microbial communities from Petit-Saut dam, French Guiana - Emb289 P1 | ecosystem: Host-associated > Arthropoda: Insects > Digestive system > Gut ... | reverse complement strand
CTGGCCGTACTCGGTCATGCCTGACAGCAAAACGACGCCCTGGATATGGCAACAGGTTGGTACGCGGCGATGAGGACGGTCAGTTGGGCCTTGCTGCTGGCGGCGCTCATGTCCTCGCTGGCCATGGCCGATCCACAGGAGCCGGTCATTACGCGGCATCAGATCCTGTCAGGCGGCAAGGCGGTCCGCTATGCGGCCGAGGCCGGGCGCATCGCCATCCGGGACGTCGAAACCGGTCAACCGCACGGCTACATGTTTTACACCGCTTATCGTCTGTCGGGTAAGACCCGCCGGCCGGTGACCTTCATCTGGAACGGCGGACCGGGCGCAGACTCGGCGCTGCTGCACTTCTCGGTAGCGGGTCCGAAACTGCTGCGCAACGGTCATCTCGTTGACAATCCGGACACCTGGCTCGCTGCGAGCGACCTGGTCATGGTCGATCCCATCGGCACGGGGTTCAGCCGCCCCGTCAGTGCCGGCTATGACAGCGAGTTCTACGGCACCCGAGGCGATGTCGCCTCGGTGACGGAGTTCGTGCGCAGCTGGCTCCTTCTGCATGGCGCCGAAGATGCTGCGGTGTTCCTGGCAGGGGAGAGCTGGGGCGCTGGGCGGGCGGCCAGCGTGGCTTACGCGCTCTTGAGCCGTGGGATCCGGGTCGAGGGCCTGGTGCTGATCTCCGGTGGGTGGGGGCTCAACACGAACTACGGGTCCGCCTCGCTGCGTGACGCGTTGCGGGTGGTCGACATGGCGAACACGGCGCTCTTTTACGGGAAAACCCCGGCAGAGCTCGGCAAGGATCCCGCCACGGTGCGACAAGCGGCCGAACAGTGGGTCCGGAACACATACGCCCCCGCGCTCGCGCGCCGCGATCAGCTCACGGACAGCGAACGCACGTCGCTCGCCAGCGAATTGTCGCGCTTTACCGGGATTCCGGCCGAGCAGATCGATCGCCAGAAGCTCGTGATCTCGCCACTGCAGTTCCGGGAGCTGCTGCTGAAGAGCGAGGGGAAGCGGCCCTACATCTTCGACCTGCGCATCAGCAGCGGCGAGCGACCAGGGAGCCACGCCGCGATCCTGCACTACTTGCGGCACGACCTCGGCTATCAGACGGACCTGCCGTATATCGGCCTGGAGGAGGTGTCCCAGGGATTTGCGCCCTCCGGAACGTACCCGGAATCGGTCAATCAGCGCTGGAACTACGCGACCAAGGACGTGACGCCGGAGGAGATGAAAGCTGCGATCGAGATCGCGGCCAGGGAGGGCAGTGGCCCGCCGCGAATTGGACCGCCGCTGCCGGCGACGGAAGAAGCGCTTGCCGTCAATCCCGACCTGAGGGTTCTGGTCGCGGCCGGCAGGTATGACGGCTTCCAGCCGTGTGCCGCAGGGGCGGAGACCGAGTCGCACCTCCCGCCGAATCTGCGCACGGCGATCACGTTCAAGTGCTACGCGGGCGGCCATGCCATGTACCTCGACGAGCCCGTGCGAGTGGAACTGAGCCGGGATGTGCAGGCCTTGATCTCAAGCGCTCATTAGAGCTCTTACGCTGGCCGGAGGCGTCGCGTGGCCACGCGGCTGACCCCGCGATTACGCCGCGCGCGTCGCGGGCACTTTCAGCAGGTCGCTGGGATGCAGGCGATAGAACAGGCTGGCCAGGAACGCGCCGCCATAGAGCGCGGCCGAAGCGACCGTAAAGCAAATGAGGATGCCGGTGACGCGGCCGGCACCGTGGGCAGCTCCACCGACCCCTGCGAGCGTGAGCAGCAGGCTGAGTAAAAAGCCTCCGGCGGCAAATGCAGTCTGCTGGGTGAATACGAAGATGCCGAAGAACACGCCCTCGCGGTTGTGGCCGGTGCGCACGCGGTCCAGGTCGACCGTATCCGGGACCATCGCGTTCGGCAGGAGTCGGGCGCCCGTGTTGAACAGCCCGTACAGGCTCATGAAGGGATACATCAGCCACAGCTGCTGCACCCCGAAAAGCAACGGCAGCGTGCAGCACAAGGCATTTCCGGCGAAGGCGACCCGACAGACCCGCGCGCGACCCAGGCGGTTGGCAGCGAGCGTCCACAGGGGCGTAGACGCGATGCCCGTAAGGGAGCTCACGGGATAGAGCACGCCGATGATCGCGGGGCTCTTTCTCATGACCTCGGTCACATAATAGACGAGCGAGCCACTGAATACGGCGTCACCCAAATTGACGAACAGAAAGGCGAGCGTGATAGAGGCGAACGGACGGTTCTCGATGATCGGGGCGATCTGCAGCCTGCCACCGCCGTGCGATGTCGACGGCGACGTCGCGGGTGCGCCGGCTGTGGCGAAGAATGCGATGATTCCGCTGACCGCGATCACGGCGCCGAAGATCGTGCCAACCTGGCCGAACCCTGCCGCCGGGTTGGAAGCTCGCGCAAGCACACGCGGCGCGCCCGCCAGCGTGAGCAGGATGGCGACCCGTGCGGCCACCTCGCGGTAAGCCGCCAGCCGGGTTCTGACCGCAGAGTCGGGCGAGAACTCGGCGAGCATGGCAGCGTACGGAACCTGGAAGAGCGTAAGACCGGTGTTGTTCAGCAGGAAGACGAATGAGAACAGACCGGCACGCGCGAACGGGTCCTCGACCTGCGGCAGATTGAACAGTAGCCAGAAGGCCGCTCCCCAGATCACGGCCCCGGCGAGCAGATAGGGTCGCCGTCTGCCGAAACGCGAGCGGGTCCGGTCTGACAGAAAACCTATGAACGGGTCACCGAGAATGTTCCACAGGCGCGGCACAAACATGGCGATACCGGCCCAGGCGGCCGGCAGGTGCAGTACCTCGGTCGCGTAGTACAGGAGATAAAGAGTAGAGATGCCGGCGTAGCTGGCGAGCGCAACCTCACCGGTTACCCAGCCGAGCTTTGCGGCGTCGATGCGTGCCGGCGATGACACGCCGGCCGGGGAAGACCTCATACGCCTAACCGGCCGGATCGCGACGCCCCGCATGGCTTCGCTTGCGGGTAGCCCCCTGGTTGCTCACGAGCCCGACAAGGAAGCGGTCGATATCCTCGTCGGTGTTATAGAAGTGCGTGGAGGCTCTTACGATGGGATCAGCGTCCTCGACGTGAACGGCCTGCGCGACGAGCAGACGCGCCACGGTCGCGGCCTGCGGATGCCGGATCGAGACGATTCCACCGTGGGCGCTCTCGGGCGTCAGGACGTCAAATCCCCGGTTGCGAAGGGAGCTGATGGCCCGCGCCGCGAGCGCGTCTACGCGAGCGTGAATCTGCTGCCAACCGACTGACTGCAGGTTTGCGAGCGTCGCATGCAAGGCGAAGATTCCGGGGTAGTTCAAGTGAGCATAGCGCAGCGCCCGGCTCGGAAGACCATTGGCATATCCGCGAACCACCGGGTTCAGTTCCCCCGCGAGCCGCTCACTGAGTGCGACGAAGCCGAGCCCAAACCCCGAAAGCAGCCATTTGAATACCGACGCGCAGTACGCGTCGACCCCGGCCGCATCGACGGGCAGGGCACCGACAGCCTGAACGCCATCCACCACCAGCCGACATTCGCGCGCATGGCAGGCGGCTGTCAATTGCGAGAGATCGACCCGCGTCCCGGTGCGCCAGTGAACGTGCGACACCGCCAGCACGCGCGTGCGCTCACGGATGGCCTCGCAAAGCAGGTGCGTGCGCTGCGCCTCCTGACTCACCGGCACGCGCACCAGCCGCACGCCGCTCTGCAGGAGGTTCGTCCAGGGGAGCACGACTGAGGGGAATTCGTCCTCCGCGACCACGACCTCATCACCCTTCGTCAGTGGAACTCCCAAGGCGATGAGATTGAGCGCTTCCGTGGTGCTGCTGACAAAATCAATCGTGCCGGCGGGCACATGCAGCAGAGTGGCGAGCGCGCGCCTGGTCGCCTCGGCTTTGTCAGTCCAGGCGTGCATGGCGGCGGTCCCCTGGGCCTTCAGCTCGTAGAATTCCGCCGCCGCGCGACCCTGGCCCGCCCACGAGAGACCGACGCTGGCGGTGTTGAGATACACGTTCTGCGCGAGAAAGGGAAAGGACTCGCGAATGCGGTTGATGTCAAGCACTAGCGGTCCGGGGACGACTCACGTGGCGCTCTTTGAATGCGGGCTGCAATTCCCTTTGGGCAGCAAGCAAAATTCTATGCGGACGGGGACGCATGTTTCTTTCGTTGTGGGAGCGAAGTCGCTCGCAGCACGCATAAAAAATCCGAGCAGCGACCCGGAATGGGCAAGGAAAATCTGCATGCCTGCGATGCCTCAGCCATGGGGCTTCGTCGCAGCCGGCGCGGACACGAGCGGCGGCGGCGCCGCAAAAGGCCTGATACCGAGTGCTTCGTAAAGCTCCTTGGGGTAGTAGACCACTCCGTTCTTCAAGACCATGCGGATGTTGCGCACCGCACTGATGCTCTTCGTCGGATCTTCCGGCACAAGCAAGAAATCCGCCCGTTTGCCGCGCTGCAGAGTGCCAAAGCTCTGGTCGCGCATCAGGTATTGATCACAATCGAGTGTGGCGATGCGCAGCACCTCGGCCGGCGTCATGCCGAGCCTGGTATACAGCTCGAGCTCGCGGTGCACCGTGAAGCCGGTGGTGTCGTCCGTCCCGGGCCACAAGCGGATCCCCTCGCGGTGGAGCATCGTCAGAGTCTCCATCAGCCTGGCAAACGCCTTCTCGTACCTCGCCTTATCGGCTTCATCCTTGAACGGGATGAACGAGCGCTTGCGATAGCGTTGATACCCGATCGGGACATGATCGAGATAGGGAGCATCACCTTCCTGTATCTGCCCCGCGCGACTCAGCATCAGCCGCTCCAGGATGACCGCTGTCGTATCGAGACCGGTGTGGTGCAACTTCATGAGCTCGACGGTGTGCCGGACTCTCGTACTCGAGAGATCCAGGTCCGCGGCGCGCCCCATGGCGGTGAGGCGCAGCGGCGTGCGTGTGTCCTCTCCGGGTGCGATCAGCCACCCCAGCATCAGCTGGTTGATGTGCGTGATTTCGTCATAGCCGTCCTCGATCATCCGGTCGGGGGTGGTGAATGCCGGCACGTGACCCACCACGCGCAAGCCGAGCGCGTGCGCTTCCGCAGCGAGTGGCTTTACCCATTCCGGGTTCATGGAGTTGTAGATCTTGATCTGCAGGTAGCCGCGGTCGGCGTACCAGTGGACGTCACGCAGGCCGTCCTGCAGCGTCTCCGCAATGAATCCGGTGCGCGCGGAGTATGGACTGCGGCCCTCCAGGAACCCCGAGGGGATGATGTGCGGTCCGGGGATCTCCCCGGCGTCGAGACGCTTTTGCAGGCCAAGCAGAAAGGAATTGAAGTTGCCCATGTCCCGGGTGGTCGTTACTCCGGCCGCCAGGTAGAAGACTCCGCTCCACAGAGAATTGTGGGAGTGCATGTCATGAAGGCCGGGGATCAGTGTGCCTCCCTGTCCGTCGAAGACCACTTCGTCCGCCGGCGGTGCGGCGTCCGGTGGCTCCGCTGCCACCGTCGTGATGGTGCCGCGAAACACCACGAGCGACACCGGCTTGCCAATGCTTCCCGTCGAGGGATCGAACACATGGACGTTACGGATGCGGATCGGCTGTTCATAGACATGCGCGACCTGCTTTTGCACAGTGCGCAGCAGCTCGAGCGTCAGATCCTCGTCCAGGTCCACCAGGGCCTGGAAGTCCTTCTCAAAACCCTCGCGCACGACCACAGACCGCTCGGACATGGTGGCGAAGAGACGTCCGCTCGAGTCGAGCAGCAGGAACTGCGGATTCAGATCAATCCCCGACAATGCGTACGCATCGAGAGAGGACTTGAAGGCGCCCTCACCGGCAGCGAGGTGACGCACCTTTTGCGCCTTGAGAGTTCCACTCGGAAGCACATCCTGCACCCCGCCCGGAGTCTTCTTCAGCAGGGCCGCGTACAGGCCGAGCGTCCACGGACTGGCGTCGTTGGCGATGTAGAGCTGCGGTCTGGTGGTCATGACCTCACCCTTGTCGGCCTGGCTGGTCCAGCTTTGTGTGCCGGCAGCCCAAGACATCTGCTCGTGCACCGGCCCGCCCATCAGGGACGTGCCCTCGATCGTCCAGGCAACCGGGACACCGGACGCAGCCAACACGAGGCGTTCCTTGTGCCTGGGTCCGCGACCGTTCTCAAGAACCGCGTAGTCGATGTCGATGGTGTTTCCGGAGCGCACGACAATCACGTGCCCGACGGTCTCGCCGTTCGCGACGACCGAGAACCGTTCGCTGTGCTGCGCGTACGACACGGGCGCCACGCCCAGCAGCAGCGTTACCAGAGCTGATTTGAGCATCAGTTCTCTCCAATGCGGGCTAGAACTTACAACTCGACTCAGGCACCGCGTCATCTCTGACCCAGCCGTATCCCGCGACGACACCAGCGCGCGGCAGGTAGGTCATTGCAACGTCGGCACCGTCCCGGTGCAGCACCAAAGTGATCGTCTGACGGTCGTCCTTGCGCGCCTGCTCCAGGTGGGTGACGTCGACGATCGAGTCGCCGTTTCTGATGCCGGCGCGGGCAGCCGCAGAGTCGGGATCCAGGCCTCGCACGATGCGTTCGTCATTCAGCGATGCGCGCGCAAAGCCGAGCTCGAAGGCGCGCGTCGGCCGTTTGACCACTCTGAAGCAGGGGGCGAAGCGCCCGGCCGGCGGAACCTGCAGCGTCCCCGAAACCATGGCGTCGTACGCGCGCCGCGCCTGTGGGGAGCCGATTTCCTTGCCGACCAGGTCCAACCACTGCGGAATGCCGTACGGCTCCCGCTGTGTCTTGCGACGGTAGAGTTCCAGAACGACGTCGTCGAGGCTCCGCTGCCCGTGCGAACGGCCACGGATGGCGGCATCGGTGACAACTAAGTACAGAAAGCCTCGTCCGTAAGGCACGGTCTGGGCGATTGGATCGGTCCAGAAGAGCTTCGCGGCCCGGGGATTGCTCAGATGAATGTACGGGTTGGTGTAGTAGGCGGCTGCTTTTTCGTTGATGGCCGCCAGGAACTTCTGCGTCGGCAGCTCGCCGCCGCGGTGTGAGAGCAACAGCGAGTAGTAATCCGCGGTGCCCTCCGAGTACCACGCGGTGTCGCCGTGCTCTCCTTCGAGCGCCGGCCAGTTGTGGGTCATCTCATGCGCCAGCAGGCCCTGGAGCTTGTCGAGGGTGGGGTTCTCCGCCGCGTTGTAACCAAACATGAAGGAGCTGGCCAGGGCACTTCCTCCCATGCCCGGATACGGGTTCTGGCGCATGAACACCCGATAGCTCGAGTCGGCGTCCTGGAAGAAACGGGACATCGTGGCGTACAGCGCGGTGATGCGTTCGCCAAGCAGCGCAGCGTCGAACGGCGGGTTCGCGAGCCAGTACAGGCCGAACTTGCCGTCGCTCTTCTCGGGGATGCTCTTCAAGGGCCCAACCGCGTAGTAGCTGAACCCGAGCGTCTCAGCGGGTGCATCGACTTCCACATCGCCGTCCCCGAGTGACCACTCACCACGCGATCCGCGAGGTACGTCCGACAGGTTCCACCTGAGACGCACGTGATAGGGACCTTCTTTCGTGGGCAACGCAAGAAAGCCGATTCCGGCGCCGGCAAAGCCGCCGGCCTCTTCGCGCAGGTCGAAAAGCGGGCCATTGTTGGTGGCCGCGGTGACCGCGCGCGGCGGGGCCCGATAGGTCAGCACGACATCTCCGACAGTCGCCCGCGAGACGTTCCAGTCGCGATAGACAGCCTGGGGAGTCGGCGCCTCCTCCTTCGTGGTGAGTGGGAGCGGACCCTGCGCATCAGTGGCGACGATTGCGTTGCCGTCGTAGCGTGCGGTGGGGATGCCGACGATCTTCAGCGGCATCCGTACCAGTGTCTGCCCCGGCGACACGCCCGGATTGAGCAGTGTCATGCGCACGGCGAGGTAGCTGGAAGGCCCGCCCATGGCATGCGGCTTGAGAACCAGATCCAGGCCCGGAGGCGTGGCTGCGGCGGGCGACTCCGCCGCCGCCGCCGGTCCGGCCGTGGCGATGCTGCGCTCGATGCCCGCCGCGTGCGCAGTGGCGAGCGCGACACCGGCGAGCACCGAGGCTATGGCAGCTCCCGGGCTCATGAGCACTCGGTCTCCCGGTGGACAAGCCGGCGGCACCTGATTAATGCGCGCCTCCCGAGATTGCCGAGGATGTCGCCTCATGCACAAAGCCGGCGAAGTCGCGCTGCAGGGCCTGGCGGACGGCGATGTCCGTATAGACCATGTGTCCGGCGTCGTAACAGGCGTTGCGGACACGGGCTCTTACGGAGGCATCGGACCGGGCGACGGCTTCGTCCTTCTCCGCGCACGAGCCTATGTAGGCGTCATACCGGCCGGTGACGTTCATCACCAGGAGCCTCGGATTGAGCTCCATGGCCCGACGGAGTGGCGCGGGTCGCTTGAAAGGGGGTGAGCCGTGGCCCGCGGGTCCCAGCGCCGCGTTCGCCCTGGACCTGCCGCCCGGACGCTGGGTCCGATCTGCTTGATCCGCTGTGTCGGCACGGTTCCATCTCATGGCCATCCAGTCGGTGTACGGTCCCCAGATCTGCGGGGCGACGGCGTTCAGAGGCGCGGGGTGAAATGCCCCGCCAAAGGGTCCGGCGTAGAGCAGATCGTCCTTGAACTGCAGCGTCTCGCGCAGATAGCGAATCACCGGCGCCGAGGTGCCCTGCATGATGTCCAGCATCGGCAGGATGCTTGGGTCGGTGGTCGGCACCCAGATCGGGTTATCAGGGCCGCGCTTCGGGCTCACCATGCGAGTGTCGTAGCGTCCGAGCGCTTTGTCCGGGAGCAGGTTGTCTGTGAAAGCCCCGTCGCGCAGGCTCAGCGACTTCGCGTCCACGTACCGTGCCTCGATTCCGGTAAAGGTTTTCAGGCTCTCGAGGAGCGACGCGCGCTGCGCGGGGGTGAGCGCGCTCAACCGCTCGAGCGCCGGGGCATAGTCGCTCTTTGCCCACTCGAGCGCGCGCCTGAGCGCCTGCTCGCGTGGCAGCGCCTGCAGATCGGGACCGAGCCGCTTGTGGTAGTAGGCCGCCGCCGTGAAAGCCGGAACCTGAAGTGCCGTCGCGAGTGCCTCCGGAACGCTCTGTCCTGCGTCGTAGTCTCCGGAAATCAGCACCACTCCGGAAACGTGCGTGCGGCGCGTCTCCAGCGCCTCCGCAACCCCCATCGCACGGGTGGTTCCATAGCTTTCGCCCGCCAGAAAGAGCGGCGCCTCCCACGCGGCGCTGCGTGTCCGGTAGATGCGGATGGCTTCAGCGACTGCTTCGACGTCGCCGCGGGTGGTGTAGAGAATTCCCCGAGACTTCTCGTCCGTCGCCCGGCTGTATCCCGTGCCGACCGGATCCACGAATACCAAGTCACTGCTGACGAGCCACGTTTCCGGTCGGTCCACGATCTGGGTCGGTGGCGCCGAGGACCATTCGGGATACGTGGCGGGTGTGCGAAAACCCTTGGGACCGAAACCGACCAGATGAGCCTGGCCGGAGCTCGAGCCGGGACCCCCGTTCCAGACGAATGTCAGCGGACGCACCGGCTGCCCGGCAGCACGATCCAGCGTATAGGCGATGACGAAGATGCGGCCCAGCAACGCGCCGCTGTCGTTATCGTAAAGTGGCAACATTCCCGCTTGCGTCGTGTAGTGCAGTATTTGCGCACCGACGACGACCTGGCCGCGGGTCGTGACCATGGGTTCGGGGAACGTCGGTGACTGCGCGCGCGCCGCGGCGAGCCCGCAGGCTGCCATCACGGCAGCGGCCTTCAGGATGCGGTGCGATGTCAGGATCCTCACGTTTGCTCCAGCGAGGCGCGGCGCCCTCACTCTCGCCCCGCTCGCCTTGATGCGGCCGGACAATACTTTCGCGAATCATAAGTCAACAGCGGCGGCATTTTTTTTCCATCCACGGGCCAAAAGACGCGGCAGGCACGCGATCTATCTGCAATCCGTGGCCGTCGCGCATTGAACATGCTGCATGCGGTGCCCCGCTGAGGAGGCCGGCCTCGGCGACTGCGGCCGGCCTGCGATGGATCAATCGACCTTGACGAGCGGAAATTGCGCATGGATTATGCAGCGCAACGACAGTGGCGAGATAAGCCATGCCCGAGGTCCTCGACCCCATCGACGTGAAGATCCTGGCACTCCTGCAGCAGGATGCCTCGCTGTCCACCGCGGAAGTTGCCGAACGTGTCGGTGTATCGCAGTCGCCATGTTGGCGTCGCATTCAACGCTTGCGCGAGGAGGGCTATATCAAGGCCACAGTGGCCATCGTCGACCGCCTCAAGCTCGGCTTTCAGATTCAGATATTCGCGCAGGCGAAGATGCTGCGCCTGACGGAGGAGGCCCGCGCGGAGTTTTTCCGTCAGATCCAGAACATTCCGGAGATCGTCGAGTGCTACACGTTGTTCGGTGAGATGGATGTGATGATGAAGGTCATCGCACCGGACGTTCTCTGGTACCAGGAGTTCATTTTCTCCGTGCTCATGAAGCTGCCGGGGGTCCAGGATGTGCGATCGATCGTGACCCTCCTCGAGGCCAAGAGCACGACCGCAATTCCGCTCAAGGCGCGGAAGTTACGCTGATCATGGCGAACAAACCAAGCGCGCTCATGCGGCTGGCG
>Ga0123355_10020258_pt1 | contig 10615 bp, 11 predicted proteins | sample TergutEmb28metaG_3_FD_89872 | JGI IMG/M metagenome (GOLD analysis project Ga0123355, IMG submission 89872) | Embiratermes neotenicus P1 segment gut microbial communities from Petit-Saut dam, French Guiana - Emb289 P1 | ecosystem: Host-associated > Arthropoda: Insects > Digestive system > Gut ... | reverse complement strand
CGCCTTGGTGAAAAAGCTGCGGATGTAAAACCGAAAAATCTCCGCGATGCAGGCGATGCCAAGGCCCACGGCCAGCATCGACGAGATGCCTATCAGCACCATCTCAACGCCGCCGCTGTCTGACAAGCGTGTTGTGAGTGCTATTATGATAACCACACCAAAGGCAATGCCGCCAAGGGCAAAAAACACCTTCGCGCTGAACATAAAGTCATATTTTAATAATTTCAGGAACATTTTGAACCCCCCCTTCTTTAGACAACTACATTTTTGAAAATGTCTCTGAATAGCTGGTCAAGCGAGCTATCGCATTCTTCACGGATTTTGTCCACATCGTCATGCAATACAATCTCCCCTTCGCGCAAAAAGATTGCTTCGTCCAAAATCGGCTCTATGTCCGCGATAATGTGGGTTGACAGCAATATCGCGCCATCCTCGTTAAAATTCTTTAAAATCGTGCCGATAATGAATTCGCGGCTGGCGGGGTCAACGGCACCAATGGGCTCATCCAGTATATACAGCTTTGCGCGGCGACTCATAACCAACGACAACTGCACTTTTTCCTGCATTCCGCGACTTAATGCCTTAATTCGCTTCTCACGCGGGATTTTCATGGCATCCAGCATGTTTTCGGCACGTTTTTTATCAAAATCCGCGTAAAAATCCGCAAAAAAGTTGATGGCCTGATTTACCTTAAGCCATGTCGGAATGTGGCTGACATCAGGTAGATATGAAATCACGTTATTGGCGGCAACGCCCGGCTTTTCGCCGACAATTGCCACATCGCCGTCATAATCCGTCATCAGCCCCATGATTGTCTTGATAATTGTGGTTTTGCCGCTGCCATTTGGCCCTAACAAGCCCACAATTCTGCCCTTTGCTACGTCAAAACTGATGCCCTTGACGGCGTGCGTCCTGCCATAACTTTTGTCCAACCCTCTAATTTCCAGTATTTTGTCCATTTTGTTCCATCCTCTCGATATAATCACTTACGCGCTTGGGAATCTCCCGCGTGTTAATGCCAAAGTTTGTCATCTCTTCCACAAAATCTTTGATGATCACGTCAGGCAAATTTTGACTGAGCTCTGCAATCTTTGTCACATCTGTTGTGACAAAACGGCCGCTTGTACGTTCTGTGTAAAGCAGGCCAATCTCCTCCATCTTTGCAAGGGATTTTTGCATTGTATTAGGGTTTACGCCGTATTGCAACGCCAAATCTCGCACAGATGCCACTTTCGCGCCGGCGGCCATCTCTCCCCTGGCTATGGCGGCTGTCAGCCTGTCAATAATTTGCTGAAAAATTGGCTGCTTGTTGTCAAAGTCATTTTTCATGCGCCCTCCTCAATATCCGGCACCTCCTGTACCTTTGTATTAGTGTACTATTGATATAATACACTAACACATTGCACGTGTCAAGCGTTTTTTTATTACAATTATGTTACAGCGCAAATTATGCTTGACAAAATCATACTACTCTTGTAGAATGTAAACTACAAGAGTAGTCAATCGAGGAGGGTCTGCAATGTTGGATATTCACAAAAAATCCATTAAAATCGCTGATTCGGAGCTTGAAATCATGCGTGTGCTGTGGCGCGAAGGCCGCCCGCTGTCCTTCACGGAAATCCGTACAGCCCTTGAATCTACAACAGATTGGAAAAAAACAACAATTCAGACAATGCTTGTACGTCTGCGTGACAAGGGCGTGATTACCGCACGCCAAGACCATGTTGCCCTGTATACACCCAATATCACCGAGGACGAATATATCCAGGCCGAGGGGCAGCATTTTATCAACAGACTGTTTGATGGAAGTGCCGCGAAGCTGGCGGCCACACTATGTCGCGGCGGGCGGCTGAATGAAGCCGATGTTGACGAGCTTAAAGCATATTTTCAAATGGAAGGAGGCGGCAAAAAATGATTACCCCGATGTTTTTGGGTGACCTGTTTCGCACGGTGGTTGTGATGTCCATTTCGGGCGGACTGCTGGCGTTACTGCTTTTTGCGATACGGCCGCTGGTGCGCCGCCGCCTGCCCAAAGTAACGCAGTATTATTTGTGGCTGGTCGTGCTTGTCGCGCTGGTCATCCCATTTTCCAGATTTGTATCAATGCCCTCCGGGGCTGTTGCGGCACCATTGCCGCACACATTTGTAGAGCGCAATGTAATTTCGTTGGGCGAAGAGGCGGAAAGGCACAGACTGAATGCGCCTATCGTCATTGCGCCGAGCATTAATGCGCCTGCCGATACGTTAGGAAACCACGAGCCGCTACCGCAAGATGCCGCGCCGCCCGTTGCGGACGTACCCAATGCCTTTTTCGTGATGGCCAGCACCATTATAATGATGATTTACCCATGGATTGCCGCCGCGGTGCTGCTTTTCAGCATAGTGGGCTATGTGCGTTTCAAAATCCGCATTACACGGACGAATATTGCCGCTTTGCCGCATGAAATCGCCGAATTGACACATTTGGGCAGCAAATTACGGTTATTTCGTAATAAAACAGCGCAAACACCCATGCTGATTGGCATTTTGCGGCCAATGATTGTGCTTCCGGACAGGGAATACACGCCTTGGCAGCTGGAGGCCGTACTGCTGCACGAATTAACCCACTATCGCCGCCGTGATGTTGCCGTCAAATGGCTGACGTTGCTGGCAAGTGCCCTGCATTGGTTTAACCCCTTTGTGTGGCTGGCGCGGCGCGAAATTCACAGGATTTGCGAATTAGCCTGTGACGAGGCGGTTATCAGCAAAATGAGCAACGCTGAAAAGCAAAGCTATGGCAACACATTGATTGAAGTGGCGGCGGATGCACGCCTGCCGCAGTCCATCCTTTCAACAACTATGTGTGAGGAGAAACACGCGCTGAAAGAGCGGCTTGGCGCGATTATGACAAACAAAAAACACACGCGGCTTGCGGTGTTTGTGTCTGTTTTGGTTGTTTTGGCGGCAACGCTGGCGGCTTGCGCGCTTGGCGCAGGGAGTGGTAGTGGTAGTGGTGCTGATGTCGGCAATGGGACTGATGATACGGATGTTGGCGCATATATGACGGCAAGTGCATACAGCCGTCAGCATTATGCCGATGCGCATATAGAGCGGCTTGCGGCGGGCCTCACCGTGTTTCGCGAAGATGATGGCTCTGTTAATCCCGCGAATATAATTGAAACCCAACTCAATCAATTTGAGCAAGTGGCAGAGTTTGACCACATTTTTCCGCAGACCCTAGAGCTATGGCGACTTGATTTCCAATTACTTACAACGGACATCGAGGATGGCAACGTCCGCTGGGGTACGTTTGCACCTGATGCTTACGGATGGGTTGGTCACCACACAGGCTGGAATGACGCACGTATACTGTTGATTTTTGCGCAAGTCGAGGGTGGTTTTAGCTTCATGGGATATGTGCCGTGGCATTTCGAGCTTCATGCAGACACCACCACAACATGGGGGCTGGAAATGGCTCTGCGCGGGCATCTGGAAGAGCAGGGGCTAATATCGCCTGTTTCAATCAACAGCGGTCATTATCTGGTATATTTTGACTTTGGGGGAGTTGAATACACCCGTCTGCTTGTTTCGTCACCGGATGGCAATATATGGATTGTGGAGCGGGAACAGCCGCTTGGCGGCATTTCGTTTGATAGAAACGGCAACTATCATGTGACGTTGGCATTGCCTATGATACCGGGCTGGGACGGCACTATCGCGGCGCAAACCGTGTATTTGCAAGCGCAATTTGAGCAAGGATTGTTTGCCGCCATAGGAGACCCGATTACAGCGGCACAGCATTATTTCGAGACATATTGGGGTGTTGGCACAGCTATTTTCGTTGACGCTTTCCGTGTGCCGCATGGGACTACAAACCCATTTGGCATCCCGCCCCACATCTTTGAAGAAATGGGATATTCGTCGGATGCAGCTGATTTTGAGCAAGCCCTGGTATTGCTGAGTGCAGGTACAATTCGAGGTGACGTTGAGGCGGCATTTGGGTATGCTATTCCAGATGGGCTTGACAATCGCTTTTTTCTCGAAATAGGCGGCGGTACAATCGACGCCACTTTGGGCTTTGATCAATACAACAATTTGTCATGGGGCTATATCGATTTTATTACGCCGGATGCCGTCCGCATCACCAGACGGCTAACACCCGTCGGCTATGTTGATGTGCAACTCTACCCGACAATCAGTCCTAACATGGGCTGGCCCGTGATTTCAAGAGAGCCGCAGCACCTTGCCCTGCGGGAACAAGTGATAGAGCAAATCGGCGGCCTGGATTTTAATCAAGCATACATGTTTGCGATGGGTGACGGCACATATGCCCTGATAACGGGCTGGCGGCCGCTGACAAGTGCCGCGGAACTTAACCACTATTTCCCGCACATCAATTTGCCTGAACAAATCGGTGACTTCACCCTGCGCCGCGTTACTGTTGAAAATGGCGGCATTGCGGATGGGGTACGGATTTATCGTGACAGAGTGGCAACTTCACGCGTGTTTCCATTGTATGGAGCGTCGTTTTGGCCGCCGGAGCTAGCGCCACTAAACCAAATATTTACAATGTTTGAAGGTCTGGATATGCCACCGCCGATGTGGGCGTTTTACGCGCTGTATGAAGATAGCGACGGCAATTTTGTGGGATTGACCGCGCAAATGCCTATAATGATAGCAGACAACGAGTGGTGGTCTGAAATAGGTGTTCCGTTTATTACATCAAGTGTCGACCCAAATCTGCATTTTCGGGGCGAAGGCAAAAGGTTTTACTTTGCTAGTCTGGAGGAGGGCTTAGGGCCGATTGTACGCCTAAGTGTCAGAGGCAACCCGCACGATTTGTCGCTGGATCATCAATGGTTTTACGAAGATGGCTTTGGTTTGATTCCGACTGACCTGGCAACACTAGAAGGACTCGCCCAAATTTTTGACCTGCGCGGATTGTTAGTGCAGTATGACTGGCATTTGACGAGCTGGCAATAATGCCTTATAACCTGTTGCTTAATAGACTCTAAACAGGCTCTTAATACTTGTGCATAAAAATTCTTTCCTTGTCAAATAATAGGCTTGATACATTTTGACAGATATGTTATGATATATTTGGCATCATCATAAGGAGGAATTGACTTGAAGGCAACAGGAATTGTAAGGCGCATTGACGACTTGGGGCGTGTTGTCATCCCAAAAGAAATCCGACGCACGTTGCGCATACGGGAAGGCGACCCGCTGGAGATTTTTACTGACCGCGAGGGAGAAATAATACTTAAAAAATATTCACCTATCGGCGAGCTGGGCACTTTTGCCAAGGAATACACAGAAAGTCTGGCGCAAAATTCCGGGCATATCACATGCATTGTGGACAAAGACCAGATCATTGCGGTATCCGGCGGCGCGAAAAAAGAGCTGATGGAAAAGCACATCTCGGCCGAGTTGGAGAAAACCATCAACAACCGCAACACCCATCACGCCAGCCGCAGCGAGCCCGGCTTTGTACCCATTTTGGCGGACGACCCCGAAGAAATTTATAACAACCAGATGATAACGCCTATCATGGCTGAGGGGGATGTGCTTGGTGCAATTATCTTTCTGTCGCCTGACAAAAAGATGGGCGAGCTGGAAAGCAAACTGGCACAAACGGCGGCAGGATTTATCGGAAAACAGATGGAGCAGTAGACACATATCAAACATCAAACAGGGCGACCGCAGTGGGTCGCCCTGTTTGTGTTATGCGCAAATGGTTTTACAGCCCTAAAACCTGCTTTACTTTAGCAAAATGCTTTGGATGAAAGAGCGGGAATGAAAGCTCAGCCGGGATTTTGTCAAACAGGCCAATACCCTCTATTTCTGTATCGGGCATCGCGCCAAACTCCGCAATATCGGCAAAATATAGCATTCCATAGCTGTTTATCCTATATGCGCAAATAGGAGTAAGCTCAAATGCCACAGCACCTGTTTCCTCAAAAAGTTCACGCTTTGCTGTGTCCAAAATCGCCTCGCCGTCTTCGCGGGTGCCGCCGGGCAATTCCCATGTACCTGTGCTTGAATCTGTGCCGCGCTTCTTATTTAGGCACCAAACCCACTTGTCGCCGTGTTTTGCCACAATTACGGCAAATTTCAGCAGAGTTTCGTCAATATCGGCAATATCATAAAATACAACTTCGGGCATGTTTCGTGCCTCCTTTAATAGTTAGCTGATTCATCTCTTAGCTTAGTATCAATCACACCTCGCTTAGCTTTACCAGCATGGGAACACAATTCTGATTCCATCCTTCTCTTGGTATTTCTTCGTATGCTTGCACTTTTCCAAAGCCCATTTTCTCATAAAACAATATAGCCTCGGGGACAGCGCAAACAAGTATGTACTCGACGCCGATATACTGCTTTCTAACATCATCCGCAATTGCAAAAGCCCATTCTACCAGCAAACGCCCATACCCTTGTTTCTCATAACTCCTATCGACAGCCAGCTCGGTTATCTCGACGGCAGAGCGTCCATTCATATCTCCTCCACTTTTAATAATCAAACTGGATGCTCGCATGGTAAAGTATCCGATGATTTTGTGATTTTCATCATTAGAATCATCAACAAATATGTACGTATTACCTTTGCCTGTACGATAATCTGTACCTGCCATAGTTCTCAAGTAGTTTTCATAATGGGAGTGATTCCCACATGAATCAGGGTTGACCTGAAAATCCCAAGCCAACCCTGCATATTTCCCATTAAATGAAGCCCGATAGACACCCATTATTTTTTGAGAGGGTATCTGGACACGCTTTTTTTAGCATCAGCAACGCGCTTTTTGCTTATTACAGGTATGCGTTCTAGATCGGTTGTCTTGATGTCGATTACGAAAGCATAGTCCTTTTTCTTTGCCGCCATAACACCGTCTCCTTTCTTATAGTTGTTGTTGTATCTATTATAATCAATTTCTGTTCATATGTCAAATATTTTTTGCAGAAAATATAAGGCAATCTGATTTGGTATATATTCATTTAAATCATTCAAGGGGCGACCACAGACCGCCCCTACAAATTTACAACAATACAAATATTTTCCTCAAATCAGATTATTGTACAGAAAAGCACATACGAAGCTCGCACGTATTATTCAAATGTCGTTGGCGGGTTGGTCAAATCAGGTATCAATAAAACCAGGTAACGCTAGTGTGATAGGATGACGGCGATATTCCACATTATCCAAACTGCATTATCGAACATCGATATCCGATTTCAGCTGCTTTTGCTGCTTTTCGATGTAATCATGACACGTCTGCGGATTTTCCACAAAGATACGGTATTTTCCATCCGTTGTGCGGATGTCCAGCACCCTTTTATGTATTTTCATTGATTTTATCTCGTCATAATACAAATGAAATTCTCGCGTCCATGGCAACAAACTCCACGTTTTAAATGCGCGTCCTGCACAAAAATCGCCATGGATGCGGATTTCATTTTTGCGGATTGCAAAACACGTTACAACAGCAGCGGTAGCCGCAATGCCCGCAGCGGCAATGGCGAGAATGTCCATGGTATACGATATTGCAGGCGCGTCGTACCACAGCCAGTAATACTGTGTCACAAAACGCCTGCGCCCATTAAGGTCGTGCAACCTAAAGGCTAAAGTGAAAATAACGGCAAGCACAGCAGGAATCCAGCTATATTTTGCTGCCGTGTGACTCTTGCCGCCATCTATTAGGATTGGCTTGTCGGAATAAATCATTTTTCTCGTCCTCAGGGTTTTTGCGTCATTCAAATGTCGTTGGTGGGTTAGTGACATCAGGCACTAATGGGAAGGGGAGGACATTGTCTGATTCTTCAGTAATCCAGACGTCAAGTGAAACGCCGACAAAACCCGCTAACGCAAGACTAAGGGAATAACGGCGCATTTCCATTGTGGCAGCCACAGGTGAAATCCCCATAAATTCGCCATCCAGGTACACCCTGGCACCGGGCGGTGATGTAATAATCATGATGTTGCGCGTGCGAACCATCTCTGCCAGGCTGACATTCAGCTCCACAGGTGTGCCGCCAATTTCTACATCCTGACTAAACGGTACGAACCCTTCGCGCTGGACAGAAACTGTGTAAGTGCCGAATTCAAGTGCAATAGTCTCGTTGGTAAGGCGAACCTCGCCATCTATTGTCAAAACGGCATATGGGTCTTCGATATTAACAATTAGTGTGCCGGCACGCATTTCCAGTCCGTCAAAACTGATGGTGGACACGCCGCCACGCTCCACAGTAACGTCGTATATAAACGGCTCGATGTTCGCGCCGCGAATTACCACACGATGGTCTCCCTCTGCCACACGGACATCCATATTAGGCGCGAGCTGGACATGCGCCGCCGTGCCAATTTCCACAACACCATCGACAATAAGGTCATTAGCGGGGATGTGTATGATGCCATTGGAGCGATGCACATCCACATTAACGACCATCTCTTGAAACACACTAACAGTCACAACATCCACAGGGTGGATGGCGGCAATGTCCATAGCCGCGCCGTGATAGCGTACAACTGTGCGCTGGCTGAAGCGATACCGCCTGTTGCCGATTTGCAGCTCGTTGGTGTCTGTGTTAACAGCAACGTCATGGATGTTAGAATATGTCAATACCTGTGCTGAGACACGCGCACGCTCTATCGTTGTGGTGCCTGACAAGTAGTCGATTTCAATTACATCACCAACACTAAAGCCCGCAAATGTGATTACACTGCCAAACCTGTCATGCAGGCGAGAATGCGGTTCTACAAAAAACGAACGCATGAGACTGCTTTCGACTATATACAGGTCAATTCGATTGGTATTGCGATTGATTTCCCAAATCAGACCGGATGTGGATTCTGTGCCGGGCACAGGCGGCGGGTCGTATGGCGTTGGCGTTGGCAGGGCGTCTGTGACAATGCCGTTATCAGAGCCGGGAGTCTGCGGGCGTCCTGTAAAGCCGTCGTCATCAAAAAATTCGTTAAAAAGCAAAAAACCAAGAAGTACGAACATCAAAACGCCGACAAAAACAGTTGTGACAAGAAAAATGGAATAAGGCGCTTTTTTGGGAGCCTTACGCTTCTTGACAGACGTTTGCGGCGTGGTAATTTTACGTGTTAGGGCAATATCATCAGGAATCTGGCCACTAGGCGTATATACGACGCCTTCGCGGTGGATTGGCACTCTCTTGGTGTGTTGCAGGTCTTGATTGTGGTCTTTACTCATCGTGTCACCTCATACGTAACTTTATGTTAACCAATGTATTTTTTCATTTCATCATTTGCCAAAAGACATTCTTCAATGCGTGATATATATGTTTTTGGAGCAAAAGCACGCTTTTTACTGTAATAATCCGCTGTAACCTTCACAAATTTGTCGGGATAGAGCAAAATATGATTAAAATCATCTCTTTGAAAATCAGCGGCAGGATGATGCCTGTGATATGTATCCAAAACAGCGTCCAGCGGAGCGAGCTGTGCAGGCTGTGTCTTCAAGCAACGCTTAATGAGATACGCCAAATCAAGCAGATAATGCCCTGTGCCACATTCGCTGAAATTTGTGATAATAATTGCGCCGTTATCATTATACACATTTTCTTCTTTGAGCAGATTATGGCAGAAATAACGCGGATTGTCAAGTGGATTGTACGCATCCGCATTGGCCGCCCATTTTTCAATATGACCCGCCAGCGCGTCGCATCCCTTGAGAAAAAGCATATCAAATTCAGAAAATTTGCCTGTCCGAAGCAGTTTTCGCTTCAAAACAGATAGATTTGCAAGTTGTTTGCCGGCATCAGTTGTTTTCGCGTGATACGGCGGCGTGTCCGCCGCAAAAGACACAGCGGCGTGCATCTGCGCAATCACCGCCACAACGGCCAAAAATTCACTAGGCACAGCAAAAGCGGCGTTGGGGCAGGTCTGGGCATAGGATGCAACAAAGCACTCTGTACCCTGCACAAAATAGGGCGTACCTTGTGCGGATACAAGAAAGCGGTCAACACCGATGCCACTTTCATGCAATCGCTCTTTTACGACATGCTGAAATGCAATGTATTCAAGTAAAGCAGGCTCAGCGGCGACATGTGCAAAATTGCCGTGTGCCGCAAAAGCCTGGCTGCGGGCAGGACGCTGCAGGCGGACATGCCCTTTGTCGGTGGCACATATATAGCCGAATTTGTCTCGAAAAATCTTTGTACACTTGATGTTAAAGCCACACGCCGCAGACGCGATGGTACTTTCCACGTAAACACCCCCGCAGAGCAGAAAATTCAACAGATATGGCTGTTGTGACCAATTTTAACCTTGATTACGCCTTTTAAACGAACAAAACCGCGTTCGATTAATAGGCTTGCTTTGGTTAGTTTTGAATCAGCTCAGCTGCATTGTTGTCTACGCTAATTGTATGAGGAAACAGGTGTGGATATGCCGCCTATACCAACATGTATTAATGAATTTAGGCTTCAAGTCGGTATAGGATTATTGTAACATGGATTTGGCGAATTGTCAAGTGCATGGCACGGCAATCCACGGAAATCAATTTTCGCCCAACCCCAAAACATCAACCAACTTCTCACAGTCCAACAGACACCCAAACATAATCTTTGACAAGGGCAACTTGGATTCGGTTTTTTGCTTGTAAAGCTTGGT
>Ga0123355_10020257_pt1 | contig 10615 bp, 4 predicted proteins | sample TergutEmb28metaG_3_FD_89872 | JGI IMG/M metagenome (GOLD analysis project Ga0123355, IMG submission 89872) | Embiratermes neotenicus P1 segment gut microbial communities from Petit-Saut dam, French Guiana - Emb289 P1 | ecosystem: Host-associated > Arthropoda: Insects > Digestive system > Gut ... | reverse complement strand
CTCCTGAAGATGGGCATAAAGATGCCCGAAACATGTTGAGACAGTGTCAATAATCAACATCCACTATTGACAATAAATCATCTATATTGTTGCATCTTGTTGGTTTTCTTTCCTCACGCTTGACTGAGTAAAGTTCCTACCGTTCGGTGTTCGTATTAGGTGTGCAGTAGGAAGCAGGAAAATTACAGAATTGATGTTATATATATATATATATATATGTGGGGGGGGGGGGGGGGAGTTTGTATGGTGTTGGAACGTGGACAGTGTGGTGATGGAGAAGGACAGAGATCAGTTGGGCTGATCGTGGGAAAAATGAAGTATTACGTAGAGTCAATAAGAGACGGAACATCCTACATAAAATAAAACGACTGTATTGGTCACATCTTGCGTAGGAGCTGCCTTCTGAAACAAAATATTGAAGAAAAATGGAATTTAAGATAAAAGGGAGAGGAGGACGTGGAAGAAGGTATAAGCAGCTAAAGGATATTATTAAAGAAAGGAGAAGAGACCGGAAATTGAAAGAGAGTGCATTAGATCGCACTCTGTGGACATCTCGCTTTGGAAGAGGCTATGGACCTGTCGTAAGAGACTACATAACGATGACATACTTTAATTTGAAATTCGATCACGCGCATCTTTAATGCTTTAAACACACATGCTTCTTCCAACTTCAGTCCGAGGTGATGCCACGCCGTGTTGTATGTGAATGTATTCAACTTGGTCTGTAGCTTGTACAGACTGAATTAACAACGAGCCTGTGAAGCAAATTAGATTTGAGATTCTCACAGCGTTGAATATGAAGATTCTGTCTTCTGGGATATGATGCCTTTTAAACAGGTAGACTTCTACTGATGTTTCAAAGGAACTCACTGACTACATGTTTCTAAACTGATGACGGAAGGAGCAATGCGTCTCAAAGGTCTCTACAGTTCTACCAGAATACACGGCGTCAAATTTCATAAACAGCAATCACAAAACTGTAAATCATGTTCGAGGTATTGTCATAGAGCATTTAGAGAGGGAGATTTACTTGCTCATTGACAATATTTGTTTTATGTTACATGTCTTATCTACAGGATGAACCTTAAGTTTCTTCCTTTTAGTTGTCATGATACAAGGCTCAGAATTTCTTCAGTGCCTGAGGGACTGGGCCAGAGACGTTAACTGAGATGTGAAACTGATTCGTCTCTTTTATTTATCTCAGTAATTAACCAACTTGATGCACAAAATTTTTGTTTTACAATAAGTTTATTTAATGCCTCTACATGTGCTCGAAACATGTAGAGGCATGAAATAAACTTACTGTAAAACAAAAATTTTGTACATCAAATTGGTTAATTATTGAGATACGTGTATATATACTGAGACCCACAGTCAGCAAAACGACAAAATTTATATTCTCATTACTCAACTCTTTCTTCAGCCTCATTTTGAAAGTCGTAAAGAAGACAGTCGAAGCTGAGCAGCTTCTTGGGCCCCAGAGCGAACCTCATAAAGAAAGTGAAAAGTGGTATGTGACTCATTCAAATATTTTCTCATTTACAAGGGGTATTACAGGAATGAGAGTAGTTTTCTATCCAACGCTCCCCAACCTCCGAAATTGCTTTCCTATGGTTTCTAGTCCTTTACCCTTTGTCCTTTTAGTAAGGATTAGTGTTGTTGTATGGAAATAATCACTGTTTATTGTGAGAATCATTCGAAAAGCAAAAATATAATATGAGCACAATTCAGAGCTTATGAATTCTGAAATAAGTAACACGTTCTTTTAGCATAGTACGAATAAGAAGTGAATGAAGTTTACTGCATCCACCAATGACAATTATACATGCGTTTTAAGTCTTGTGCAATAAAGATTCGAATATTTTCATCCATAAATCTGATGTGGTGATACTGTCGGAATGATTGGACAGACAAGGATGCCCTTCTCTTCCAGTAAGTTGGGGGAGTCGGTTGCTTTTTCCTACTGAAAGAAGGTATTGTTTGGTAGGTTTTGCATTGTACTGGAATTTATTGTGTTATCTTGAGCAGCAGGGATTTTATTCCCCTGCAATTCCCCTCTCTTACGTACCTCTCTCCCTTACTCAGAGTACACTGTACCAATTGTTACACTCCCACTTCTAATAGCGTAGATTTGTTTGGAAGTGTTATTCAGTTCAGTGTCTCGGACATTCCTTGAATCTTTACAGATATTCTGGACTCAGTCGGATACGTAAATCTCACCCGCGCGGACAAGGGTGACGTAGGCCAATAGGTGTGCTTCGACACAGTGAGTTGGACAAGTGTTTGTTTTTACTGTCATCAGTCGTGTGAATTTTATGAATATTAAGCTGAATTTTGATGTTCGTGTGACCGTGCATCCTTAATGAAATGATTTGTGAGACCAACTTGAATGAACGATTATGTTGCATCAAGTTGGTCTCACAAATCATTTCACATTAAGCTGGCTATTTGTTGACTACAGTAACAATTAAAAATTTAAAAACTTCGATGTTTTCGCAGAGGTGGAGATTCATACTTGCTACACGTCTGTTTTACTACATTACCGAAACTATACATTACGACATTTGAATTTCTCACGGCCGTGAATGTGAAGATTAGACTTACTGTCTTCTGTGATTTGACAGAGTGTAGTCTGTTGTGTACACTGCATGGCTTAGTCTTCTATCTCGAAGATGAGGGAAATAAGTTTATTCGAAACGCTGGTGCGAATAAATTACTATCAGACTATATGACGTCATCTGATGTTTATTGGACCGTGCGTCATTGTGATATCTGAAGAATCAAAAAACCAACTAGTTGCCACTTATTATTTTATTGTACTTCTTATAGGCTCAACATGTTTCGGGCAATACTATGCCCATCATCAGGAGCTCGCGACTACGATGTTGTTTACCACATTGGTCGTGTCTTTCTTGGTTTGCTGTAGGTTAGAGGTTAGGTGCGGTTAGGCTGGAGTAGTGTCCGGTTTGCAGGATCAAGCGTAGTTGTGTTTGAGCCTGCAACCCGGACACTACTCCAGCCTAACCGCACCTCACCTCCAACATACAGCAAACCAAGAAGGACACGACCAATGTAGTAAACAACATCATAGTCGCGAGCTCCTGATGATGAGTATAGTGATGCTCGAAACATGTTGAGCCTATAAGAAATACAATAAAATATTAAGTGGCATATAGTTGGTTTTTTTAATTCTTCAGTTATATGACGTCATATCTCAGAAGACAATAATCTTCAGAACCGCTTCTTCTGACACGTAATTGTGCGTGCTCGATTTGCCTGTATGCACACAACACAACAAGTGTTAATCGCGCATCTCTGTGTTAAATTGTGGTAAACAGAAGGGGAAATATGAATCTTTCCGTTGTCTCAATGTTCGACAGATAATTTGCATTACAATGAACAAAGAGTAAGTTCACCACAGCGAAGGCGTCTCAGCGTGGTGGCGGATTTCTTGAGATTCAGATATAAATCCATGTTGGTTCTATAGAAAACAACGAAGTCTAGAATCGTAATAAGAATGACGAAAAGCGATATACAGACCCGCCACGCACCTACCGGGGCAAAGGGTCTTTGTGTGGAGAAGCCAGCAGTCTGTTCCTTGATATGGCGCATTGCGTCTGTAAGATAGTTCCGCTGATTGCATCATATTATTACTGTGGTGTTAAGAAGTGACAATACAAAGAAAATTGCTTATTGTAGTGAACTATGACTAAAGTCGAAACTAATTCTTCTTAAAAACTTGATCGATTAAGGTAACGGTCTTAAGTTACGCGAACTTACAACTGTGCAGTGATTAATATTCAGTATGCCAATAAATGCCCAACAAGATGCAACTATACACAGTTTGTTTTATCTGTAAACTGCTCTACATGTTTCAGGCGGTCTCTCCACCAGTACCAGATGCTGTAGATACAGTTATTAGTGCTCCTGATGATGGGTGGAGAGACCACCCGAAACATGTAGAGCAGTTTACAGATAAAATAAACTGTGTATAGCTGCATTTTGTTAGACATTTATTGACATAGAATTGCGATGCACTGTCCAATGAACATATGTTATTATTTGGTAGTTATACAGTTTGATTTAGGGCGTCATCATTAACCACATAAATGGTATTGGGACATATATTTCACCTTCAATATAAAAGTGACATAATTATCGAAAGTAATATTTTACTAAATTGAAGAAGAAAGTAAGAAGAGGATTATAGCTTCGCTATCATCCGAAAGACAGCAAGTCTTCATATGTAAGTACGACTGCAGATACGCACTAGTATAAGCTTGAAAAAACTTTGCACTGGAGGCTTTTCAAAATGCTTTGCGCCAAGTGAAGAAGCATACTTTACAAATCCTTTGGCTTTGTGACTCTGAGTACACAGAAGTGAATTGTCTGCATATTTGTGAGGCAATAAGAAAATTAAATTTGACGTAAAAATGATAAAGAAGGAAACCATTTGTACAAAATGCTATTGTTGGTAAGTAAGTTATTTTTAATGACACGCGTAAGAGTGGAGGTGATGCAAAAAATTAAGCCTTAAATATGAGAAACTCTAAAAAATTTAAAAATTACATTTTGTTACTTACAAAAATTACAAAGAAATGATAGTTTATAAAACCATAAAGAATTGTAGAATGTTACACACTTATTGGAATTGTTATTGCTTTTGACTTTATCTTAGTAATTAACCAACTTGATGCAAAACATTTTTGTTTTACAATAAGTTTATTTCATGCCTCTTCATGTTTCGAGCACATGTGCTCATCATCAGGAGGTCAAAATTCCATTACACAGCCTCTGGTATCATCACAACTATAGGTGGCCGTCTCTTACACGAGACGGCCACCTACAGTTGTGATGATACCAGAGGCTGTGTAATGGAATTTTGATCGCCTGATGATGAGCACATGTGCTCGAAACATGAAGAGGCATGAAATAAACTTATTGTAAAACAAAGTTTTGTGAATCAAGTTGGTTAATTACTAAGATAAATATACTGAGATGCACGGTCAGCAAAACATCAAAATTTGCTTTTGACTTGTTTTTTCAAATATTTTTTTCTTCTTATCTTGTAGCAATAATTAACGCGTACTGCAAACTGTCTCAATATCCAAGTGACGTTTGTACATTTTGCAATTTTACTATTAATTCTTTATGGATTTTATGATGGAAAGCAATAAAAGACTAGGGTAACAACTCAAAATTTACATCTTTCAAGGTAGTATTTCTCAAACTGGAAAGTTATTAACTTATCAAAAAATATCACAACACCAAATACCGATCATTCAACTCACGTGACATGTTACAGATCTTACTCCATTAATCATATGAAGAGACGCAATTTCAAACACGCACAGAAATAAAAGGCACACCTATGACAGTAATTTATATTTCTATAAAAAGTAACATAAATGAAAACGTGACTTTTGTTGTGCGATGATACAAAGCAGTTCGCGCTTGGACAGCTGTTACCCAACTTAGAAGTGACACTTTTTCTCATATGTTGTGTTAAATATCAACAAAGGGAAAGGGTGACATTTGTGCAGTCTAGCGGAATCTTTTGCACTTAAACCTGTGCTACTTTTCTGTACAAAAATTAACATAACCTGCGGTGCAGGAAATTAAAAACGGCACAAGGAAATTTCTGTTTTGTGTCATTTTTCCTGTCGAAGTGACGATATGTAAAACTAAAAAAATTCTGCATTTTGGCTAAAATTGTATTCAGGCTCCATGTTCTTAAAAATATAAGGTACGAAATGTTATGCTTGTAGACTGCGTTTGAAATGTGATGGCACGCGCGCAGAAGCCAGATTTTATCTTTCGGCGAAACGGACGAGTCCATTTAAATCAGCAGGGGGGGTTAGTTCAGTCGACTACTGGCAGCCGAGGTGTGCGCATGAACGGTAGTAATGCTAGATACATCATGTTCCGGGTAGTGTGAAGGGTACTGGCTACCCACTCCATTCGCCAGTTTCCCCTTCACTTCCCCTCCCGGGCGTCACCGTATGCCATCACATTTCAACTGGACTCTAAGTTGTACGACGATTAGGCTGTCTCGGGCAGTTAAAACGGCATTGATAGGCGTGCTTTGTCTTGAGCGGGAATATCTGCCTATTCGAATTTTTGTATATGCCTATTATAGTTACATACTCGAACCTTAAACAGTTTAGTACAAAATGTGTGCACACTCACACACTTTTTACCTGTCTGCACAAGAATATTTAATATCTTATCTGAAGTGCACTTGTCTTTTCATTATGACAAAATTTAAAACTCTGCATTTTACATAGAGTATATTAATATATTTTGTAAGGTAAAATAAATAGCAATTACTTCCTTATTAGTGAAAAATTATTTCCCTAATCAGCTTTACTGGTTGGTCTTTATAACGGACAAAATCTATGTTCCCTGTAGGGTAAGAACTGAATTTTTATAATGTTTGCGTCTTTCATCCCGTTGTGCTAGATATTACAGAATGGGCCACGAAAAAGTAGCCCGCCTTCCGTTTTGCACGTGTCCTTGTGATATTCTCTCTGGCGTTAGTATGTATATTGCATAGAGTGTTTGAACAGCTAGTCAACTGTCTTGTTGTCACCACGTTATACGAATCAAATCCGCATACGATACAGGAACTGAAGGACAACATCAGCCACGCAGTTGCAGCCAACAAAATCACTATGTTACATCGGGTGTACCTCAACATGATTAGATGTGCGCAGTTATGTATTGATGCAGGAGGCAACCACTTTCAACATCTTCTATGATGGTATATTCTTTCAGCATTTGGCTACTTTATGAATTTCTGTATTTACGCTATGCTACGGACCCGGGCTAGATTTTCGTGGCCCACTCTGTATAACAAGATAAATAAATTGCCTTCGACACGACTAGGTATGACACTTATCAGCTGTATTGATGGCAATTCATTTTCTGTTCAGTTTTTACGTACTGGCTAGATGAATTTCATGCAACTTTTCCAAATTTAATTACAAAATTTTTAAGCAATCACAGCCATGATAATTTTATTAAATAATATCAAAATACATCCCCCGATAAAAAAAACTGGGAATTCAGCCCACATGCCCAGCTTATTTCCTCTGCTGCTACTTGTCATTGCCTAATTTTCTTTATCTCTCAAGCTGTATATTTCATACAGCCTACCTGAACTAAAGGACGATTGGACACAGCCGGGAACAAATACCAATCACTACCGCCTCTTCTCCTTCATATTGTTCTTCAGTGCTCTTCTTGCTTCCCAGAGTTACAGTGATATAAGCATTCCCTTACGCCCTGTATCATCTCAACTGTTAGAACTTCATAATTATTTTTATAGTTTAATAGCCTTCATTTCCATCACTTCGGGAGTTGATAGAATTTAAATGCATAAATCAACGAAAAATAGAAGACATTTTATTTGCACAAAACAAAGAACTAGATGTGTTGCAATGACATTGCAGTAGTTAAAATTGTATGGGTTCAAACTTGATTCTAATCACCGAATAATAATAATAATAATAATAATAATATGACGGAATACAAAAGAAAGCGAAGAGATCCTGGCTTATTTTTAGGTAGCATCGCGAGCATTTTCCGCAAAAATTATCAGGGAGAATATCCGGTCTCATAGCGGAAGTTTTAACCCGGGAACTCCCGTATCCGAAGCAGCACTGCTAATATTTCGATTGCATAGCATTATGCAACGCTCTTCAGAATACTTCCATACAGTGCAGAGATTTTTGAGAAAATACCCTTGACACTCCGCTGTGTTTGTCCTCGAGAATATCTGAAACATTGCGTCTCACTTCTGTTTCCTGACACTAGACAGCTGCAGATTGCTGTGGATGTTCTAGAATTAGAAATTTATTTACTGTGTGGAACGTAACCGACTGTACAAGCAGTTAGGCGACAATCGGAATGGTGTCGATGATCGCCTGTCACTTGATCAGTTCCATTCCACGGTCCAATGACGACTCTCCTTAAAACAGATTTTAATTTAAAAAGCAGTAGTTAGTTTCCCTTCACTCAGTTAAAACATGTACTTTGCAATGCATCAAATTGCAGCTGCTATATTTGTAGTAAAATAATCCGGTACAAAACTACTAAAGTGTATGCCTTTATAATTAAAAAAAAAAAGAAAAGATTATATGCTTTAAAATCTATCCTGCAAAAATTTTCGAATCCTTCAATGCAGAGTTGTCTATGCGCACAGACAGTTTTAATGTTATAAACGCTGTACTTCTCCTCACAGTTTATTTATATATTTCATATGGTTTCGGAACAGAAAACAAATATTTTTCTGGAGGCAACTGACCGGCGGTTTTTGTAAGAGACTCCACTATGTTTACTATGAAAAAGGAATTTAAGTTTTAAATATTTTTAGATGAACTTCGGGCTTCAAAGTCCTAAACTCAGTACAAAAGTAACTCCGCGACAATTTGCGTGCAAATTCAGTTATGTTTGTCATTGCACGTACATGATATTCTTATTCGGGCCCTCCAATTTTTCGGGACCTCTCTCTCAATTGTTCATTATATTGACACGTGATAGGCCTACTCTCGTGTATTTATGACAGATTAGTGAAATACAAGGACCTACGATGTGTTGAGCGTGCTCTTAGGATAAGGAATTGAGGAATTAAAATATATAATGGTTGGGAAACCTTTTGAAAAACCTGCATTTAGAAAACAGAAAAGTGGAGGCAGGTTAATAACATAAAAGTGTTACGATTGGTCTTAGAGAGACTGGCTTTCGAGGATTACTTTTTGGATGGAATGGGATGGGGAGGTCTCCAAAATTGGGTTTGGTATTAGCTGTGTTGAAAGCTATGATTCTGTAGCCATGATGTTTTATCTCGTGGGGTCGCCACTTCAAAAATGTGTTGTTAAGACTTAACAGTTCCATGCATGTGACTGTGACACACGAAGCATAAATTTATATGATGGCATATCCATGATTTCTTTCTAAATCAGAAAGCCTACTACAGATAACAAATTTGTTGTTTAAAACTGTCGGGTTTTATGAAACTGAGATAAGTTTTATGCTCATATATTTTATCTTATAATGACAGAAATTTTGAAGGAAATTGCTGGAGGAAATGATTGTGAGGATTTGTGAAACTGAGTCTCCTTTACAGTCCGTGTTATCCTGTCTGCAATTACAGGCGATTCTCTGTTGCTGTTCCTAAGTGTGGCAGTTAGAAAGGATTTAAAAATATTAAGTTGCAAAACGACCGCTTTAGTATCGCTGGGTATGCCTGTCTGTCTGTCTCTTCGTAGGTCAGAACTCGAGAGCCACTGAGAAGATTTTCATAGCTTTTTGTATATATGTAATCTTTAATGGGGCTTGTAAGTTTGTGTTGAAATCGGACAAAGTAGCGGATATGGTAAGTGAGAAATACAGAAAAACGTGAATGCTAGGTTGCACGTATTTCGAACATATTTTGCAAGGTATATACGATTATGTCGATAAAAGAAAGAAGATGTGAAAGAAAACATGCATGAAAGATTAGTTAACAGATATTCGGTTATAAAGCCCAATCAAAATAGAATAATTTTAAAAATAGGGTGAAGAGGAGGGGACAGTACTGAGTATCCCAAAACAAATAAGCAGTGAGTATGAAGCCAGGAACAGTAATTGTACTTGTTTTGTAACTTAAAATTGTTTCCTCTTCATTCGGCACACTGTGCATTAAAGTCGATCATACAGTAGTAGGCTATACTCTACTGACTGGATTAATCGCAATTGAAGCTTAACGTGTTGTGTAATTATCATCTGGCTCCAGAGCACTGTTATCTCTCCGAATTTAAGTGGACAATAAAATAGTAGCTGGTACGTATTGAATGGATTAATGTGACTCGGGATAGGGAAAAATCGTGAGCCCTTACAAAAATGATAGTAAACGTAGTTTTGCGTAAAAGGTGGAAAAGTTTTATGGTAATTAATGGGACTTTTAGCGTGTGAAGAATGACGTTGATTTGTGGAATATCTGATTAGTAAGTCCAGTTATTTAGAACGATAAATCCAAGAGCGTGTGATGAAGCCTGATTTGAGCTAACACTATAATATCCCTATCTCAGTAATTAACCAACTTGATGCACAAAAGTTTTGTTTTAAAATAAGTTTATTTCATGCCTCTACATGTTTCGAGCATATGTGCTCGAAACATGTAGAGGCATGAAATAAACTTATTTTAAAACAAAACTTTTGTGCATCAAGTTGGTTAATTACTGAGATAAATATACTGAGATGCACAGACAGCGAAACGTCAACATAATATCCGTTTAAGAATTATCTGTGATTATCACGTTTGATTCGTTACTAGAAGAAACGTTCTTCACAGTGCCGAGATTTAATTTGGAACTGAAACTGTCAACCTTCCTTATAATATTGAAGCAGGCAGACATGTCTGTGAACCTTATCTAACTTCTTCCACGTCAAGGAATTGACACTTCAAAGCACCGAGGAAAGGCATCCGCATTCATGTTGAAGATAGTCCCTTTCAATGTGAATAAAAATCCAACAGATGCAACAGTATGCAGATATTTATTCACTGCAAAACTACTCTACATGTTTCGGGTGTCACAGCACCCATCATCAGGAGTATTAAAAACTGTACCCG
>Ga0123355_10020256_pt1 | contig 10615 bp, 8 predicted proteins | sample TergutEmb28metaG_3_FD_89872 | JGI IMG/M metagenome (GOLD analysis project Ga0123355, IMG submission 89872) | Embiratermes neotenicus P1 segment gut microbial communities from Petit-Saut dam, French Guiana - Emb289 P1 | ecosystem: Host-associated > Arthropoda: Insects > Digestive system > Gut ... | reverse complement strand
TTATACCATAAATCGGTGGGGAGCTATTCTTTTTCCACCAAAAAAAATGGTGAGGAGGTTTTAATTTTTTCGCCAGATAAAAGCCCTTAAGATCAGGGCTTTGGCAATTTCGCAATTGCCTAAGTAGTAAAAAGATTGAGAGGTGAACTATGAAGGAGAATCTGAAAAAATATTTGCCATGGTTGAATTTATATCATTTGTTTTGTATAGCATTTGGAGCTTTTGCTTTTATTTCGGTTGTAGCAACTACTCATTTAAATCCACTTCATAGCTTTTTTGGTTGGTCTAGTGTTGCATCTATGAGACAAAATTTGATGTTATTTTGTTTTATTATGTTTTGGCTTAAGAACCCTAGCCCTGGAATGAAGAAAAGTCTTTGTTTTCTTATACTCCCTGCATTATTTTTAATATCCTCTCGTCATTCAGGAACACAGAACTTTTTATCCATACTTATTTTTGTTTTTTATGTAAGTGACGAAGATATCAAAGTGATAATTACAAGTTTGGGAATAGGAACATTGCTTGGGATTTTAGCGACAATAGGAAGTGTTTTGCTTGGAATTATTCCAAATATAGTGACAGAGGGCACAAGAATAAGACAAGCTTGGGGTTTTGGGGTTCCAGTTTTGCTATCTGGGTTTTATTTAAACGTAGGTTATGTATATTTATATCTTCAACGCAAGAAACTGACAATCATAAAATTAGTAGTACTACTTCTACCTGCAGTATGGATATATCTAGTAACAGATGGCAGAATGTCGTTTTTTTCTTTAATTTTGGTTTCACTCCTATGTTATATCTTTACAAAAATTAATACTCATAGGAAAAAAATTGCGAATATACTAGCAATATTCTCTATTTTTACATTCATAACATCATTTTTCTTAATTATAATTCTTGCTCGAAATCTTGAAACTAATCAATTTGTAGGAACTCTAAATAGTTTCTCAACAGGAAGGATTTCTTGGGCAGCTACATATTTGGATATCTACTCTCCTAGCTTTTGGGGTCAAAGCATTGCACGAGTAGGCGTGGCAGATTCTAGGATAATAGGCCAGCCGGTAATGGTACTAGATAATGCTTTTTTGACAATGTTGCTAGAACAAGGAGTTTTTGTTCTGTTAGTAACAACTATTGCACTTTTTGCTTTGATTAACTATTTGAGAAAGAAAGAGGATGTAGTTTCACTTGTGATATGGTCGATCATAATACTTACTTTTAGTATTGGCAACAATAGTCTTTACTTCTGGAGGAACCCACTAATATTTCAATTCGTATACTTGATCCGTGATTGGGATTCTAGGATTATAAAAAGAAGCGATGAGGTACTCGGAAATGAAGAAAACTAAAAAAGAATTAAGTGTAATCATTCCTCATAAAAATTCGGTAGATTATTTGATAAAACTAGTAAGGAGTATCCCCAAATCTGACCAACTTGAAATAATTATTATAGATGATCACTCAGAAATCCAAAATTTTAAAAAAATCACTAAAGCTTTTTCTTCAGATGTTAGAATAAAAATCATAAAAAATAAAAGCGAAATTCATTCAGCCGGTAAAGCTAGAAATTTAGGATTAGCAACTGCAAACGGAAAATGGATAACTTTTGCAGATGCAGATGACAATTTTTTAGATAATTTTATAATAGAGTTTGATAAAATTAAAAACTCCAATTATGATGCCATTTATTTTCAACCAACCATCATAGAAGAGGATAATGAGGTAAATGATAATTTCTTGATTAAGTTGTTTGATAAATATAACCGCAATCCTTCTGAAACAAATGCTAAAATGATACAATTTTACATGGATGTTCCTTGGTCAAAGTTTATAAAAAAAAGCCTGATTGATGAATATAAAATAAGCTTTGATGAAGTGAAAAAAAATAATGATGTGTTATTTTCAAAAAAAATAGCATTGAAAGCTAAAAATATAGCTATAAAAAATGAGCAAATTTATTGTTATTTTAAACAACCTTTTGGCATAACGAAACAAAAAGATTCAGAAAGTTATTTGTCAAGTTTCGATGTAATATCACGGACTGTTAAACTTATGCATTCAGAATTTTCTGCGAATCAGCTACTTCTTATTCAACCGGATATTTTATTTGATCCTATGATCTTATTTCTCAAAACATTATTAAAGCGACCAAGCATGATAATAAAATTAGTTTCTATCTACAAAAGAAATAAGATTTTATCTACTAAATATTTTTCTGTAAAATGGGCTTTAAAGGCTTGGAAAGCAAAAAAAAGAATAGCTGGGAAATAAAGGAGAGTGCCCTGTATGATGTTATCAATTGTATTGCCTGCGTTTAATGCTGAGAAAACAATTTATGAACTCCTTAAATCTATACTGGCACAAAGTTTTCAGGATTGGGAGTTAATTGTAATTGATGATGGAAGTACAGACAAAACGTTTGAAATTTTAAAAGAATTTTCGAAAATAGAATCCCGAATAACAGTAATTACGCAAGAAAATAAAGGATATCGTAGTGTAAGAAATACAGGGTTAGAAGTTGCAAAAGGAGAGTATGTAACTTTTATTGATTCAGATGATAGGCTACTGCCAAATTTTTTTGAAAGTGCTCTTATGGAATTAGAGCTGTTTCGTGTTGAAATGTTGATAACAGGCTATAATATAATAAATGAGGATGGAAAGAAAATTAAAGAAATCAAGTATTCCAGTTTACTTTCGGAAAATGTCTTTGATGAAGTAGGTAGCCGTTTAATTGGAAGTGCCCCGTCTTTATCTGACTCTATAATGCCTGTTGTTTGGTCCAATTTTTATTCAACTTCAATTATTAAAGAAAATTTTGTTAGATTTCAAGAATCCACAGAAATTGTTTCTGAAGATTTATACTTTAATTTAGAATACTTAAAATATATTGAAAGAATAAAAGTAAGTGAAATAATTGGTTACGAATATAGAATTCACAATAATTCTATTACACAACTAGAAGATCGCGAAAAAATATTTTTACAATTAGCTATGATCAATCTGCTAACAAAACAGATATCACCGTTTTTTACTAATCAGGTGGAGCTAAAAAAAAGGCTAGAACTAAACTTCTTAATCTCTTTGAGGAGCGAATTGTTTACACGTTACGCATCAGAAAATTTCATTGGTATTTTGAAGCGTCACAAAAAAATATTAAACAATTTAGATGTACGAAAAATATTGACTTGGACGCCAATAAAAGAATTTTCTGTAAAAAGAAAAATTTTTGTAATAATCGTTAAAATGAGACTATACTTAATTACATCTCTTATAACGCTATTTAGAACAATTTTTCTTTGAATGAGTATAAAGTATTGACTATGAGGAAACGAGGCTAGAACTGTGAAAAAACAAGTAGGTATCCTAACATTTCATTCTTCAAATAATTTTGGGGCACTCTTGCAGACATATGGTACATTTTTCATTGTAGATAAGTTAGGAGAAACCCCCAGCATTATTAATTATCATTGTCCACATAAAAAAAATGGGTACAAAGCTTTCTATTGGAGCAAAGATAGGACTTTAAAGAAGAATTTAATTGCTATTGCAAATGCACCATTGAAGCACTCCAAAAATAGAAAAAGTGAATCATTTCGGCAAGATACATTAAATATAAAAACAAAAGAATTAACAACTTATGAAGAAATGAGAACTGAACAGAATAAATACTTGAAGATAATTGTAGGTAGCGATCAAATTTGGAATTATCTTAATACGGGATTTGATAAACGTTATTTCTTAGACTTTGTTGAAGAACCAAATAAAAAAATTGCTTATGCTGCAAGCTTTGCTATTTCTAATATTGAAGAAAAATATAAGAAAGACTATGCTAATCTATTAAATCAAATTTCTTACATCTCAGTGAGGGAAGAGCAGGGATGTAAAATTGTACAGGAATTGACTGGGAAAGATGTTCCACAAACACTAGATCCAACTTTTCTTTTGACAAAGGAGGAGTGGAACTCTTTCGCCATCTCAGAATCTACAAAGACAATAGGAAATGACTATTTGCTAATTTATTCTATTGGCAATGACAAGAGAACTATTAAATTAGCACGAAAAATAGCAACTGAATTAAACTTAAAGATTATAATAATTGGGAATAGGTTTCAGGAGTATTTGATGAGTGGAGTTAAAACAGTCAACCCATCTATTCATGAGTTTGTTAAACTATTTCGAGATGCTTCATATATAGTGACAAGTTCTTTTCATGGGGTTGCTTTCTCTGCTATTTTTAATAAGGAGTTTATTTGTTCTCTAGACAGGGATAGTCCTGGAAATTCAAGGCAACTTTCTCTTTTAGAAATGATAGGCTTATCAAATCGCATTGCTTATAATTCAATGGATTCACAACAAGTAAATGTTGAAATTGATTGGGATAATGTTAATAAAATACTTGAGTATGAACGTGAAAAATCAGTAAAGTTTTTAAAAAATGCATTGTCAGGATAGAATTTTAAGATTATGAGAAAAGGTACAGTCATATGAAAAAAACATTTTTGAATTTTATTTATCAATCTTTATTTCAAGTTTTAACAATTATTTTACCGATAATAACAATTCCTATTGTTTCAAGAGCGTTAGGAGTAGAAAATATTGGACGCTTGGGATTTATCAATTCTATAGTTGGTTATTTTCTTCTTTTAGCTGGGATTGGTAGTGCAAACTATGCAATTAGAGAGATCGCTTACGTAAAAGATGATCAGGATAAGTTATCTGAAAAATTCTGGGAACTACAATTTTTTAATATGTTCTTCTCTTCTACTGTATTCCTAGTGTATTTTATTTTTTTCTTAGTAACAGCTCAGCATTATTTATACCTAATTCAATCATTAATGATTCTGGCTGTATTCTTTGATATTTCATGGTTATTCCAAGGAGTAGAAGATTTCAAAAAAATTGCACTACAAAGGACTGCAATAAAAATTATCGCCATGATGTGTATCATTTTCTTTATTAGAGAGCAAGGGGATCTTTGGGTTTATGCGTTGATTTTATCAGGAAGTCAGCTCACAGCATCACTGCTTCTTTGGCGTTCAGCATTTAAATATATTTCTTTTAAAAAAGTTACATTTAAGGCTATTTCCTCTCATTTATATCCTGCTCTAAATTTTTTTCTCTTAAAAATTTCTGCCACGGTCTTTGTAAAGATCAACCAAACTGTTTTGGGAGTGGTGTCAACAATGGTAATGGTTGGATATTTTACTAGCTCGCTGAAATTAATTACTATTCTGGGAACTATTATCGGAGCACTGAATCAAGTTATGTTACCAAAAATGTCTAGCCTTCAAAAGAAAGGCGACGAAAAAAAGTTTATAGAAATTTTACAAAAAACAATTCATATTCAATTATTTTTTACAATTGCGATGATGTTTGGTATAATTACAGTTAACGAAAACTTAATTAGCTGGTTCTTTGGTGAAGAATTTTATTTTGTTAAGAATTTAATTCCGATTTTGGCACCTATTTTGGTTTTCCAACAGCTCCATCAAGCAGTTGCGGATCAATTTCTAGTTCCTAGGAATGAAATGAAGTTTTATAATTTGACCATGATTTTAGGAACACTACTAAATGTAGGGATAAGTATTGTGTTCATACCTGTTATACATGTATATGGTGCGGTATTAGGATTTTTACTTGGTCAAATGTTTTTAGGTATTTCACGAGCAGGAGTTATGCTTAAAAAGAGTGCTTTTCGCTTTGATTGGTTAAAAATTATTAAGTGGCTCTTTTCTGGAACAATTATGTTAATAGTTGTTTGGTTGACAACAAATAATATGCCATCAACTATTTTCACGACATTAATCCAGGGAATCATTGGAGTTTTCACTTATATGTTTTTAACCGTCGTGTTGAAGGTTAACCCTGTGTATCAAATGATTAGGAAATAAGGAATTATGCTAGGTAGTAGATCAAAAAGGGGTGAAGATTATGAATATCTCGTCTTTGAGGCTTAGAATAAAAGATTTGATTGAATCTGAAAGTTTAAAAGTTTTTTATAAAATTATTTTTGTTGTAATAGTTTTTTCACAGATTTTCTTTGGAGCTTCGACTTTTAACTGGACCTCATCTTTCTCTTTTGGCTCTCCATGGCTTTATTTCATTCGTTACTATGCTGGGGTTCTTGTAATTATCTTATGTCTTATAACTAAGAAATTCTCCTCTAAAGAGTTAAAAATATATTTTTCAATGATTGTATTTATAATGCTTCATGCAGCTATCAGAGGCTTCAAATGGGATCCAATTTACTTTTTAACTGCGGCGATGATTGTTAAAGATGAAAAAGAACAATGGGTTGCAACTACACTATTTTGGATACATGTAGTTAATTTTCTTCTCGTTTTAAGTTTTGCTTATTTAGACATTATTGAATCGATTATTCATGTTAGATCTAATGGTGTAATACGCTCTTCGTTGGGATTTTGGCATCCGAATGTCACAGGTGCTATGATTTTAGCAATTTTTATTGCTTATTTATTCAAGAAAAAGGACAAGCCTTCTATGTATGTGCTTGTTGCGTTTGTACCTGCTTTTTGGGTTTTAAATCAACGGATTGATTCTCGGACAGGATTAATTGTTATTGCTTTTATGATTATTGGAATTACAGTGATGAAGTTATTTGAAAAACAGAACCTAAGTCTTAAACTTTTCTCTAATATGAACATGAGAGTTTTTATGAATGTACTACCATTCTTATTTCTATTTGGTTCGTATATTTTATCTTATTTCTTTACAATAGATAATGCTGTCTTTCGTTTTTTAAATCAGCTCTTCACTGGACGTATACGCTTAGGAAATCTCTTTATACATGAATACCCAATCACACTTTGGGGAGTTGATATTCATCAAGATAGTAGCTATAGGTTTTTAGATAACGGCTTCTTGGTTAGCTTACTTACACTTGGTTTAATTTACACGCTTCTTCAATTATTCTATCTTTCTTGGTTTGGAAATAAAATGATGATGCGAGGACATAAGTACATGCCAATTATTCTGATAGGGATACTCCTTTTTGGATTTATGGAGCGCCTAGTGTGGAGTCCTATATGGAATACAATGTTTTTATTTGGTGGTATATTGTTAAGAAAAAATGAAAATGGAAGTGAAGGTAGTGAATATCATGAACATGCTTAGAATAATGCAATTCAAAAAAAATAATGTGGTTAACTCTGAGATTTTAAAGAAGATATCCAGAATCATCTTTGTTGTCATGGTTTTTTCACAAATCTTTTTTGCGGCTTCAACATTTAATTGGAATCCATCTTTTTCTTTTGGTATTCAGTGGATTGATTTTGTACGAATTCAGGCTGGATTTTTTGTAATTTTATTTTGTTTGCTTACAAAAAAGTTTACTGCATTAGAAATAAAATGTTTTTTCTTTATTATAATATTTTCTTTCTTTTTTAATCAGATCAGATATTTTAGATGGGAAACAATCTACATTTTAGCAACAGCTATGGTCATTAGGGATGAGGATGATCGGTGGGTTGTAAATTCATTGTTTTGGTTGTATCTTGTGAATTTCGTTTTTGTCTTAAGTCTTACCTATTTTGATGTTATTGAATCGGCTGTTCATTATCATGATGGTATACTAAGATCTTCTTTAGGTTTTACTCATCCTAATACAACTGGTGCAATAATTTTAGCAATTTTCATTATTTATCTATTAAAGAAAAAAGAGAATCCATCTTTATATGTTCTTGCGGCATTTGTACCTGCTTTTGTGATCTTAAATCAGCGACTTGGCACACGTACAGGGCCGATAATCATTATTTTCATGCTTACTTGCATCATAGCATCAAAACTATTTGAAAAAAGGGGGGTGAGCTTTGATTCTTTAAGCAAGTACAGAGCTATCCTCGTTAATTCCTTGCCTTTCTTCTTGTTATTTATATCATATTTACTTTCATCTTTTTTCACAGCAGAAATTCTAGCAATTTTCATTATTTATCTATTTAAAAAAGAGAATCCTTCTTTATATGTTCTTATTGCATTTGTACCCGCTTTTATAATTTTAAATCAGAGACTTGGTACAAGTGCAGGGCTAATAGCTATAGCTAGTATTTTCATGCTTGCTTGTATCATATTAAAACTATTTGAAAAAAGGGGAGTGAAATTTGATTTTTTAAGTAATCCCAGAGCTACCTTCGTTACTACCTTACCTTTCTTCTTTTTAGTTATATCGTATTTACTTTCATATGTTTTCACAGTAGAAAATGGGCTTTTTCGCTTTCTAGATCGCCTGTTTAATTGGCGCATAAGTTCAGGACATATCTTTGTACACGAATACCCAATAACGCTTTGGGGTGTGGACGTTTATCAAAACATCCATGATCCAGAAAGTATTTACATACACGGCTATAGATTTTTAGATAGTGGATTTTTATTCAGTTTACTTGCTTTAGGTTTGGTTATCACAGCCTTTAGATTGCTTTACTTTTCTTGGTTAGGAAATGAAATGATGAAACGGGGATATAAATACATCCCAATTATTTTGACAGGGATCTTCTTATTTGGATTTATGGAAGCTTTCATGTGGAGTCCTGTATGGAATGTATTATTTTTATTCGGTGTGATTTTCTTAAAAGAATACGCAATGAAAAAAGAAGGGTCTGACAATCTTGATTCCTAAGTCAGCACATATAAGCGCATGAACGTGCGAGGATTAAGAAGTTGTTAAGTGAAAACCAAACTAATCCCCAGCACGAAAATAAGTATATCAGGTCATATTTAAGCTCAAGTGGTAGCTAACCACAAATCTTATTATAAGGTGAGTATCATGAACATGCACAGGCTAATAAAGTTCAAAAATAATATGGGGAATTCTGAGGTTTTAAAGAGTATATCTAAAATCATTTTCGTTGTGATGGTTTTTTCACAAATTTTTTTTGCAGCTTCAACATTTAATTGGAATCCATCTTTTTCTCTTGGTATTCGTTGGATCTATCTTATACGAAATCAGGCTAGTTTTCTTGTGATTTTCTTTTGCTTGCTTACAAAAAAGTTTACTGCATTAGAAGTAAAATGTTTTTCGTTAATTATACTCTTTTCATTACTTTTCACTCATATTAGATATTTTAGATGGGAAGCAATCTACATTTTAGCAACAGCTATGGTTATCAGGGATGAGGATGATCGATGGGTTGCAAATTCATTGTTTTGGATGTATCTTGTGAATTTCATTTTTGTCTTAAGCCTCACTTATTTCGATGTCATTGAATCAGCTGTTCAGTATCGTGATGGCATCTCACGCTTTTCTTTAGGCTTTGTTCACCCTAATACAACTGGTGCAATGATTTTAGCAATTTTTATTACTTATCTATTAAAGAAAAAAGAGAATCCATCTTTATATGTCCTTGTTTCATTTATACCAGCTTTTTTGATTTTAAATCAGCGTCTTGGCTCAAGGACAGCGTTTATTGTTATTATTTTCATGATTACTTGTATTATAGCATTAAAATTATTTGGAGAGTGGGGAATTAGATTAGATGCCTTAAGCAAGTACAGAGCGATCTGCATTAATGTTTTGCCTTTCCTCTTCTTATTCATATCATATTTGCTTTCATTCTTTTTCACAAGAGAAATTGGAGCTTTTCGCTTTTTAAATCGATTGTTTACTTGGCGTCTAGGCTTAGGACATTTCTTTGTACACGAATATCCAATTACGCTTTGGGGTGTGGATATTTATCAAAACGCCCATGACCCAGAAAGTATTTACATCCATGGCTATAGACTTTTAGATAATGGATTCCTGCTTAGCTTGCTTGTGCTTGGATTGTTTTATACCATTTTCCGCTTACTTTATTTCTCTTGGTTGGGAAATGAAATGATAAAACGAGGGTATAAATACATCCCAATTATTTTAACAGGGATATTCCTTTTTGGATTTATGGAAGACTTCATTTGGAGTCCTGTATGGAATGTATTATTTTTATTCGGTGCAATTTTCTTAAAGGAATACGCAATGAAAAGAAAAGAAACTGATATTCCTGACCCTACAAGTTAATTTTTGCATCACACACATAAGCGCGTAAATATGCGCGGATAGTAATGGCGAAGATCAAGGAGAGCAGAAAATGGATCAAATGATCAAAAAATATTGCAATTTTCTGTGCGTCCAGTTATCACAGCTTCTTTAGGTTTGATTTTAATCCCCCTTACGACCTTTTTTGTTGCCCCTGAAGAATTTGGTCGTGCCAGCATGTTTATGCTCGCTCAAACAATAATGCAGTCATTTTTATACTTAGGATTTGATCAAGCCTATGCGAGGGAGTTTAACCAAGATAAGAGAAAGAACAGCCCAAAATAATGTGATTAAGGACTATAGCCACCAAAAAGCTGAGTAAGTGCCTAAAATGATTTAGTGTGCGGAAATTTACAACAAGCAAGTATCACCGAACTAAAGCCATTACATATTAATAACAACATAAGGAGTGATTGTGCTATGCTAACAATTGAAGAAATTGCAAATAAATTGAAGCCTATTTTCAGTAGTAAGAATATTGATAAAGCTGTGCTCTTTGGCTCATACGTTAAAAACAAGGCAACAGTCCTAAGTGATGTGGATTTGGTCATTGATAGCGACATTACTGGTATGCCTTATATGAGTTTGTTA
>Ga0123355_10020255_pt1 | contig 10616 bp, 5 predicted proteins | sample TergutEmb28metaG_3_FD_89872 | JGI IMG/M metagenome (GOLD analysis project Ga0123355, IMG submission 89872) | Embiratermes neotenicus P1 segment gut microbial communities from Petit-Saut dam, French Guiana - Emb289 P1 | ecosystem: Host-associated > Arthropoda: Insects > Digestive system > Gut ... | reverse complement strand
TTTTTTTTTTTTCAAAAAATGCGCTAATATAAAAGTTGGTGAAAATTTATCCAGTGGAAGCCGAGTTGTTCTATGCGGACAGACGGACATGAAGTTAATTGTCGTTTTCCGCAATTTTGCGAACGCGCTTAAAATGATAACAATTAGCTCAATAAATATCAGTGGTCAAATGTGCAAATTAAATTCTCCATTCCAAAATGATATAGCTGCAGACTAGGTTATAAATTGGCAACAGAGAGCCAAGATCGATGCAGTGCTGTGATTTGACATGGTACATGTAGAGGGCTCCATTACAGACTGGCACAGGCTGCTGACAAGAACTTTACAATAGTCACACTCCATCAACTGGAGTTCAGTGATTCGACACCGTAATCAAGAAAGGTATTTGTCAGTTGGGCTGTGTGAAAGTTTCTGTAACCCTCAGCGCCGATTCTTGAAATTTCTCTGAAATAACAGAAAAGTGTTAATTATATTTTTTAAGCAAATGGTGAACGTGAAACTTGATCCCGTTATTTTAAATGACAGTCTTCAGTCCAGCCCTTAGGAGGTCATTTTATTAAACAAGAAACTCCGGACTGGTCTTTGTATAATTGAATTTAATTAAGCAAAGGTATTTCAAATAATAGTCTGTGCGTCCGGTCTTACATTCAAAATAAAAATTTCAGTTTAAAAATAAAGATTTTTTTTTAAATACCAAATGTGTGATGTATGGCATTGTTGATTACTTGACAATGTTTTAAAAAAGAAGTAAAGTAAGTTGAAGTAGGTGGAACTAAGAGAGGTAAAGTAACAAGATGAATAGGGAAAATTACTTAATGAGATACTTAAAAAATTTTACTCTTCTAATATTTATATAATCAAATCAAGGAGGCACATGACATGAAATAGGGAGGCTAAGAAGTGAATGCAAAGTTTTACTGGAAGAAACGTAACGGAAAAGAAAACTTGGGATATTCACAGGTAGACAGAACAATAAAATAACGCTCAAACTGATATCTAAGAAATGGTGATTTAATTAGTGAATTGTACTGAATTTGGTCACAATATTTTGCGCTAACGGTTTGCTGAAGCCGCCGGAAGGAATTTTGTCTTTCCAAAATGACTTAGCTTCAGTCAACTCTGCAACTTTCAGTTAGATATAGATGAAATAAAGCCTACAGATATGAAGCTAATTTAACTTAGTGACGCTTGATACAGCAATGGGAACTAAATCTCTACAGAATTGCCTTTTAACAGGTTTGGCATTCATTTTGCTCGGAGAAGTGTGTGATATAGAGAAGAACTTTGTGAATATTCTTAATATTACAGCTTAAGGCTTGTGATATTTAACGATGTTTTAAATACATAGGTCTAATGAGAGGAGAAATTAGGTGTAATGTGTACAAAAAAATAGCGAAAGGCGATCGTGGCGAGTTTTAATGTAATATCTAATTGTTAGATTGGAAAGACTGAGAAAACCCACGAAGTACATAATTCAGGATATCAGGCAGAGCAGCTGAAAACCGAATCCATTACCTTCCTTACATAAGTCTACAGTGGTACTGTTAAACATTACTGCTCAACATTACTATTTATAGTACTAGTAGTAGTAGTAGTAGTAGGAGAAGGAGGAGGAGGAGGCATAGTAGCAGCAGTAGTAGTGGCGAGTAGCAGGATGAGCTGAAATACCTCATTTATTACTGTACTCGGATATGGAACGGAAGACCTGGGCTCGATTCTCGGCCGGAAGAAACGTTTTCTTGCTCTTCGGCACATGGAATTTTACCTTCAATTGTACGTTGGGGGAAAAAAAGTTATGTCGAGAAATGCATTCCTTTATTCAACTTAATCCTATGTCAATATTCTTGCCATTAGAAGACGCAACATTACTGTCTGTAACTATATTCCCCATTTCTTTGTGTGTGAAAGAAGACTCCCCTTAATGCATTAGGTTTTGAGAAATATTTCAGAATTCTGAAGAAGGTCCCTTCTCAAAAGTTATATTTTGTGCCTATATTAAACTTCCTTCCTCACAGAGCAACAAGACTGGACCTATTGTCTGTTTCGCTGACGATGAATGAAGCTGGAGCATTGGTAGATTGATAAAGACTGAGATAACCAGAGGCAGTCGCAGATAACCCTATCCCACTGTTCCTTTATCCACCACAAATTACGCATGGCATGTCCTGGGAAGGAACCCGGGACGTTTCGGTGAGAAGCAGGCGTCCAATCGCCTGAAGTGTGGTACGGCCAATATATTAATTATTTTAAATCAAAATAATAATAATAATAATAATAATAATAATAATAATATTTATTTACCGCAATTGGGTTGTTACCCGGTGGCAGTGGTTATTTTACATGTAAACAAAACATGAAATTGGTTACTACTAAATTTAAGTCGGGAGGGCTACATGCGAAGCATGTAGTGGCAACTTGGAATCTTGGGAACCATCTCACCATTTGCTTTTAGGCAGAGGGAAACCAAGAAAAACCTGTGTCGAGATGGCCGGTCGCAGGACCTTCCGAGTACTGACTTCTACCCAGCAGTCCGGTATCTAAAGTGAAAAAAAGTGCAAGAAATACACATAAGATAGCAACACACCCAAGACAACTACAACAATACACACGGTCAACCAACAACAATTACACAAAAGACAACTTAAAACTAGAAAAAAAAACACACGAAACAAATTAGAATTTTACAGCATGTACAAAAGGTAAAAACACCCAAGCAAGAGAGTACTGTGTACAGTGCCTTGTATTTTTTAACAGTCATTAATTCACTCACGCTTTCACCCCAGTCTCTCACTGCTCATCACTTACTACTCCTATAAACCTTTTCCATAAAGACTCGTCCCCCCTCCCCCCCTTCACTATACTGCACTTCACTTCACCTCATTCCACTTCACTTTGCTTCGTTCACTTCACTTCACTGACAAGGAGAGAAATGCTATTTTATTTATACTACTCATTTCTATATGTGGGCCGGAATAGTGTAGTCTATATGGCGGCTGGCTACGGATTGGACGGTCCGGGGATCGAATCCTCTGGGGCCCACTCAGCCTCCTATACGATTGTACCGGTTCTTTTCCGGGCGTAAAGCGGTAGGGTCGTGGTGTTAATCACCCACCACCATCTAGCGACGAGGTTAAAGAAAATGTAGAATTATACATGTACCCCCTTCTGGGTGTTCGTGGTCTGTTGTAGGGCGAACTTTACATTTACCTTTACTTATTCTTATAAACGTCTGCTCCAACTGCTTATCTTTCTCTCCCCACACAATGCTTGCAGCAAAGCGACGTCAGGTGAAGAAATCAAAAGGGCCTACCCATCTGGTCGCAATAAACGAATGCACTATTACAGTATGTTGCAAAGAGTTCTGATATAGAAAAAGGAAAATTCGTAGGAGATTTTAAATTTGGAAAATGCAATAATAAAGACGCAGTCTTTCGACATACACGTACAGCTTTGATAAAAGGAAAATCCAATAGCAGCATTCGGATTTGCCGTAATGAAATTTGTGTGTTATTGGACTGCATCCTTGTTACTGCGTCTTCTGCAAGTACAACAGGGATGCCATAACGTAAGATGAATTTGTAACGTTAGAAGTCTCTACGTTAGAGTTTCATTGAGAACGCTTGTAAGAGTTTTGAAAAGGTGTTGGTTGGATTTAGTGACAATACAGGAAGTGAAAAGAAACAAGAGTGACAATAAATTAACAGATGATTTTACACTCTTCTATGAAAATATGAATCAAAATCATCAATAAGGAGCAGAAGTTTTTCATGCTTGCACCGTGCATCAATGACAATTAGACTATTATCCAACTAATGCACAAATATATAATTCGTAAATACAATTATTTACTCCATGGTGCAGAGTCCTTCTTGAGAAGCTAACTGGTTTGCAGCTAGTCAAGCAATTCCCCGCATTTCACGGAACCCGAAGGTTCATTACCGCACTCATAAGCGTCCGCAACCTGTCTCTATCCTGGGCCAACCCAATCCAGTCCATACACCCACATCCCACCTCCTGGAAATCCAGCCTAATATTATTCAACCATCTAAGCCTAGGTCTCCCCAGTGGTCTCCTTCCCTCTGGTTTCGCCAGCAAGACCCTATACACCCCCTCTCCTCACCAATACGTGCCACATGCCCAGCCGATCTCATTCTTCTCGATTTTATCACCCGCACAATATTGGGTGTGGAGTACAAATCATTTAGCTCCTCGTTATGCAATCTCCTCCATTCCCCCGGGTAAACACAATTAAAATTATAAAATATTTAAAAGTCCTCCAACATGTTTCGGATCACAGAGGATCCATCATCAGGGAACCTTGTACAGTGCTTCGCTATATGCTGCCATAACACCGACCACGTCCATGTCAACGGACACGATAGATCCATTTTTGTAATTTTAGCCAAGCACTATATAAGGCTCCCTGATAATGGATCCTCTGTGATACGAAACATGTTGGAGCACTTTTAAATATTTTATAATTTTAATTGTATTTAATTTATTGTGCATTAGTTGGATAATAAAGTGTTTAAAGAACAGAGTTCTTCGTACATAAGTACCATTTTTAAACACTGAAAACTTCAGATAGTTTTAGTGATAGGATATCTTATATAATACTCAAAGGTTGCAAAGGTCGTATTTTCTTTACAAATATGCATGAATTAACAGAAAAAGATAATACACACGACACGTTTTATTTAAAATATGGGAAACATTTAGTCTTTTTGAAATCTGTGACATTTCGTTGTGTCTCTAAAATACGGGCAGGTAAATTCAGTAAGTCACAACACAAGTAACATAAATAATTAGAAGCATTTCGCAGAACTAAATATACAAACATTTATCTATGTAAATTTCGTGTTGTGACTGTTGTTGATTTTACCTGTCCAGATACATTCCATCAGTGCCGGAATTACCACATGAAAACTCCTTAGGAGACACAAGTGCGACATTTTGGAGAGAACGCTTTTCCAAATGGACAATTGGAAATATGAGTTTAAATGAAAGCTGAAATCGTAATTGTGTTTGGATGGTATTAAAGCATGCCAAACAAAATGTAATTGTGAAGAGTTGTTTTTCACACCGTGATGTTAATAAACATGACAAACTTTCGCTTTTCTTGGGTGGCAGACGCCATGTTCGATTGATCACATCTTTAAAGATAGGAGATTACACTGAAATGTGCTGCATATAAAGTATTTTCAGAGGATCTGACTTTGATTTAACAACTTCTTGGTGATAAGAAACTTCAGGGATAACGCAAGTATCAGTCTTACAAAGACATTAGCATTTTGGACGCATAATCTGACAAATATCAGTTGGTTCGAAGAAACGTTTAGAATATATTTTTAGTATAACTACGAAGCGACTTATTGATTGCATTTTATCTCAAATTCTTTTTTAGAAAATTCAAAATAATAGTCCGCAATCTGCGTTGTTACGCGTTACGTATTTTTTTGTAAATTATGCGTATAGTCCAGATCAAAGACAGGTGTCGGGTCTGGAATAGTGTAAGGAGTCACTTTATTTGTTTTCAGAGCAGAAATTTTATAACAGTTTATTTGTTTTAAAAGAGACGGTACTGTATTGAATTATTGGAATTATCGGCCATATAGCGGATTGAGATTTTTTTATGGAATAAGTTTACTGTAATAAAATAATATCCTTATGTTACTAGTCAATTGATTGATTGTGGTTAATTACATAAACTAAAAACATTTAACGGCACTTAGAGTCCAGTGGTGGATGGCTGACCTGAATCAGAAATGATCCTCGACGCTGAAAGTGTCGTCTGACTGCCACAGAGATGAAAATAAAAAGAGTGATAGAGAAGAAATATTCAGAATGTTAAAATGTTCATTAGAAAGATTTGTGGTGGTGGTAGGTGGCTCCTTCCCAAACACAGAAATAGCTTATAGGCTATTGTAAACACTGCCAATTGTGTGGCGACAGTAGAAGGATGTTTATAGAAATTGACACTTACTAAATATTATCCGAGGGCAACTATTGCTCAAGAGAGACTGGGTAGCCTGTCTATAGCGGCAAATGCGACCAACATTCAATACAATGATTCCACAGCAGATTCTGCAAGGACAAAATTGGAGAAGGTGGTTCTCTTGTGACGGGTGAGTTGTGTTCAGAGTAAAATATTTTCATTATAACTTCAAACGAGATAAAACAGTGCATGTTTTAACAAGTACGCAGCTTGGTAACATTAATAGTACTTAATTAAAACTACATATTACCGATTTTATTTTTGACTTTACAAATTTGAGGATACTCGAGGAAATTGATTCGTAATGAATACTGTTCCAGTCTATGGATCTCCCCGGTTATCTGATTGGTCTATTGCATGTTCGGTTTCAAATATTAATGGTTTTATTTTGTATGGTTTCTGTAGGTTATATTTACCTCCACAATCTCTTAGTCCTCTGCCCCTTTTGCATTGTGGCTAGTTTCTAACGTTTTCTTTCAACGCTTGATTCGCATCTATATTTGTAATTATAACTGGCCACTCGGGGCCCGCCTAGACTTCATTTCAGTGGGTACCGGCTTTGTTTCCGGCAGTAAAGTGGCCGGGAACTGATTTGGACCATTCGCCTTCAGCTAGCGCAGAGATTACGAATGAGTGGAGCCATTACTGCATTCATCCTGTATGCCTTGGTAAGTAGACAGCGACAGCTTTTTGTGTCACCAAATAGAATTTATAGCATTTATAGCTTTTCTTGTTTGACTAATTCTGTGTTTTATTTCCGTTGTATTTTCTCCCGACTGATCTATTTTTGTACCTAAATACGTCCATTCTGTACATGGTTTTATTTCTTCCCCGCTGCCAGATTTTAAAATTTATTTTCCTTCTCCCCTACTTACATATTTGTTTTCTTCTAAATTTATGGCTAGTCCCCATTTTTCATATTCTTCCTTTAGTTTCCTTGCCATATACTCCACGTCATCATGATCTTGTGCTAATAATACTTGGTCATCTGCAAAACTGAGTGAGTATATATATTTTGAATTGGTATAGTCACTGGCTGGCATTTCATTTTCAGTTCCTTACTCGTTCTAGGTATATTTTGAATAAAGTTGGCGATGAACTGCAACCTTGTCTTAATCCCTTAGTAACTTTGAAGCCTTTTGTAATTAGGTTAATATTAAAATTAATGTTATAGATAATCAGGGACGCATTTTATTAAAACACAAAAGAAACACGAAAATTAGAATTGGAGAATTTGTTTGGCTTCTGCATTTCCTTGTGCGCAACAAAGTCAAAACTTTGGGTATGTCGGGAAAACTGGAACTGAACCTTCGTTCGAGTCGTATGTTGGACTGTAAGGCCCCTCTACCGACCATCATAAGAGGGGACACTGAAGATCCTGCATAATCCAATTTAAAATGTTCTGGTAAATTGACAATAGGTGCTCAGAAAGTCCTATTGACAACCACCAGTATTATCTGTTTCGTGGAATCCAATTAGTACTATTGCACCCATATATCCGTACGTTATACATACGCCCTCTTTATGGCAAAAGATGGTTAAAATTACGGCACACAACATGGATACGGTAATGTGCTTTCGTATGTCTTCTGTCATCTGTTGATGCATTTCACTGTGGTGTTTCCGCGTAACCCTGAGCGCGAGAGTGGGCCTCGTCATCCATCTATGGGGAAATTAATGAAGTACATGGGCACGTCGGGGACACCAAGAAGTTTTACTGTGTTAAAGTGGTAGCACTGGTCAACGGGCAACATCTGTTTCCGTTTACGTCAGATGTCGTTGGCGTAGTTCCTCATCGTGACGTCAGTAACGTTGTTATTCACTATTGGTCAATTGGTGATCTAAGGTCGCGAAGCTTCTAGAAATTATTGTCGTACTTCTATTGTTCGATTAGGCATTACAGGAGTGGTGTGCTAAGTGGGCGCTGAATTTATTCTAGTAACTGGGTGCACAATTTAAAGTGCTTGTAGTTAAGCAAAACCAGGTAAGAAATTACCCATGTATGTACAATGTATTCTGCGGTTAATCTTCGAAATATCTTGGATTTGGCGTTTTGTAGTAATATTGCGTTCTAAAAATTTAACTTAGCAAAAAAACTGTAATTATTTCCTTATCTGTTGTTACGTTTGTTGCAAACGTTAGATGAATGCCTTGTGTGTCGTTAATGTTATTGGGAATGTAAATGAATGCTAGCAGGAAGCGTATCCTATGTCGTGAATGGAGAAACTTCCAGAAGCACGTTGTGTGAAATTGTAGGAACATGAAATCAGAATTTAAACTGAAGCCTTATAGTGTTTCTGACGTTTACGAACGGAAAAGTGTAATTATTCACAATTAATACAAACTCAGACGAAACAGGAATGAATTTTCCCTCCTTGAAATGTGACCTTGGTATTGAATCGGCCTTCCAGGAAATGGAACTAAGGAAATTTCAAACTATAGGTTTAGGCCTATGTAGTGCAGTTTTCCCACACAAATGGGGGGTACTGTATACTTGTAGTTTGACCCTCGTATATTAAAAGCGTATATTGTGGAAAATTTTTACTTTGGGTGACAATTTTGCGTATGATGGATAGGCGGTCCCCTTGTTACGGAATAGCAAAGTACCCCATTTCACTTTATTCCTTCAGCTGTGCAGAAGCCCACTAATAATTTTAGTGTGTAAAATCACTGAAATATTACTAGCTCACTTTGTTTGAAGGACACGTAGGCTTATGCTTTCGTCTTGTCTTTCGGAGTCTTGTTTAAACTGTTGAGCCCAGTGACGATTTTGACGAATAATTTTGTATGTGCTTTATTCCATTTGGGGCTACCCTAAATCTGCACCTTTTAATTTTGCTACAACAACAACATGGCGTTTGTAACGTGGAAGTGTAGGGTCCTGAAGTGGTGCATGACGATGGAATCCGCGGAAATTGAAAATCATCCGTGTGTAGAACGTAAGACAACATGGCGACCGTGCGTGTCATGTTTTTTTTTATTTTTATTTTTTTTATTATTACAATGCTGCCGAAATGAAATTGGATGTTTGAAGTTTGATAAATAAACAGATACCCACGTCTGCGAATTCTGTATGAAATGCTTATAAGTCAGCAGTTACAAACATGATGGTGGTCCATATTTGGGGTTATATCCTACACATTGGATGTATACATTGTCTTTATAAAAACATATTATATCACCATTTGCAGTTGCAGGCAGTAAAGTTGTTTGGTTAGTATTTATTTGTATTACTGTGTGCACCTGTAACCAGCATGATAACCTGTAAGTTAACACTATTGCATCATTAGATTGTGCATTTAAATATTTTCATCACCATGTTGGGCCAAGTGGCTGCTTCCGAAGCAGATTGCTCACAGAAACATTGTTTGCATTTTTTGTGTTCAATGTCTGAGCCACATTTGGCCTTTTGTAACCTTATGCAGTAGTGATGACACATATGTGCCCTGTTCTTTTCTAAGCCAGTGATTCTGTTTTTCTGGCATTTGTGCGTGTTGTGCATTCCAAATGTTATCTGTACTGATGTACCAAACACATATTGTGGGCTCCACAAGGCAGGCACTTGACATTTTTATGCTGTCTTGATGTATGCAGGTTGCAGTATTTTGAAATGATGAATCTACTTCGATGTTGATGGAATTGTATCGATCCCCCTGGATCACACTCAGCGTTTCATTGTGATTAGTTGGGATGTTGGTAAATAACTTTGCTCATTCAATTAATATTTTACTTAATTTTAGTTCAAAACACATTTCCAGTTCCTATGTAGGTTTAGGATGATGGAGGTTGAAGACAAAAATCTGGTATAGAATCATAGGCTTATTCCAGCAAGTGTTCAGGCTAAGCCATGAATGGGTACAGTTTCAGTGCTTCTATCCATGAGTTATTTTCTATTTGCAGTTTATGTTCGACATTTAAATGCCAGTTGTATCTCTTGATGGACAGTGTATTAGTGGCTGAGCATGTACATTTAAATGGCTACCTAGTAAACACAGAGAGAGCAGCATATGTATGACAACCTAGGCCATTTGCCAGTATATTTTAGACCATGATGTGGTCACATAGGGCAGTAAAGGTTAATCATCAAATCTGTCTTTCAAATTTAGTCCAAAACATGTTTCCACATCACAGACAATTTTAGGTGGATGGTTGGGGGTTGAACAGGAGATGCTGGTATGAAATCATAGGCTATCACAGATGTTCAAAATGTGATCTGTGGAGTGCTTAGCAGTTATAAATTCAGTGTTTTGCGCCTTAGTACCTGCATGCAGTGTATCCATAGTGGTTTTGTCCCATTTCTTTTGAATGTGTTCTTTTTACTGCCTCTTTCATTTGTGGATGGTTGGCATACAAGACAGATCCCAAATTACCCAACAAGAAAAAGCCCAGAGACAACAGATCCATTGATGAAGCTGGTCATTCCACATTCATGAAAATCGGCTCAGACAAGGCCAAACTTTTCCTGTGACCGTGAATGAAATTGGGTTTACGCACATGGCCATGAAACTGTATGCAATCTTGAAAGTAAAGAACAATTTGGTGAAGTCTGTGCCTTGTATCATGCAGTACACAGTATGAAATATTGCTTATGCTGATAGGCGGGGGGGGGGGGGGGGGGGGG
>Ga0123355_10020254_pt1 | contig 10616 bp, 1 predicted proteins | sample TergutEmb28metaG_3_FD_89872 | JGI IMG/M metagenome (GOLD analysis project Ga0123355, IMG submission 89872) | Embiratermes neotenicus P1 segment gut microbial communities from Petit-Saut dam, French Guiana - Emb289 P1 | ecosystem: Host-associated > Arthropoda: Insects > Digestive system > Gut ... | reverse complement strand
TTTTTGTTTTTTTTTTTTTTTTTTTTTTTTTTTTTTTTTTTTTTTTTTTTTTTTTTTTTTTTTGACGGTATGATGTTATTGTGCCAGTGGGTGAAAGGTGACTGTTTGCAAACACATACCACACCATGAAGGTGCATGTGGGAGCGACATACTCTTAGAACGTCATGCATTCTTAATCTCAGCACAAAAAGAACAGCTTCCAGCACTGACAGCTTTAACCCAGGAGAAAAGCCTCTTGTAGCCGATAGGAAGGTGGGTGGACGTCACAAGCGATCCGACAACAGTGACTTGGTTCCGCATCGGAATTCGAAGTACAGTAGACCAGAATAGCTAAACTACCTGTCACATAACTTTTGTATCACACTGAGAGCTATTTGCAGCTGGATGGATGCTAGGATTATCAAGGACAGTGGACAATTAAATCTCTGGATCCTAAAATTCGTGTGAAATTTAAAATTGATTTCCTTCTTCGGAGTTAACAGGCCGTGTCCATTGTAAAAATAACGTTTGGACAATAATATGCATACACTGTTACACGGAACACGCAAATACAATAAGTGAGAACATGCAAGTTTACTGAATGTTACAGCAGAATATAGAGGCAAAGCAGTCCCATTACAGGCCTGGAGTGGCCCAGAGGGTTCCAGGAAGTTAAGGTTCCCAGATTATATGACAACGGCACGGGATGGTGGTAAGCTTGTCAGCCCTACGTACCGGCCGCATTTACGCCCAGGAAATGCTCCTGGTACTCATTTCTGTTAAATGCTGAGTCGATCCCAGGGCCATAGTGCGATCGGAAGGATTATGTCAATGAGAAATTCCAATGACGCCATCTGGAATCGAACCAGCGATTTGTAGCACAGCACCCTAACCACTGTGCCACCGCGGTCCCCATAAATATATATATATATATATATATATATATATACACGAACACCTGATATAATGTTTGGTTTGTGATATAATATTTCGTTTGTGATGAAGCGAATTGAAAACTTTGCACTTCGGTAACACTGTCATCAGGTTCAAACCAACTGGAGACACCAGTCCATCAGACGGAATTATCTTTAACTTCATTTTCATGATTAGCGCGTTTTCATGGATACGTTAGAGCTTGGTTAGTGAAAAATATTCTAATACAATTGTCATTGGACAAGTAAATTCAAGTGATATGTGAATTTTTTAGCTCATTAAATGGAATATTAAAGAATGTCTATTGTTATTGTTATCAGTATACAAAATAAACCAGAAAGATGTGGCTAAATCTGGACGAGTTGAAAGTACACCGCGACAAAAGAAAAATATTGGGCTATGTAAACATAGGTGTGAAGCACAATTTACGGCCTTCTGAAAATTAGATAAAGTGTCAAGCTTAAGCTTCAAAAAATCGTTCTAAAACTCACTTTTGTGTCTGTAACTTTCACAGTGACAACGCAACAATGTGCATGCAGTCTGGCGGCAACTAAATAACATCAGTATGTTCCTTTCATTCGAAGCGACAAATTCGTGAACTGACTGAAAACAGTTGTGCTAAAATGGCCGATATGCATCTGGTGTTTGGCCGAGTCTGTGACAATGAACGTAAAGCACACCGTAATGCCAATAGCACTGCTGTATCTTCTAATTCCACACTGGAAACACTTTTCCGACGCTGTCAAAAGGCTTGAGAAAAGTAGAACATTTAATGTGCAGGTTGTAGTGTACCGAATTCAAAATCTGAAGACGTTGCTTGGCCAGCAAAGTCTCCCGATTCCACCATCCATAATTTTATTTTCTGGAGTATGAGTTTTGCAACTTATTCTTAACTATCACAGTTAAAATTTCAAAACGTAAAAGCAACTGAAATTAGTTAAGAATATTGCAATCAGTAACGCTGAATTTAGACAACGGTTACCACAATTATTAATTTGGGCATAAACTCGGGAAAACTGCACCAGAAACGTAAGATATTCTCAAAGCTTTTTCTGTGACCATGCCGTAAAACGAAAGGAGACTTGTGCCTGGATTTATCATTTCAAACAGGAGAAAACTGTTTGAACACTGTGAGTCGTCATCCAAAACGTTTCCAGAATTGTCAACGAACATAGGCGTTATTTCGGAAATCGTTGGCAGGTTAGGCCTCTTGTGTTAAAAGAAACAGCCCTTTCTAAAGGAAGACTGCAACATGCAACCAATCTCCGTGAAATGGGTGCCTCGATTGCCCACCAAAGGTCAGAAGGACTCTGGATGGTCATAACAGGAAACAAAACTTGTTGTTTATTGATAAGACTGGAACACCATACAGCAGCACTACAGTAGAAGGTCGCACTCTGCACATTCGAAGAAAGCTGTTTTCAACACGAAGGGCACATTGGTGATCTGTTTGGTTGTAAAATCACTGTCACCACCTAACTGTTTCTACGGGCCAAACGGTTAACCAGCGTTGATTACAAGAGGTTTTGCAAAATCTGAAGGATCAAGTTCGCCGAAAACATCCGAAACGACAGCGGAAAAAAAGATTGCTTATTTTACCACTGCAAAGCGTCAGTGCAAAACGTTTGTCAGTGCATCAAATTTTGACTGCATATAGACAGAGTTATGGCCTCCCACATTCCTTATTCTCCAGGTTTGGTCCTTGTAATTTCTTCTTGTTTCCGAAAATGAAACTGCATCTACGAGGGTTTCTTCGCCAGGATATTCTCCAAATTCAGAACAATAACTGACCTTTCTACACGTGACTACAGAAACTCAGTTCCGGCGGTGTTTCCAGCAGTGGCCGAAACGCTGCAACTTGCATAATATTGGCAAGGTAAAAGAACCAGTGACAGAGGCTAACATCAGAAAGAAGGCGAATTGCTAGATGACCCGATGACAGTTGATGTAGGCTTTGTAATCCCTAATACACAACTGAAAAAGAAGTATTTACCACTGAGATCGGACAAAAATGTGAGTGCCTCAATCGTTCTAGTCAATGCATATAGCAGTTTATCATTAGTGAACAAGATAACGGTCAGGACACTTGCTTGATCTTGGTTAACAAGCACCTCCGTCGTCTCTCCAAGCCAAGTTTCAGTTCTGAATCTTTAGTCTTCCTGCTGATACATACAACATAAAAACACAATTGTACTATTCTTTCATGTAAAAGTGGAACTTGATCTTTCGGCATTATGATAAAACATATAACAAAGGTGAAATTTAAGGTTTCCTCGAGGGTGAAAATTAAGATTGTGGTAATGAGGTTAGGCATCCGGTTTTGCTACAGTAACAAGAAAGAACGTTATCCGTCAAACACGGCTCTGTAATTGGAAATCAGGGAATTAGTTAAAATTAAGCCATTATCAGGACGTGTAAAGATATGAATAAGATACAATTTTACATCCGTCTGTATTAAATATGCAAGATGAGGTTACAATCACTTTTGATAAAAATGTGAACAAATACCTTGTCGTAAACCTTCCCTTCTATAAAGCAAATATGTTTTAGACGACATAAAGTTACGAATTCACTAATATACAACCACAATTCAAACACTGAATGCGTCAGGTCTCTTGTGGTTTCCCTTGACTACACAGTTCTGCTTTTATTAAAAGATCCTCACGAAGCAGACCTCCAAGTGCGAAATTCAAAATTCACCGAAATGCTTAAATTCTTACTCCTGCTGCTTACTCAAAGCCGCTCACTTTCCAGAGATTTACCTTGCGTTTGGCCGAATCTTACCAGAAGGAACTGTACTCAATGCCAGTGAAAAATCAGGGCAGAAAAAAAAATTTTCCCCACCCCCTTCACGTAATATTAAAAGTAATGTCTCCTTTTACGCCCACCTACTTCCTATTTCTCTTTTTCTAGTTTCAAAAGAGTCGTGGCTCCTTCAGACTGGGGAAGAAAAAAACTCGTCCCAAGCTGTGACGTTCATGAAATCTACATTGCAACTTCAGTGAGTCACGCCGAAATATGAGTCCCATGCCCTACTTACCGTGTTGTAGCAATGGATAAATGCAAATGCACCTTTTTTGACGCACATTGTTGTCGTTAAGGCAACCGCGCATTATAGCACGAGGGTCGCAGTACACTTACCTCAATTGTAAGAAGTAGGCAACGTCTTCTCAAGAGAGGTTCACAAACGCCTACACTGGTCGACTTAAGCTGTTGAAAAAGAATGTGACGCCATGGTTTTGATAATGGAATGGATGTAAAGAAGAAGGAGCCAAGAGGAATGCCCAGTTCTCATTGAAGCAAAGTCGGTGTTAGTAACAATCTGAAGCCTGAAACTTTAAAAATCTAAATCCTATCTCTCAAATGACAAATTGCATCCCCATAACGAAGATCAACTGCTTAATGCGGTTTAGGGAAATAATACCTGTTGCTTTGAAGACAACATGAAAACACGTAAGTGCGCAACATGGGCAAACTGTAAGGTTTCCTTAATAGTAAACTACGTTGTAGAACACACAATTCGCTCAACCGACAAGCAATTGAACACTTAATCACAAATTTGTTGAAGACTGAGCGGTCTACGTCACGTAGTTTTTCGTAAACGCGAGTTATGATTTTACAGAAGGTTTTACCTGTTTTGGAGTATATGCTTAGAGACTCGGAGGGAAACCTCAGTCAATATAGCTGGCCGATTACGTGTTGTTGTTTCAGTACTTGTTAGATTATCATAGCTACTGATCACAGGCATTCTTTCCTACAGTGGGATACTGCAAGTTTTGGAAGCTGCACGTTCAAGACTGACGACGTTTCATTTTCGAGCAATACCAGTCATAAAATATACATATTCTCCGCCCTTTAGGAAACACGAAAATAGGTTACAGTGCTTTGTTCTGGAATGAGACACTTTGAAATTCGTTATATAGAGACCAAAGTTCGGCGGAATCCCATATCTCGATCTTCAGGGTACAACGGTAGGCTAAACCAAGTCCACGTACATATCAACGTTTCATTCCCGCGTGTCTTACTTCTCTACCCTGAAGACGGAAGCTGCATTTTCCTCCGACATATTTGCACACAGCTACCAACTTATAAAGAGTCACACCACGGAAAAACAATTGTATGGCTTTAAAGCAGCCGTCATCAGTAGCTCAAATGTTACTTAGGCCTATATTACCCTGTTAAAAAGGCCCGCCACTGGGCCCTATTCTGAGGCACTTGAATTCACTCTTTCCTAAGATCCATTTTCGTATTAACTTCATGTGTATTCCTATTCCCTTCGTGTTTTTACCCATCATTTGGAACATGACATTTTTGAACTGTGCCTCATCTGCGTTCAATTGTTACAAAAGGTTTGTTTACCGCCTGAGGTGGAGTCGCGACCCATCATACAATTGTCCCGAGCTCTATGCAACTTACAGTGACCTCAAAAAAGGATTGTTAACTTGCATCAGAATAAGCATACAACCAGTTCCATAAGAAGGACGAGGTAGTTGTTCACAGCAGCGGTAATTATTCGAGTGACTGAATTTCTTCCGTGGAATAAATTTATTTCTCGGAAGCAGGAAAAAGTTACAAAAACTGCGACCTGAATTAGTTACCAGGCACGACAATCAGGAATATAACTACAACAATTAAAGAAACGTAGGCTTAGGGTAACAATTCCTGCAAGTTAGATTGTTTTGTCCAGTTAACTCAAAAAAGGCCAGAAAAAGGCCTCCCCTTCGTTAACTTTTTTTTAATACTCTTCGCTTCCAAAAACACTCAACGAGTTACGCTAGAGATGCGCGCAGGAACATGTATAAGTCTTCGTGTAAATTGTCCGTTATATTCTAAAATTTGGACCACAATTAAAATGTATCCACAAAATATATAAAAACCCCCAAAATATCAAATTTAATTTCACTCGAGTAGTTAAACGCAGATATGTTGCATGCCGAAGCTAACAGGCGCAATATTGCAGCTTTTCTTTGCAGACGCGCAAAAATGTAAATCCGTGTATAAGCTGACAGATTGAACATGTTGGGGCATTCTGTACATTAGCACACGTCGAACTGCAATGTCATCTGTCAGCCGTAATTGGATATGATACACGTGTACTTTTTACCACGGCATGGCGCCTCCTCAATTGGCCGATTGAGTACAAAGAAAGTAGCGGTATTTTTAGGGAAAGAGCCAATATGACCTGTTCTTCCGTAAAGCACTATTTTTTACGAAGCTATTATAAAAGTCTCTGAGACAACATAGTTACTTATGTTTATTGGACCGTGCATCATTGTGATAGTTGAAGAATAAAAGATCAACTTGATGTCACTTGCTATTTTATTTCACTTCTTATGTGTTCAACATGTTTCGGAAATTAATATATCCATCACACGTCACACCAAGCGCACACCACTACACACCATAATTTACGCTAATGCTAAATCCTCCGTCTTTGCAGAACAACATGACCAATGTGGTAATTCAACAGAATAATCGCAAGCTCCTGATGATGGATATATTAATTTCCGAAACATGTTGAACACATAAGAAGTGAAATAAAATAACAAGTGACATCAAGTTGGTCTTTTATTCTTCAACAACTTAGTAACGTAAAGAAAATCAGAATTGAGATGGACCTCATAAATTTACTCAGTGAGGACGGGACGTTGCAGGAGGTAGCTGAAGATTGTTTGCTGTGGTGACTTTCGTAAAGTCATTATGGCAAAACAAGCACATGAGCCACTAAACTCTCCAGTTCTGGCAGTATTTCATTTAAGCATATCTGCAATTCTCTAGGTGTAAAGCTGAACGTAATTAAACTTAAGACCAGATAATAAAACATTCCAATATTATGTATGTATGCCCGTAAACTGCTCTTTAAATCATAAGTGGGAAGTTTACATAAGTTATTCGACTCATTCTCTAACAGGTTACTATTTTGTTTGTTCCCTTCGCTATGTACACACATGATTCTTGGAGGACACCAGACTTATGATACCTGCAAACAGATACTCGCACAGACCCTTTGTAGGAAGAGGAGTGGCGCAGCCAAGAAAGGTTAAGAGGGAGCAACGTGAAGACATATTTGCTGCAAGCTGAGGCTATTAGTTCTATAAAATGGAAATTTCGCGAAATAGGAGAAGTAATCTCCATGCTTGCTTAAAAGAACTCCAGAGAACCACCAAAAATGTTTTCGAAGACTTTGAAATTAAGTTAAACTAAATTATTGCACTGTACAAACATAAAAGATAAATTCTCATAAATATGCAACAGTCAAAACAAAACTATAATATTCTTATATAAACCCATCAGACACAAATAATCGCATATTTCTAACTTGTTCTTTTTGGGGAAAAAAATAAACTTAATAGCAAAAATAATACCTTTCTTTCGAGCAGCCTTCAAAATTTCCCACACTCCTTGTTTATAGACTTCAGCCATAGTTAAAAAGTGGACTCGCTTTACTGCCTTTAATCCTCCTCGTTCGTTAGGTAATGCACTGTAATCATAACAAGACAATTTTATTGTTTTCCACCCAAAACTAGACGCAAATACACGGCTTTTAACTTATATAACCCACAACAGCTTATACGTCACCGTTTAAAGCCGGAGAAAATACCCCAAACAAACAAAAACCAAAATTCTTAAGATTGCTTTCTGCATGGAATTTGTCTATCATTTGTTGTACTGAAAAGAATACGGAGTTTTGTAAAACAAATTGTGGATTGAACGGAGCACATTATGTCAGACGCACCTGATTAGTTGCCACCGCATCTTGTCACCTGAAGACAGAAACAGATCCACTTTTTACACAAGCCTTATTTAGTGCAGAGTGCTAGACGGTAGACTACGTCCATACAGCAATCAAGCCTAGAAATCATGTAAATCGTCAGTTTTCCTTATATGGAACAAGGCTGCATGTAGCAACAAAAAGTAAACCCTACCTACTCCTAATACTTTATGGCACAAGTGGAGCCATTTAAAACACAGGATCACGAAACGACATAGGGATGTAATAACATTGTGATCATTTAAAGAGCTTCGAAGCCACAATTCCTGCGGATAAGTCATAACTTTCCTCGAAGGTTCACAATCTTTGGTTGTTGAAAGAACCACTTTGTCATGGTACAGTACAGTGTTTACTTTACAGAGTAAACTGCCTTTAGAAAATATCCTGATCCAGCTAAATCCCTATTCTCCTTCTCCAAGTTCAAGAATATACAGAATAAGTTCCTTAAATTGACAATACTCAGACTTCAAGAGGGCTTGTGTTAGATTTTAAAAAGAGAACTAAGCAAAACTGGCTGATGATGTCCCAACAGATTTACAATCTCTTATCATAACACTTGTAAACGTAACTCCATGTAGCAAAGTCCTTTTAGGGAGCCAAATATTAATTTAGCATGTTAATATATCCCAAACATTTATTGAAACCGAAGTTTCATTATGGTATATGCAGGAGCCCCTCAATGGGCACGGTTCCGAGCCAGGTAATGCAGCCTGCCGTCCTGAACTTATTCATCTCACGTAGCAGGATGTGTGGGAGATCTTCCTCTGCGGAAGAAAACTGTTGTTACCTTAATAACACATTTATTTTCCTTCTTACTCTTACAAACAGACTGACTAACCTCGATTCTCAGTCTCTGCCTCCCCGATCTAGCACACAAAGCCTCCTTTGTCTGTCATACTACCTTCTTTTATTCCTCACAGTACGCTCTATCTAAGCGTAACTAGCTAAGTCGTCTCTTGATTTCTAATTATACTACCAGATATATGTACGTGTGAGCTTTCGTGTGCGTGCTACATGTCTTCACTGATTTCACCGCCCTAATAAAATTTGGTATAAATCATGAATTGTGAAGTTCCCAGGACGATGGTCTTCAGGGATGTAACGCATTGGAGCCTGACAGAACGGTATGGAGTTTCGGATGAACCTGCTGCTTCCACTGTCAGCAACGAAGGCATCAAATTCTTCCGAAAACTGCTTTATCCTTAATATGGATGCAGTAGATTCCTCCGAAATGTCGTTGTTTAACAATTTACACCGTGCCACATCCCAGAAGAAGTAAGCTTCATTTTAACCGCCGTGAGGACCTCAAATATCGTACGCAGTTCCTTATTATCCTGTTAACATAATATTGGGAAGAGCGTCACACACTTTGGGCATGTGGCTGGAGAAGGTACAAGAGCATCAGGATTTTTCGTATAAACAAAAGCACACTCTTAAAATATCTAGAGCTTTAATGGAAACTTTGCGTCATACTGACATAACATGACAGGTAATTACGAAAACAAACATGATTAGAACCCGAATAAAAATTCTATACGTAGGGGGGGGGGGTTGTCCGGATTTCTTACAAGCGCCAACACGTCAGGCCTCGTGGCGCAGATTCTGCAGAAGTTAAGAATAAAATGCAGATTTATTTCATCTTACCGTATGCTTTTGACGCCTCAACTCTTTCTTACGCTATTAAAATTTCAGTTCCTTCCTCACAAGTAAAACACTTTGTTGCCATAGCAGAGACCACTTGTGTATTGCTTGAGAGGGACATGATCGTCGATGATCACAAGACTCGTTTGAAACATGTATGTAGTACACACACTGAATAAACAACACGTAGAATTGGTAGGTGTACTGTCTTACAGAAGGTTGGTTGTATTCGCATAATGAAAAACAGGAGGCCAGAGATACCTCAGAAAAAAAAAAGAATAAAAAAATACAGCTTGTACAAATGGCCATGGCTATTTACACTCCACTTTATCTCACAAAGTGGCAGCGTCAAAGTGACACTTTCGACTTTCAGTCTACCAATATTTCCCTTGTCCTTAATTGTCTGTACGTATGCATTAAGGGGACTGCAGTAGCACAGTGGTTAAGGTGCTGTACTACAACTCGGAAGGTTGCTGGTTCGATCCCAGCTGGTGTCATTGGAATTTTTCATTGATATGGCCCTGGGGTCGACTCAGCCTCTAATAGAAATGAGTACTAGGAGTATTTTCTGGGGGTAAAGGCGGCCGGTGCGTAAGGCTGACAACCTTACCACCATCCTGTGCCGTTGTCACGAAATCTGGGAACCTTAACTTCCTGGAACCCTCTGGGCCCCTCCCGGTCTGTAACGGGACTGATTTACCTTTACCTTACATATGTAATAAATGGTGACAGACAGCTGCACGCAGTGACTCAGAGTCAGCAGTAACTACAAAAGAAACTCATTCTTCGCAGTTTTCTTTCAAAGTCTTAATAAGTAAAACTTTAAAGAAGGAACAATATTCACACTATAAAATCCCAGTTAAATTATATCGTATAAATAAAAAGTAACTGAAAATAAAAATCTGAATCACAACTAAAGCATCCGTGCCTTTGATTCTAGTCAGCACACCTGCAGAGTGTCCACGAGGTGTATACAGTAGTTTTGTGCTTTATCTGATTATCAGAAGAAATAGCTGTTATTTCCCTAAGCAGCAATAAGAGGTTGGTTTTTATTATGGACATGAAACGTCTCTCTAGCAAGTAAACGAAGGGGAACTGAAATTTTAAATATTATTTAGATCCTATGTTTATTGGACCGTGCATCATTGTGACAGTTGAAGAATAAAAAACCAGCTCGATGTCACATGCTATTTTATTTCACTTCTTATGTGCTAAACATGTTTCGGACATTAATATATCCATCGTCAGGAGCTTGAGACTATTCTGTTGAATTACCACATTGGTCGTATTA
>Ga0123355_10020253_pt1 | contig 10616 bp, 8 predicted proteins | sample TergutEmb28metaG_3_FD_89872 | JGI IMG/M metagenome (GOLD analysis project Ga0123355, IMG submission 89872) | Embiratermes neotenicus P1 segment gut microbial communities from Petit-Saut dam, French Guiana - Emb289 P1 | ecosystem: Host-associated > Arthropoda: Insects > Digestive system > Gut ... | reverse complement strand
GATCTCACCAAAATTAGCCAACATGAACACTCAATCCCTGCCACCAACATAAAAGTTGTCGGTTGCATTACAAAATATATACAATACCTGTATGTTTGCTAAAGTTATTTCTTGTCCCAAATTTTAGTTATCTCACATACCTTTACTTTCTTTTTCTTCCTTTCTTTTTATTTTTTATTTTATTTATATTTATTATTTTTTATTTCTTATATGGCACAACAGCCCCTAGTGGGTCAGGGTCTCCTGATTGTCGAGGCTTCACGATCACACTCAGACGCACCACACTTGGTAGGATTTCTCTGGGCAAGTGACGGGCCCATTACAGAGATCTCTACCTGACAACACATAACACTGACAGGAGGCAGACCCTTGCCTTAGACCACATGGCCACTGGGATTGGCACTTTTGTGTTATCTAGTGGACACAAAATACAGTTTGAGGCTCAGTTTTACAGCACCACTCTTGTGATAGCTCAGAAAGTTTGTTTGTCAGCCGTGTACAAAAGACTGAATTCAGCATACAAAGATGGATTAGAGGTGAGAATTTATAATGTACAAAGGTGTGGGTTGTACAAAAGTCTAATGTCTGAAGTCAAGGACCACCATTATTAGTGGGTACTGAAATAATGGGATGTATTTTGGTGGTACATTTTTTTGAACAAACTTTTTCGTAATAAGAACCTTGGTTTAATAACTAATATTCTTATCAATACAATAAATATATTTATGTGGAACCATCTACGTTCGTGTCTGTCTCGTCTCATTTCAAACAGTGTAACATGTATATGAAGTGTATTTCACAGCATGTAGGTGTTGATACATTTGCCTTACCTGTAGATATGTAAATACATGCTTATCTTTTTTCTCTTCTTAGATCTGCATGATTGAATTGTATGTAGATATACTTTCCTGCACTGATTAATGTCTTTTTTTAGAATCTCTTGCTTCATTAGCTGACTGCTTTGAACTGCATTAGTGTTTGGAATTGTAGTGTACCCAAATAAGAATCTTATGAATTCACTTTCAGGGAATCAGATAAGTAGTCGACTGCTGAGTTTTTCATCTGCCAATTGTCTTTTGATTCTTCCTGGCCGAACTAAACAATTAGAGGTGTTGCCTGCAGGGACGCAAGTGGATGCTTTGATTATAGCACGTGTGTGAGAGAAGTAAAGGGGAGAGCAGAAGGAGGCTGGTGAATAAATGTGCAATGCAGTATGAAAACAAAGAGGCTGGAACATTATTCACAATGTCACATATGAACCTATGTAAAAGGATAGAAAATAAAGGAAAAGAAACTAAAGGATTGAGAGGAAAAAACCTGCTGTGATATTATCAAATCTGGGAATAAGATCAACATTCTCTAGTATGAAATAAAGCATACTTGGAAAAAGAGGTAGTAAAGGAACATAAAAGACAAATGTATGGAAAAGTATACAATAAAACTATTGGAGTTGTGAAAATATGTCATTTTTATCATGCTTAAGAATGTCACGAAATGAAGTATACTAAAAGGGTGGTGAAAGAAAACAAAATGACTGTGGACTGATAGAAGTATGATAAAATCGTGGGAATTATGAAAAATCAGTGGCAGAACATTCTCCAGAATGTCACAGAAAAGATGAACTGCTTCATGTTTTATCCAGATTTGTGCTTCATGTTGAATAGACCTTGTATGGCAGAACATGAAGAGGTCATCACAATTTTTCGGAGAAATAGTAAACATACACATATATTCTCTTTAATATGGACATATTTTTTGTAAATAAACTGTTAAAAATATTCCTGTTTCTAATATCATTTATTTCTTGCAGACAGTATCCAAAGTCACAAAGAAGTGGATAAGGGGGTTTGGGTTGTTTTACCATTCCAAGGCTTAGAAATTAGATATAATGTAATAAAATGTAGAATGTTTGTATAATCTTTAAGGCTGTTTAATGTCCAAAAATTATCATTTATAACAGTGTTCATAGAAGGAGATAAAATGTAAGTGAACCCTGCAGCAAATCGTAAAATATTTCAACATGCATACAGCTCACTTGAAAAACATGAAAATGTGTTACCAGCCAGACTTTTAGGAAATTGACTTTGTATCATCTGTAAATCCAAATTTTTAACTTCTAAAGTGCACTGGATTTTGCATATTCAAATTCAGATTCATGCAAACTGTGATCAGTTTGTTGCAGCTATGCAACAGATATCAGACGAAAATAAATGCTATCAACAAAGTAATGTATTTTTACAGATCGGGAAAAGAAACTACGGCTTTTACATATCAAAAACGGAACTTATATATTACAGTGTAACTCCACTTATCCAGATTAATTGGGATGGTGAGCTATTCAGATATGCAGAAAATCTGGATAATTGGATTTTTCTTTGAAACTAGGGTGTACATTGGCTATTTGAAGTTCGATTGTTACTATTTACAGTATGTACCTGCATCTAAAATTTTCTACCATGCCTGATTTGAGGTTCTAGAAGCCATAACACTGTACTGTGCTTGATCCATTCACCAGTAATTTCAAGGCAAGTTAGTTTTGTAGAATTCTTGACAAATTTACCTGAAGGGCCAAGCCGGTCCGGATAACCAACATCTGGATAAGTGGAGTTCTGCTGTACTTCAGAGTAGAGAAGAGGGCATTTAGAGGCATTCATCTGATGTCTTCTGACATGGGCAGTTCTTTGTAGGATGGAGTTACTTGGTAAATACATACATTTCTATAGGAGGTATTTAAGTGGTACATAAATCTACACAACTGACTTTATTGAAGACCTCGGTGTCTCATATATATATATATATATATATATATATATATATAGAGAGAGAGAGAGAGAGAGAGAAAAAAAGATTGGAATTATTTGTCTGTACAAGTTACTGTCTAGGGAGGCAGTGAAATGTAACTTCACAAGAGATGGTAGGTTTTTCACATTTTCCATTCCATGCATTACAGTTCAGTTACTATAATTTAGACCAAAAAAGGCACACAATTATATTAGATTTACAATAATATTAGAAAAACCACTGACTCCTACATGTTTTGGACCTAGTGATCCATCATCAGGGAGTTTGATAATTGTATGAAACGATTGCTTAATACGTTTGTCTGTTGCATGTAGAAGAATTACTGGAAATTCTGTGATGTAGAATATGTAGACAGTAAGCTGCAGCAGCTGTTACATTGGAGGTGTTCATGGTACTAGTGTGAACATCTGCCCACATGTGTCTGGTGTGTCACAAAAGCATAGTCAGTTCAGAGACTAGGCTGAAGGCAAGATGTTCCCAGGGCTCAAATGTTCGCAGGGGTAAGAGATTTGTCTTTTTTTCCCAAAATGTCCAAACCAGCTACAGGGCCCACCCATCCTACTATTCAGTCAGTACTAGAGGTTTTTGCCCTGGGTATAAAATGGCTGAAGTTAAGACTGAGTAGAGGTATGTCTGTGCTCCTCCATATACCTTCATGACATGTATAGGTTTTTTTTATACTTCTGTCTATAAAGTAGTTATCTGGTGCATGAAGTGAAACTGTAATTTTTGGATGTTTTTGATAGGTTAATATATGATACAAATTTCTATCTTGTGCATTACTTTGTTTCATGTGTGCATTTATTATTGAAAAGTCGCAGTAAATCCTATTCAGAAACTTTAGAAAAATAAAGATATTCCCACAAGATCTGATTATGGGACAGATGGTCAAAAGTGGTAGTTTTGTGATATCATGATTTTATTAAGTGGAAGTTAAAACTGTATACAAAGTGAGGTCCAATCAAACCAATATAGTTGGTGACATAACATTTGAATGTTCAAAATTTATAGACTTGTTAATTAGTAGCTGACTTCATCATCGTTTCCACTGTTTGCCTTATTGAAACCTGTTATGGACAATATACAATGTTTCCATTGTCTCAGATGTCTTCCTTCAATTTTTCAGTTCCTTTCGGTTGACATTTTTAAAGTTAATTTACATATCCCTAAATATATACCTCAAAACCATAAAGTATTTCTACTGCAGATAATATGTTTTGGTATAAAATGTGAATCAGTGCTAAATGCAAGTTTATTGAAAATAATTCATATTTTTTATAAATTATGGCATTATTTTAATTCACGTGGTGTGATTAATGAGGAGAGCAGTGTGAATTGTTTGTTGGTCAGCTGTAATGTTATGAAGATGCCTTAAGTGAGAAAACTTCCTCTTCATTCTTTCTTGTCTCCCTGCATTGAACCTTTACAACTCTTGGATATGAAATATGACAGAGACCAGGAAACCGAATTTAGAAAATAAAGGGTAAGCAGTTTATGTATTCCAGTGCAGGTTTGAATATTACCTGTTGTATAGAAAAAATGCGGCTGATTTTCTAATTAGACACAAATGTTCACCCTGATAGCGGGGATAATAGTCATATCACATGATGAATGATGTATGTACAGAGGATACTGATTTCTAGTTTAGCTTCCATTGTGGTTACCCAGAAATAAGTAAATTTGACGGTAAGTAGAATGGTTGTATAAAGTGGCCTCAAAACACATGTAAAGACATTGCATGAATATTGTGGATTCAGGCAATGTCGTAACACACTGTAACATGCTGATCTTTTATGAAGAGGGGATGTTGTGTAATCATGGAGTTGCTTATTCATTGATTCGCAGTTGTGTTCGATGTCTGGGGCTCATTGTCTTCACCCTAATCCTGTGGATAGGACACTGAGAACATAACGTGAAAGGTGATGGGTGATTTAAATTTGAAGTATCGGCTTCCCAGGCATCCTACTGCATTGGCTACGAAACATATCACGGAGAAAAATTTACCCTTTTTATGAATGAGTGAGCGAAATTTGTTCTAATACCGAATGTGAATTGTGTACATTAGGGAATAAATTGCTAAATATTTTAAAGGGAATGATGTTTTCAGAATGGGCAATACCAAGTGTTATGTGTGTAGTGGGGTATGATTTTCAGCGTAGCCAATAGTGATATAAAGTAACTATACGTATTTGGCAACTAACATTAATTATGAATACTATGTACTTCGAATTACTTTCCATTACTATATCCAATGAATGCGGCTTTAAATATCTTCCCTTAAATTCTAAGGAGGTTAAGGGTAAATGCATTTTTAGTATGTAGCACGTGGTAATATTGTGCGGCATATATTGGCCACCTTGACAATATTGAGGAAATTACGAAAATAAGTGTGGAAATAAATGTATGTGTCAAACGGCGGAAATTAGTGCTTTTGTTAGTTTAAATGGTGTATACGTAATAAGTTCGGTGCACAGGTTAAACACTTCATTTGCGGTCATTACGTTACAGTTTAAAATATCACATTTCTAACTTTGTGGGGAATGGAAATTGTGCTACACGTCATGTGTAAGAAATTCGGTGCAGAGGCTAACAAGTACACCTTTCCGTAACAATGCTTTATTTCATTTACATTTATGAGATTAGTACAAATTAAAATAGCACATATTCGAATATTGTGTGGAGGTTAGTAAATTCTACATTATTTTGAAGGCAAACGATGAGGTGTAATAAAGTCAACAAAAGTAAGTTTTGACTGTTGCTGTTGGTGGTGGTGGTGGTGGTGGTTGTGGAACACGGAAGATAATATCTGCCACAGGAAATGATGATGTAGTGGATTGGTTTTGTGGTAAGTTTTTATATGTGTCTTTGTAGGAAGTAATTGTGATTGTGAAACATCTACACCAGCCATCAAAGTTTTATGCCATCTGTGTAGGTTTCATTTGTGCAGGTATTATGTTTTTCTTCATAGTCGCCAGCGTATTATTTAAAGAATTGAATCTGCTCTGTGGCAGGAGTTGATAGCTTTGTTTAGGCGATTTAGAGAGTAAAGCCTTTTCAAGTATTCTCATTGCTGGTGAAGGTAAGACTGATGGATTGTAGTCCAGATATGCGTGTGCTGGATTTTGAATCACCAAAGTAGTCTGATCTTCAGGTTTTTCAGGCACACTGAAATAGAAATGAAAGGAATTGTTACTATGTGTATAGCCATTCCACTTTGCCATGTTTTAGTCATACTAATGTGTAATATGCAATGTGTGAGGATTGCCATCATATATGATTACTCAGGTTTGGGTTAAGGTTAGATTGTGTATATCAACACATGCTACGTTTTGCAGTTAAAAATATCAGTTTAAAATTACCACTTGGTTTAGTGGTAATATTTCTCACAGCAACTAAATAATATTAAATGTTCAATTTAGTGACATTAAGCAGAAATACATAAAGTGGGTCAAGTTTATGCATTAAGAGAATGACCTGTCCTTATTTCCAGCAATTGTTGAAAGAACTACAGTGTATAATTTACACTGTGTTTTTGTTGTTTTTATTTAAAAATGCTTTAATCCTTGACAGAAATTCAGAAGACTGTGACAGAAATAAGGATATTTGTTTAGTTCACAGTCATGTATACAGTTTGTTCCTTGTTTTATTCGAAACTGGTGAGATATTCTGATCCATAAAGCAACTTTGGTTTTTCATACATTGTAGGTGAGTACACAAGTTTTTTGCAGGTCTCATCTATGACAGCAGGAGAATAATACAAAAGGGATAAGTGTATAGAATGGTATTGGAAATGTGTTTCAGGATTATTCAGTAAAATGAATTCTTATAGGTGTTTTGTGCTAGATACCAGTATTTCACTATACAGTTGCAAAGAAATTGTGGTAGTTCCCTAGATTAAAGACTTGGACACAAAAGAACAAAGTACTTTGTTGTGATTTGTTATCTTTGTAAAACAGTTTATTTATATTAATTTTGAGTAAGTAAATCTATTCTTCTTAAACCCTCATATACATTTGTCTGAGCGCAATGTTAAGCCTAATTTTTACTGTCTAGAAAAGTTTTTCCTCTTATACAAGTGTTATGAGAATGAAGAGCATTACAGCATGGAATGAAATTGATAATTAATAGTCTGCCAAAGAATCACATTTGACTGCAACATTATTAATAGCTTTCAAATAACAAATAATGTTCTTTGTGAATGTAATATATTTAATGTGACGTGGTAGTATATTTTTCCCCACCAAACTGCAAAATGAGGCTTCTATTGAGCATGTAATATGTGGAATATAATCCTGGCCCACAGCAAAAGGGTTGTATATTTTGTCATTATTTATTGTTTTAGCCTACTAAATCTGGCACATATGTTCATACACATGCACAAAGCTCACAACTTACGTTACACATGTACCTCTTCGTTTAAACTATAGATATCTCATTAGGTGCCTGTCTTTGTTAATTTAAATTTACAGGGTGACCCATTGGTGTGGATAAATTTAACTCATTGTGAATACAAACAGTTAAATATTGTTTGCTTAATTTTGGGGTGCATAGCATACAAAGGTATGAGATTTATGCCTCAATGTGAACCCCTTTGCCAAAATGGCAGAGTTTGTAGCATGAGGCCATTTCTTCCTCTTTGACATTAAGCACAACTAATGTGATTTGCATGAAGGCATGGTAATTTCTGTCTTGAGGTCATCAGTTGCTGTTATGCATTGACCCTACAGATTTTGTTGTTTGTGGACCCACATACACCGATATTTATGAGCATTCTTTCTGGTAAATTTGGAGGCCAACAAATGGGTTTACTGTGATCCTACAATTTGTCACTGGCACACTCCATTTACATGCAGAACAAAAGGCAAATAGATGGGAATATGCTAAACTGCTGACTGTTCTTTACAGGTCCATATATATATTCCTGTACACAAACAGTATTCCATATCCTTTTTTTATGTAGTGGTTTTCCATATGCTTGTTTCTTGATTACTTTAAATGTTGTTGTTTGGCTGAGGCTGTCAACAGTTGATAATGATTAGGTGTGATTATTCATAAATTCATTGTATGAAATGAGTACCTGTTGCTTTTCAGTATTTTCTGTGTGTCTTAGTCTTACTATGGTAATTGGTCTTTTCTTTCCTGAAACATATACAAATCTTGTGTGCAAGTTTTTATTTACTGGTGTTTATTTATTTTGACATTTCATTCTAAGGGAACAACAGATTTGGATTCCTTGCCTTTTTATATTAGTTGTCTTTAATTCCCTCTATTTATTGTAACTATACCAGAACATTGTGAAGTTCGAAGTTGTCACAGTGGCATATATGAAGATTTTGTTCTTGTGGAATTTGATGGATGAAAAGAGTTATAGCAGGTTCCTTCAGAATATCGGTACCTGCACTGAATTACAAGGTATGACACCTACTGGCGAATTTTTCGCTGTTTTGAATAGTATTTGGGTTTGTTTATTATTTTGTTCATTGGGCTCAAGTTGCCCCATAAGGTTCCTTAATTGCTTGGTAATGTAACGTGTGTATTACTTACTCAATTCTTGGTGCTGCAAATATGTTTTCTAATGCCATTCCATTTGGCTGCAGAGTTATAACATGAATGCCATGTGGTGCCATCTCATGACGTAAGGCCTTACTTGCTCCTTCAACTGCATACCGTACTGCAGTGTAGGCAACCAACCCACTTCCTGGATTGTTGGAGTCAGTGTTTGCCCCCATGTTGATAAGCCGACCTATTTAAACAGTCACATTCTCACGATTTATGGAATACATTCCAGTCGTAACTGAAGACTGACAAGAGGGCTCAATTACCTTTCACTGTAAAATGGATATGAATTGCATTGACATGCTTAGGAAAGACCTATGCACCTTAGATTGCCGTCTTCTTGTTAGTGATACCGTATAGTCTTATATGTGATTACGTCCACAAATTGTTTCACCTTCAATGTCGAATTGAAGGTGGAGGCAGCAGGTTGGTCAGAAACCGCCTACAGGCTATTCAGCACCGTTACCCAGAGAACCACCTTAGATGCCTGTGATCTCACACATTCACACTTGGTGGTTTTATAATGAAGTTTAAATACACAAACCGCAGTGTTGTATATATATATATATATATATATATATATATATATTGTTTTGTGAAGTCTTATTGAGAAGAGGAGACATTAACATCTGTTGCACATATTATATAAGGGTCTCAACAACTGCAGGTTTACTGAAATGAAATGCAGGAATTGGTCACCCTGATGGAGTTTTACCCTTGTGAATTTATACGCTTGAAAATACGTTTGATATCTATGTATTTGGTTCCGTGCATTTGAAAATACACATCGGATTCTTTACATACTGGAAAATTTGCTGTTAAATGACAGGTAGTCAAGATTAACTATATTCAATTTAACTTGTATTGTTATCATTATTTTCGTCATGATGACGCTTATAATGCATACAGTAAATTCCCCACAAAACATGAGCGTGTAATTAAAGATTTGAAATTTACGGACACGTTTACATGCAGTTTGAAGATTAGAGAAAATGTAACTCTCCTTTAACTTGAAATTTCTTTCTGTTGGTATTGGCTTTCACTGTGGAATGTGTTCCTGTCATTGACATAAAAATTAACGAAAGCCGGTTGTCACATAATCATTGTATTTGGCATTAACCTTTTGGCGCCGGAATTATTTTTTTTAATTTTAACACACCCTGTATATAAAATTTGAATAATACAGGAAACAAATACGTTAGATTTATGAAACAAACTGCATTTTGAAGAGGAAAAAACGAAGAGTATAGACCATGTTTAAAATACTCAGTACCTATATTTGTTGAATAAATAAAGAAAATGCAACGTTTAGAGGTTAGCGATGCTGTACGACCACTATAGCGATCGTTAGTCGACAAAGGGTTAAAGATATTGGCGGTTTAATAAATGTAATCTTATTCAATTTACTTGTATTTGATCGTTATCTTAAATCTGTTCCTGACTATTATATAACCTCTTTATTTAATACAGTGCTCCTAACAAGACAGATTGAAGTACCATATGGAATGTTACGGTCGGTTGAATGTAATAGTTGTTGTTAACCGAGCGTGTCAGAAAGGAGGTCACAGGATCAGTGACCTCTTCCCCATCTTTAGAACCAAGATGAGTTACAATGAATAAATTCTGAAGTCTGAGTCTGAAGTAGGTGTGTCATTCATACTTAACTGAGAATGTATAGACTTACCTCTCTTATTTTTGAGAAGAGGCAGAAATGTTCGTGCAGTTCTCAGCGTTCCCACCACGTTGTACTTAAGCATTGCATCCCAGTGCGAATTCTCTTGATATTCCAGTCGTCCTTTGAAGCAGAGGCCTGCTGTATTCAGCACAGCCCACAGACCTGATGATATGTGGAAATTAACAGTTGTGTAAAATCGGCCTGCATTATGTGGGAAGAAGGTGAAGCTGTCTTCGGGCACGCTGTGAAGGCATGTGGGGGAATAGAGGTATGGCTCCACACGTTCTTAACTTTGGTACTGCATGTAGGTGATTTGTCAGCTTTACGCCCCGGACGCTTTACTGTCGAGTTAGGAGCCCCCGGTACCTGTTGAATAGAAGGCTTGGTGGGCCCCGGAACTGGTCTGAACGGTTTGGGGAAAAGGAAACTTGTTGCCCTTGCTGGAAGTCGAACCTCGATTTCTCTCGAACGTCCAGCGTGTGGCCTAGTCACTATTACTGACAGTGGTCTTACGGCTTCCTTATGTGGTATCCACGTAATTAGTAGTTATGTTATTATTATTATTATTATTATTATTATTATT
>Ga0123355_10020252_pt1 | contig 10616 bp, 7 predicted proteins | sample TergutEmb28metaG_3_FD_89872 | JGI IMG/M metagenome (GOLD analysis project Ga0123355, IMG submission 89872) | Embiratermes neotenicus P1 segment gut microbial communities from Petit-Saut dam, French Guiana - Emb289 P1 | ecosystem: Host-associated > Arthropoda: Insects > Digestive system > Gut ... | reverse complement strand
TCCCGATAAACACGGCAAGAGCAGAGCCCTTGCCCTACGTTAGTATTGTTAAAGGTGTTTTGTAGGGCAGGGGCTCTGCTCCTGCCGCAGGTCACACTAGTGCTAACTTAATGGCATTGGGGTTCTCTCCAATTTTACAATTTCAAGCAGGTGAAAACATGGCTAAAAAAGTAGCAATAATGTCTGCTATAATTTGGGGCAGCGGACAGCTTGTAAATAAAGAGTATCTGAAAGCGCTGTTCTTTTTCTTGATTCAAATGCTGTTTATTGGTGTCGAGCTTTTTACGGGAACAGCGGCTGTTATTTTGGGTCAAGTTCCCCCGCATTTCCGCAACGCGGGTATGTTTACCCGTGGAATATGGGGCATCATTACCCTTGGTGAAATTGAACGGACGACGGCGGCCGTTCTGGTTTTTGACCATTCCACAATGCTTATGCTGGATGGCTTAATTGCCATGGCAATTATGTTGGGGTTTGCCGTCATTTATCAATGGAATATCCGTGATGCGTATAACACGCGCAAGCAAATAGAAAAAGGGAATGTTGAATCCGGCCGCGTATACTTAAAACGGTTGTTTAACGACTCCTTCGAGTATATAGCCATTGCCCCGGGTTTGGCTTTTGTCGTGATATTTTCGATTTTACCGATATTGTTTTCGTTTTTGGCGGCATTTACCAATTACAATACTCATAACATACCGCCAAGACACTTGGTGCAGTGGGTCGGCTTCCAAACATTTAGGGATGTTTTTGTTGTACCTGTTTGGAATAGGACATTAATTGGCGTTGGTATTTGGACAGTGATATGGGCATTTGCCGCAACATTTCTTTCATACACGGTTGGTTTTTTCCAAGCCATATTTTTAAACAGTAAGTATGTGCGGTGGGCAAAGATATGGCGGTGGTTGTTTATTCTGCCTTGGGCCATACCTTCTGTCGTATCTATGATGTTATTTAGGAACTTTTTTGTAGGTACCGGTGTAGTCAATCAAATACTTATGAATATTGGGCTTATTGATATGCCAATATCATTTTATGCGTCCATTGCTTGGTCACGGGTTGTGCTTTTAATCGTCAGTACGTGGCTTGGGTTTGCCTGGCCAATGGCCATGATAACCGGTGTTATGACCACCTTAAACCAAGAAATTTACGAAGCGGCATCCATAGACGGCGCAAGCAGCTTCCAGCAGTTTAAGCGCCTTACTGTTCCGACAATACTTGCCGCTATTGCGCCGCTTGTTATTATGAGTGTGGCTTTCAACTTTAATAATTTTGGCATTGTGTACTTTATCACAGGCGGCGGCCCGCAAAACCCGAATTTTATTATGGCCGGTCATACAGACATTCTTATAACATGGGTGTACCGTCTTACACTAACTTACCGAATGTATAACTTTGCCTCGGTCATGTCTACCTTTATATTTATTGTTGTCGCTTCTGTGTCTGCATGGAACTTGCTACGCACCAGGGCATTTAGGGAGGAATAGGCCATATGAGACGAAAACGGTTTAATATCAAAACTTTTTTGCCATGGTTGCTTATTCATCTACAATTGGTGATTATGGCCATTATTGTGCTATACCCTGTGTTGTGGCTCATTGGTTCGTCCGTTAGCCCAATACGTGGTACGCCGGGTGCTGTTATGCAAGATACTTTTGGGTTTATACCCATACCAAGGCACTTTACTTTAGATAATTTCCGCAGGCTATTTTCTGAGCATGACTTTACCAGATGGTATAGGAACTCTTTAATTATTGCTGTGCTTAATACGATTGGCACCGTGATTGTGCATACCTTTATGGGTTTTGTGTTTGCGCGCCTGCAGTTTAAGGGCCGCAAAGCAGGCTTGCTTGCCATAATGGTTTTGCAAATGTTCCCTTCGTTTTTGGCTATGACTGCCGTTTATGTAATATTTCTTACATTCGGTATGTTGGACAATATTTACTTCCTTGCATTATTTTATATCGGTGCCGGTATTCCGGGTACGATGTGGCTGATGCGTGGATACATGCTTAACATTCCCAAATCGCTGGACGAGGCGGCGTATATGGACGGGGCAACCAAAAGTCAGGTGTTTACCAAAGTCATCTTCCCCCTTTCTAAGCCAATTATAACTTTTGTGGCCCTCAATGCTTTTATGGCGCCGTGGATGGATTTTATTTTCCAACGGTTAATGCTGCGCAGCAGCAGTAATCGTACGGTTATAATGGGTCTTTTTGAACTGTCTAACCCGGGAGACGGTGCTTGGGATATAACGGCGTTTACCGCCGGGGCACTGCTTATTGCTGTACCTTTTGCTATATTATTCTTTGTATTCCAAAGGTACTTTGTGCTTGGTATTGCCGCCGGGGCTAATAAAGGCGAGTAATGCTTCAAAGGGGAGTATGGAATGTATATATGGGCCTCACTTGCCAGACACGCCAAGTATGCGAGATTGTCTCGCGTACTTGGCGTTTTCTTAATTATTCAGTGTTTGCTTGCTTTGCCTGTTGGGTTTACATTTTTACGGGACCCGCCGGCGCTTTTTTACCCCCGTGTACATGGCGGGCCTTTCTTTGAGTTTTTTGACGGCAGCCGGCAGTGGGGTGTTATTGAAGGGGATGAAAATGGATTTGTGCGGTTCATTTCCCCGGCAGAAGGCGCAACATGGCCTATGGTTTTCCCCGGCTATGACTATGAACGGCATATGTCATATGCTGTTAAAATTGCCCCACGGTATGAATATGTAACGAGGGATGCCGATTTTAGTTTTGTGATAACACCGGAATATATCTTTTACCAAGATGCCAACGCGATGCTGGCAGTGCCGACCCGTTTAATACCCGTCTGGGTGTTGGAAACAATGGATTTTATGGAGTTATTTAACCACCTGGCTTTGTACAACCGTTATTTTACCAGTATTGTTGCGCCTGTGTTTGTTTTGGTTTTTTTAGTGTTTTTTATTTTGCAGGTGCTGATATACATTGGGGCGGTATGGCTGTTTGGCCAGTGGCTAAAACTGACGGGTAACATGACCATACGGGAGCGGTTTGCAGTGTGTGTATTTGCTTCGGTTCCGGCTGTAATATTGGGTGTTGCATTTGGATTTTTCTTGCCTGTTATGCATCTGCTTATTTTTCAGCTTTTAATGATTTATTGCACGTATAGGGCGATGAAAGAGTTTTGGAATGTATAGGTAAAAATTCCGGGCGGCAGATTGCCGCCCCTACAATAGCCACATTTCTCGTAGGGGCGGCAATCTGCCGCCCGAAGATTAGGAAGGAAACAAGAAATGCTAGACAAGATAACAATAAAACAGATAATAACAGTAATGATTATCGCAATTATAGCAGGTGCTGTAGGCATTTTTCTGCTTGTTAGAGATGGTACGCCGCAGGCAGAGACGCCCATGGCGGAGCTTGTGCCGGATGCCGTAACAGAAGTAGAAGATATCGCCACAGAGGTTGCCGAGCCCCCACCTTTTGACGTGCGCAATTTCGTCGCCCCTTCCATGGGCGTGAACGAGCTCGTATTCGCTAACCCGTACAACCTGCCTGAAACACCACACGGCGGCAATATTCTTCACGCATGGAATATGAGCTTCAATGAAATAACCCACCATCTGCCATACATCGCCCGTGCCGGTTTTGGCGTTATTCAAACATCGCCAATAGGTACTTCGCTTGTGCGGCAGGAAAATATGGGCACATTCGGGCGTTGGTACGATTTGTACCAGCCAACGCATTTCCGCATTGGCAACTATCTTGGCACGGAAGAAGCATTTCGCGCTTTAACCCGTGCGGCGGCGGAATACGGCATTTTTGTGATTGTCGATGCCATACCAAACCATACAACAGCCTATTGGAATGAAATTGACCCTGCATTAAGGGCGCATTATCCGTCGCTTTTCCACTCCCGTCATGGGGAAAACATGCTGTCTAATATTTGGATGGCCCCCATGGATTTTGGCGATAGAAGAAGCTTTGTGCGGTCAAATTTGTTAGGGCTTTGGGATTTTTATACCAGCCGCCCGGAGTTCCAGGAAATTTACATGAAATTTTTGGGGACGATTATTGACGCGGGCGCAAGCGGCTTCCGCTACGATGCCATGCACCATATCGAATTGCCAAACGACCCGCCGGATATCGCGGGTGACTTTTGGCCTGTGGTTTCCGCATTTGTAGACCAGCGCGTGCGTGAGCTTGGGCGTATACCTTTCCAATATGGCGAAGTTCTTGGCGGTGGCTACCGGGCAAACCATTATTTGCACGCTTTATACGAACATGCCAACGTGCTGATTACGCCGTATGCATTTAGCCGCGGCATTTTGAGCGCGCTGGACATGGGATTTCTTAGAGATGGGCAAGACGGCTGGAATTCTACCAACTTTCATGTGTACGGCAACCCGCGCGACCATGGCGACAGCTTTTTTGGCCCCGCGTTTACCGCCGCAGACCTTGGCGGTTACGAAGGCTTTGCGGAAGGTGTTGTGCCCTGGGTAGAATCTCACGACCAGTACGGAAACGCCGGAATGTCCAGGCATTTAACAGACGCGCAAATTCTGGTGGGCTGGGCGCTGATTGCCGCCCGCCAAGGCACGTCGCCGCTGTTTTTTGTACGCCCAGGCGAAGGCTTTGTAAACAGCGGGAATATGTTTGTGCTGCAAGACGATGGCTCTTTTGTAAACAGGTGGGGGCATAATTTATTTTACCGCGACCCTGTTGTGTCGGCCATAAACTGGTTTGCGAATGATTTTATCAATGATGGCGAAGTAACTTCGACACATGGCAACGTAGCGATGATTCAGCGGGGCGAAGCGGGCAGAAAAACCGGTGCGGTTTTGGCGAATATCGGTGCGAACCCTGTGAATGTATTGTTCCCGGTGGAAATGATAAATGGCGCGTATACGTGTGAAGTGACGGGCGGTGTTTTCACCGTCCAAGATGGCTGGCTGACAGGCCCTGCAATTGAGGCTATGAGCGTCGTAGTGCTTCGCAACCCGTCGGATAAATTGCCTACAGATATGTCGCCGCTTGTTGGCTTGTATCCATCCGGGGACGCCTTTGTATTTCATAACCCGGCCGGCGCTACATTTATATTGCTTGCAAAGTACACAGACTCTCAGCATGTAACTGTTGAAAAAAATGGTGAGATTATTATTAACAGAGCGTTTGAACATGAGGAGCAGATAACCATAGGTGCAGGCGCAGAAATTGGTGATAACTTTATTATTTGGATAGATGGCGTTGTGGGTACTGATTCTGCTCAAATGATAGACGTCAGAAGAATTGATGTGCGTAAAGTAGAAGAACCCGAACCCACCCGCATACGTGTAGAATATGTCCGCGACATAAACCCATGGCCGCAAGCAGGCATTTGGGCATGGAACGCCCATGGCGATGTGTTTACCGGCGGCTGGCCGGGGCCGGAAATGGAATGGGCACCGCGCCTGGATGGTGAAGGTTACGCGTGGGTGTTTTATCTGCCGGAGGATACGGTGGTTCCTGTGACGTTGATTTTTAACAATTTCGGGGCAGGGGAGCAGACAGTTCCTTATTTGACAATAGTTGAAAGTACAAGGGTGTTTCAGATAGGCGATGGTGTTGAAATTGGTGATGCGGAGGTTATTGGGCGGTAGAATAAACCGCGGGCGGCAGGTTGCCGCCCCTACAATAGCCATGTTTTTCGTAGGGGCGGCAATCTGCCGCCCGCAAATTACCGCAACAAAATTGCGTCTGTAAATTCTCAACCGGTCCGATTCTCGGACCAGTTGGCTTGGCGTAAAAAATAATTTTTCAGTTGGCCCGATTCTCGGACCAGCTGAATGGACTATGCCCATCGAAAGGAGTTTCCTATGTACCTACAACATCAATCCATGCTGCCGTATTGCTACTACGACCATTCAAGCGGCAAGATTATTCTAAAACTCATCAGCGGCAGCGAAATAATTTCTGCCAAGGTCATCTACGGTGACCCGTTCATGTATGTGGAAACCGAAAAGCTTGACAAATTCGGCGACAACATATGGGATTGGCAATATTCCCAGGCGGAATTATCGCAGCAATATGTAACAGACGAAACCGTCATGTGGCGCGTGGCGTTAACCCCGCCCAAAACCCGCCGTATGAAATACGCTTTTATCGTAACAACACAAGCCGGCGAAAGCATTTACTACAGCGAAAACGGCACAATGCCATTTACCAAAGATGCTAACAACATGCCCCACAACCATTTTTTTGTCCCGTTTATCCACAGTGTAGACGCACTGCAAGCCCCGGAATGGGCAAGCAATATCTGCTGGTATCAAATTTTCCCGGATCGTTTTTTCAATGGTGACCATTCCATTACCCCAAAAGACGCCGAGTGTTGGGAAACCGGAACGCCAAAGTATCGCAACTTTTTTGGCGGCGATTTGCGTGGTATTATAGAAAAACTGCCGTACCTGCAAGAACTTGGCGTAACAGGCATATACATGACTCCGGTTTTCCTGTCGCCGTCCAATCATAAGTACGATATTCAGGATTATTTTGCAATAGACCCGCATTTTGGCGACAAGGAAACCTTGAAGGAGCTTGTCTCTAAGGCGCACAGCATGGGCATGAAAGTGATGCTGGACGCGGTGTTCAACCATATTGGCAGCCAGCACGCATTTTGGCAAGATGTGTTGAAGAATCAGGAGAATTCCAAATACGCAGGCTATTTTCACATTCACAGCTTTCCTGTTTTGGAGCAATACCCGAGCCGCGACGCGCTCAATTACGATGCATTCGCATTCGTTCCCGCCATGCCAAAATGGAACACGGAAAACCCCGACGCGCGAAAGTACCTAATCGACGCCGCCATCTACTGGATAAAAGAATGCGATATAGACGGCTGGCGGCTGGATGTTTCCGACGAAGTATCCTTTGATTTTTGGCGTGAGTTTCGGGATGCCATTGCCGAATGCAAGCCTGATTTTTACGTGTTGGGCGAAATATGGCACGACCCGTCCAAGTGGCTGAACGGCAAATACTTCGACGCGGTAATGAACTACCCGCTCGGGCGCGTCATACATGATATGTTTGTGACAAAAACTATCGGTCCCGACACATTTAACCAAGCGCTTGTGGCCAAACTCATGAAATTTTCCGACCTGCATAACCGCGTGCAGTTTAACCTGCTGGACTCCCACGATACTGCCCGCGTGCTGTGGGAAACGGACGGCGATAAGCTTGCGCTAAAAAATGCCTTCCTGTTTATGATGCTGATGAAGGGCGCGCCGTGCATTTACTACGGCACAGAAGTTGGCATGGAAGGCGGCGGCGACCCGGATTGCAGGCGGCCAATGGTTTGGGATGCGAAGAAACAGGACTTGGCGCTCGCGGAATTTTTTAAGCGGCTGATTGCATTGCGTAAGCAGAATAATACGCTTGTGCAGCATGCGAATATGTCGTATCAACGGGATGGCACCCTTTGCCGCTGGACGCTGAGTGATGGGGGTAATGCGTTGCGTATCATCTATAATGCGGGTGACGAAAATGTGAAGCTGGATGGTCATGTGTTGCTTGCTACAAGCGGTGATGCAGGTGTGTTGCCGATGAAAGCTTGTGCAGTGACTATATTTACGGCACAAGACAAATTCTTATAAATTGGTGCAAACTAAAGAGGATGTCTCGGGCATTAAACCCGCGACATCCTCTTTGTAAACTTTAAACTACTGCCTATAAGGTGTATCTGCAGTGACATAGATGTGATGGAACCCGCCAACGGTTCTGATGCCATCATCGGCAATGCCTAGGAAGAAACCGCCCACTCTGTTATTCACGGCCACCAGGTTAAGGCGCCAGTTGGTTGGGAAAGCGGGAATATACTCGACCATCAGGTGCTGCCATTCATGGAAGTGATTCACAAGCCAGTCGATATCCCATGCTTGGTCTGAGCCAAATCCGGCAAGGTGCGCTTCCAATGATGGGTTAAGATATCTTGCACGGTTGTTTACTGTATCACCCCACAGGCCGTTAGGGTCGGGATTGGCCCCGGCACCCCATGCAGCGGTTGTAACATCCCAGTCCCAATTATCTGCATGGAAGATGTTGGCCTGTTTCGCCGTCCAGTCTACCCATTCGGTGTAAATATTAAGCCCAATGTCATTCCAAGCTTGGGCGTAGTGGGCGCCCACTGTCAATTGGTTGGGATCGTCTGCCCCGGAGATAACAAAGTGAATAACCATCTCGCTGCCATCCGGGAAGGTTCTCCAACCGTCAGGGCCAAAAGCGTAACCCGCTTCGTCCAATAATCTATTGGCCAGATCCGGGTCATATGGGAAGCCTCTAAGCGTTGGGTCAAGGAAAGTTGAATGCCCCGGAGGGATAAATGATGTTGCAGGGAAGCGCAAACCATTAAACCAACCGTCTGTCAAAAGAAGCTCGTTGCTGGCATAGGCCATAGCGCGGCGGAGGATAGGATCACCCATTCTCGGATTTTCATGAACATCCAAACTGTTTGTTTCCGGATTCCAGTCGCCAAGGTTAAAGGCCACCCAGTTGTACATGTTTGCAACATCACCCAAGTACATAAAGTTTGTTGGGTTGGGAATGTCAGGGTATGAAGCTAACGGGAAGGCAATAATATCCAAATCACCGTTAAGCATCATGGATGGGATCATACCAGGCATTACAGTACGTGTAACAACACTGTCAAGATGCGGCCTTCCAAGCCAGAAGTTTTCATTGGCCACCGCGTAAATGCTTTCGCCGGGCACAATATTTTGTACCATAAATGGCCCCCAGCCGATTGGCCTTACGCGGGTGTGGTAATGCTCTGTATGCTCCGCAATGGGAACATCGCCAAAGATATGCCTTGGATATGGGGTACCCCATATGCCGAAATAAAGAAGTGTTGGCGGAAACTCGTCAAAATAAACGGTTAGGGTACGCTTGTCTTCGGAAAGAACAAGGCCGGAAATATAATCGGCTTCGCCATAGTGATATGCCATCATACCAGTAATTCTTTGCTGATTAAGGCCAAAGCGCGGGCCGGCCGCCACCAGATAATCCGCATGGCCGATGACTTCATGCGCAAATACAATATCGTCAAGGGTAAGGGGAACCCCGTCATGCCAGTACACATCTTCAACTTGCCTTACAATAATGCGTTGGTTTTCACGGTCCACCTCATAGGTTGCGATACCATCCTGTCCCATCATCATGGTGGGCATCATGCTGAAAATATTGGCCGCAACGCCGATATACGTCATCAAATCAGCATCTATACCGGAAATCCAGAATACTGCGTTAAATACACCGGGGGCCGGATCCGAATGAGGGAAGCCATGGGTGATATGACCGCCTTGGATTGGTGCGCCTGTACCGCGGGACATCAGCGGGAACTGCTCCTGTACACGATGCAGGTGATAAAGCGGATGGTCTTGCTCTAAATCATCCAAGATATCTACCTCTATACCTACATATTCTTCATTCGGGGGAGTAACAGGAGGCGTTGCAGGTGTTTCTGTACCACCGGTTGAGACGTTTCCGGCATCTGTTGTAGGGGTTTCGTCGCCGCCTCTGGCACAGGCTGCTATCACCAAAACCATAGCGATAGACAGCAGAGTGACTAGTAACAATTTGCTTTTTTTCATCTTTCTTTTCTCCTTTCTTTCCTCACACTCTTCTTCGTCTTGCATCGGCGGCACGATTCAAAGCCTGGCCGACATAATTTATGCATAACATCATCACTAGGACGAGTAATGCCGCAGGTAACCATAGCCATGGGCGTAGCTGCATGGTAAGCGGGTTGGCCGCGTTGGCTATTTGTGTGCCCAAACTGGGCATGTCGGGGGGCAAACCAAAACCTAGAAAGGTAAGCCCTGTTTCTATCCCCATGGTAGCAGCAATGGAAAGCGTTAGGTTAACCACCATAAAGGATAGTATATTGGGGAGTACTTCACGAAACATAATTACAATATTGAGCGAGCCAAGGGTTTTGGAAGCTTTGACATAGTCCATCGCCCCTTGGCGCAAAGTGACCATACGTATACTTCTGGCCATGCCCATCCACCCAAATACAGTGAGTATAAGCCCGAAGTTGAACACCGTATTCGGCAGCAAGACGATCATCGTTAGGATAAACATCAAATTGGGAATCATTGTGAAAAAATCAATAATTCTCATAATCACATTATCAACATTACCGCCGTAGTAGCCGGCCGTTAGCCCAAGAATGATACCGATAACAGACGTTGCAATGGCTATAGTAAAGGCAATAATAAAGGAGTTTCTCGCGCCTACAATCAAGAGATTAAACACATCCCTGCCGGTACCGTCTGTTCCCAGCCAAAACTCGCGGCTTGGTGCAATATTTCCGCGTAATAGATGCTGCCGCAAAACTTCTACCGGGTCAAGCAGTGCTGCCCATATAAAGGCAACCAGAACGACTATAACAAATAGAAACAATGAAACAAGCGCTAATTTGTCACTGCAAATCTCTCTCCACATGACGCGCCACGGAGAAGGGGTTTTATTTACTTCCATTCTTATCACCTCATTTTATTCGGATACGTGGGTCGGCGATTGTCATAAAGATATCTGACAGCAATGTACCCACCACAGCAAATGCTCCATAAATCATGATAAGGGCGTTTGCAGTCGTAAAGTCTC
>Ga0123355_10020251_pt1 | contig 10617 bp, 6 predicted proteins | sample TergutEmb28metaG_3_FD_89872 | JGI IMG/M metagenome (GOLD analysis project Ga0123355, IMG submission 89872) | Embiratermes neotenicus P1 segment gut microbial communities from Petit-Saut dam, French Guiana - Emb289 P1 | ecosystem: Host-associated > Arthropoda: Insects > Digestive system > Gut ... | reverse complement strand
TTTACTCCTTACCCAATATTGTGCGGGTGGTAAAATCGAGAAGAATGAGATGGGCGGGGCATGTGGCGCGTATGGGGGAGGGGAGAGGTGTGCACAGAGTTCTAGTGGGGAAACCTGAGGGAACGAGACCATTGGGGAGACCTAGACGTAGATGGGAGGATAATATTAAGATTGATCTTCGGGAAGTGGGAGGGGGTGTAGACTGGATGGAGTTGGCTCAGGATAGGGACAGATGGCGGGCACTTGTGAATACGGTGATGAACTTTCGGGTTCCATAAAGTGCGGGGAGTTTCTTGACTAACTGCAGAACCAGTTAGCTTCTCAAGAAGGACTCTGCTCCATGGAGTAAGTAAGTACAAACTGCACAGGGAACATTCAGTGCTGAGTGCCGACGATGTGAAGCGAGTAATATTGATACGAACGAAAACAAAATATTTCGTTGTCTTGTTACACTTGACAAAGGACTCCTTCCATCCTCTTAAGATCACATACACCATACTGTATACACCAGACGTTTCGAAAGCTGCTTTCTTCCTCCGCTACGGGCTGGACAGTCCGGGGATCGAATCCCGGTGGGGGCGAGATATTCCGCACCCATCCAGACCGGCCCATGGGGCCCACCCAGCCTCTTATACAATGGGTACCAGGTACTTCCCGGGGGTAGAGCGGCCGGGCGTGGCGTTAACCACCCATCCCCATCTAGCGCCGAGGTTAAAGAAAGAGTAGAGCTGTACCTCTACTCCACCTCTGGACCTTCGTAGCCTGTTATAGGATACCTTTACCTTCACTGCTTTCTTCCTCAGTGGGCTGCTTTTGAAACGTCCTGTGTATTTAATATGGTGTATGTGCTTTTAAGACGATGTGAAACGTCCTTTTGCTCACTGGCAGTGTTAGAAGTGTCTACATTGTCAAGAAATTCCACGATGCAGTCATATTGTGTCTGACAAGAACGGCATTTGGGTGTGGGTGTTTGTAATTTAAACGCCGTATTTTCTGTGGTGTGGGTATGGAGTTGTCAGATGCAGAGTGTCTCCTTTACTACTTCCCGGAGCACGGTATCTGTATCGGACAGAAAACCAAAATCCTCTGGGATATCGCGTGACAGTTGCCGGGGTTAGGGGCACTATAAAAGGGACACCTACACTCCACGCTGCGAAGGGTTAAAACTCTTAGGGCAGAAAAATCGTTTAATTTAAACGCAGGGAAAGGAGGTGCCAGTTGTGTCTGTCCTGACGCGTGGGAGTTCACAGCGAATACGAGCGACGAGTGAGAGGGGGACATTCCTTTGAATTCAATAAACTGGGGGCGACAAGCAGCGCTGGATGCTGAGGGCACCGACGCCTTTTGATCGCACTGCGTGAGAAACTGCGCCGTCACGTCTTGTATCTTATCGACATACGGACATTCCTTTGACTCATGGAAGGACCTTTCAGTCTCCTCCCTGGAAGAACGTCCAGTGGCCAGGGGTGACCATTACAGCAGAGTTCAGATATTATTGTGCGACGCTGACAAATGGAAATCAAATGTATGAAGAAATTAGCATCAGATCTAATTTGGGGAATTGCCGGCCGCCATTCGGCCGAGAATGTGCCGTCTGTGTCTGTCTGTCTGTCTGCTGCAAATAAACTTAAAGATCAAAATATACAGAACTGAAAAGCGTAGTGTAGCGTGAATGTAAAAAATGCCTTCATGTAAAGTACCCGTTACTCTTGTCAGATTTTAACGACACTTGAATTTTCTCGACAGATTTTCGAAAAATACGCATCGAATTTCATGAAAATCCGTCCAGTGCGATCCCATTTGTTCCATGCTGACGGACGGACGGTAGACATGGCGAAACTAACAATTGCTTTTTGCAATTTTGTCCACGCACCTAACAAACCCCCTAGCACCCTTCAGCAGAAACTCCATTCCCCAGTCTGGGTCGCATTACCGACTCAGCTCTCGCGGCACCTAGTGGCAAAGATACAAAACTGTGGACAACACTGACAGACAATACAGTAAGGTTACATCACGTGAGCGGACGTTACGTTTCTGACAGACTGCAGTCCGGAAGTAGACTGTGAGAAGAACAACAGAGAATGTTTCCCTTGCCGCCTTCGAGGTAGCTGGTGTCAGACACGTTCCCGATATGCGTACGTCGTGACTGCGCTTTATCGGCAGGCGATAATTGTTGCGGGTATTAGGACTTTGCTCTGTGGTGTATTGAGGGCAGCGGATGCTGTTGGGTCAGGCGCAGGGTCTGATATGGCTTGTCGGTGTTCAGTGCGTTGTGCTCCGTCTTAACTTTGACTGGGGGGGTTGGATACTGGCACATCCGCCCGCATCTTCTCCTCTCAGTAGTTCCAGTTTATGATGTCTCTTAATGGCTCAAACTATATACGACTGTATGTTGGGGCGAGGTTAAATAGTGAATGGGTAAGGATGTGGAAGGAAACGGCCGCAGCCTCATAGGAACTGAAGGAGCTCACGAATATCAGAAAAATCGTGAATTATACCCGTCGTGTTCCCTGCCGACCCTGGAACTGTGTCAGGGCTGCATGCGGTGACTGTAAGCCGTCTGACAGCTTTCAATAAGCCCACGTCATCGACCAGAAGACACAGTTTAGTTCGGGTCGATGAACTGTCTCCAATCGCTTCCTTCTTTCAACTGTGTTTCCTTTCGCGCTTTGCGTCTACTATTACCTGGTCGTCCTAGAAGTCTCTTTCATGCCCTTTTCTGCATATTTTTTTATCCATTCTTTGTTACATGTCCAAATATTTTTTTTCGTATCAACGGATTTTCGAATTCAGTTTTATCTGAAGACTTATTTCCTATTTGCATCCCTTCTTCCTTTCCGTGAACGTTTCTCCATATTTCGCATTACTTACTCCGTACAGCCACTGCAAGTAGCAGATCTTGGGGTTACCGTGCTGCACACTGCCTGGTGTCAGGAGTCACATCATTTAGAAATTCGTGCTTGACACCGGAACAACAGCAACAATCAGCGTGTCACCAGGTGTCGTAATTACTTCCAGTATTGTTTTGGGGCGGGCCGGCATAGCTCAGTCGGTATAGCGACTGAGCTACAGACGGTCCGGAGTTCGAATCCCGGTGGGGGAGAGGTTTTCCGCACCCGTCCAGACCGGCCTTGAGGCCCACCTAGCTTCCTATACAATGGGCACCGGGTCTCCTTCCCGGGGTTAAAGCAGCCACAGCGTGACGTTGGCCACCCACCCCATCTTGCGCCGAGGTTAAAGAAAGAGTAGAGCCATATCCTACTCCCCTCTGGGCCTTCGTGGCCTGTTACAGGGTGACCTTTACCTTTACATTTATTCTTTTGGGCTCTTCGCTGTTTTGGGATGTTACGCAGCGTTGGTCGGTAGTTACCAACGTTTCGGGACAGACTATCGGTCCAGTCTTACAAGGCCAGTCCAAGAAGAATCCTTGACCCTTGAAGATGAGACCGCTACGTTGTCCCGAAACGTCGGTACCCACCCATCACCGCCGCATAACATCCTAGAAGAGCGCCGATCTCATTTACACCGCGGATGAAGCCTGAAAATGAAGCATTCATTTGTTTTGCTTGCTTAATGTGTGTCCGGTTTATTGTCGTTTATTTTTTGTGTTTGTGTGTTGTGCTGCTTCTGTTACTGGTCACTTGGCTGTTGACTCGGCGCGTTAATAAACAATAATTGAATTGAATCGAATTATTATATTGGAAACGCGTGTTCCGAAACTTGGATATGCCAAGAAATGGACTGTGGGCATACACGTTGCCAGTGACTGGTCACGCGAGGGGATCGAACTCATGCTCTGAATATTCTGCCCGTGATTGGAGGTCACATTGCCCGCCAGACGGTTCGCGCGCTCTGTTACACACGACTGGCCAGCAGCAATGCTCGTCTCTTAGCAGCTACGATACGCGCCATTCAGCAGTCAGGCACCGTGACGGCATAACGAACTGCAGGCGTGTAGCGGCCATGTTCCGATCGCACACGACTGAACAAATGAATGCTGTAAGGTCAGTGACGCAGAGATATTGCTTTCTTCCGAATTCCAGTGAGTACAGCCATTCTGGAGAAACTTCCTGCCGCTCAGTTCGTCGCGAAATTTCCCTCCCTTTATACGTGTACTAGCAGCTTCTTGACGGACATGGCCAGATGATCCCGTCATTCGACATTAAGAAAGATCCACATGAGCTCAGTCCGTACCCACATACCCTACTTAATATCCACTTTAATATTATCCCAATATCTATGCCACGCTATTCATACATGTTTCTTTACCTTCTTCCGACCAAGACTTTCTCTTCTACCCCATTCGTGCCATATGCCTCGCCCATCCCATCCTCCTTGATTTTACCCCTGCGAAGAGTATATCATAAAAGCAGCTAGTCATGCAGTATTATCCAGTCCCCTGTTCTTTCTTTCCTTACAGGTCCACATGTTACTTTCCTCGCACGAATCGCGTTATGGATCAAGGTTCTCTCTCTCTCTCGCGCGCGCACGCACGCACGCGCGCGCACACACACACACACAAACAAATTTAGTTTTGTGTTAATCTTCATGTCTCAGATAACCTTCGCTCCTTTTTCTTTCTTTCTTACAGACTCAAGTCAACAAGTTTGCGGTCATGAAGGAAAGACACAGCAATTACGCTGAAATTAATCAATTTGATGTCACCGAACTGGCGGTCTATTACCGGCCATTTGTTCCTCCGCCCCCCTCCCCCCCGCCACCCAAGAGCATTTTGAAGTACCGAACGGAGAACGCACAGCCGTTGTGCCAAGAAACAATGGCTGCAGTCACACAGAACTATATGGCACTGGACGCTCGCGGATAAGACAAACAAAACCTTCCACGGTCTGTTGCTGCTATGGTAGCATGCACTGTGCTCTAAATGCAGTACGCCGACAGTTACAGGCTCTACAGATTATCAGGACTGTTTGCAGTGACAAGAACACGCAACAGATTGTCTTACTGTAACAAGCAACCCCAAACCTAACCTCACTTTTATGGAGAGGAACTCGGTACATTCACAAGGTCGCACACAACAGTGAAGGTCAACACTACAGCTGCTTTAAAACGAAAATATTTTTATTCGATTACATTTCAAAAGAAACTTTTGATTGGTCACAAAGCGTAGGAAGGGTACTGTTGTTGTGTTATGCAAAGAAAACAACTCTAAACAGAACAGACATTAAGTAAAAAACATGATCTTTGTAATTGTATGAAATTCCAGCCTTCTGTGTCACATTCTTCTGTGTAAAGGAATGCTGTTTCCTGGAATAAAAGAAAAAATAATGCAAATAAAAATATTCTTTCTTGTTTTTAAGCTTTCGCCGTGTTCTAAATGTAATTTGTTCCTTTTTGGGTAATTCCCCGGCGTCTGAGTTCTAATTGCCGACGTTTCGGAACTCACTATCGGTTCCATGTTCATAGGCAGGTGAACGAATGCCTATGAACATGGAACCGATAGTGAGTTCCGAAACGTCGGCAATTAGAACTCAGACGCCGGGGAATTACCCAAAAAGGAACAAATTACAAAAATATTCTTTCTTCCACACGCAATACACAGGCTGAAATATATATATCATACTGCTAATTTCAAAAGAAACTGGAAGAAAGACTAAGTTTCACACCCATAAAAAGCAAAATCTTCAATTAAATTTTCCTGTTTATCAGAACATCAAACATTTCTATTCTCTCGTCACAAATTAAATACATAAATATTTCGATGGTAGAGACAATTCATATTGTTCAGTGACAGTCCATAAAATTCCCTCTGATCGTTATGATGCCTCCGGTTCGGTTCCAACCTCACAGAGAACACAAAGCCTACCCCATTACAAACACCAAGTGATTAGTTATATTTACATAAGTACCTGTTTATTGCGAGGGTCGTACAAAACTTAAACACACTGTGTGACTTAAAAATGCCACGCTTCTTAACATTAAAACAGATGGCTTCTGTAATTGCCACTATGCTTTAAAAGGTTTAATGATATGTATTAATACATGAACATTCAATGTTTGACACAACCTTGGTTGGTGTGGTTTGGTGCTTATCTCTTAGGAATCTGTGATCAATAATAAAGCTAAATAGGGCTTGTCTGACCTCTCTACAGAGTAAGGTTCAAATTGCACATTATAACAGTGAAATCTGTACCAAACAAGTTACAACAATGGCGTTCTGGCCACAAAACCTGGAAGAAATAGACCAGCTGGAAGACATACGTGTAGACTAGAGGATAATATTAAAATGGATCGAAAATAAATGGGTCGGGCGCGTGAAATGGATTAATTTGAAAGACGAAACGTACGTGTGGGGGTTGCTGGGAATATTTTAAGTAGAACTTTTGGTTACGTGCAGATTTATGGATCGGTTGATTAGCACAGCAATTATGTGGCACCGCAAGCAGGCCCTGCGCCATGCAGTTAACTGGAGTGTTCACGCGACATTCTTTCACTGATACCACTGGAACATTTCAAATTTCTACGCCCGCGTATCCCTTCCTATTTGATTTGATTCCCAAATACATGCAGTCACACATACGATAACTGTCAGATAAAGTGTGGTCTCGGTACTGAGTGAAGTGGCTAGGAAGCCGCCCCAATATGTCCGCGAACATTACTAGAGCCAACGGCGCGGCTGTGGTTCCGCCTGCCATTGCTGTTACCAGCGACACAGTGACGCATATGGTTTTGCATACTTGGCATGCTTACCGATATGGGAGCTCACTTCCGCTACTTGCCCTTGGTAGTGCTGCCACCCTTACCGCACGGGCAGTTCGTACACGTGCAATTGCTGCCACACTTGCAGCCGGAATCTCCCTGGCCTCCTATGGAACATAACAAACAAGATACTCAGTTGTAGCCACAATGCACGATTTATGGAATAAATGTCTTATGTTTAACATTCCCATGTCCGTGCATCGCTAATCTATTCGCAGCGTACAACCAACAAGATGCAACGTTTCACAGTTTTATTTCTGTAAGACGTTCTACATGTTTCAGACGGGGTTTCCGTCCATCATCAGGAGCTCAAAACTGCACATACAGCGTCAGGTATTGGTCAGACCAATACCTGACGCTGTATGTGCAGTTTTGAGCTCCTGATAATGGACGGAAAAGCCGTCTGAAACATGTAGTGCGTCTTATAGAAATAAATTGTGAAATGTTGCATCTTGTTGGTTATACTCTGCGAATATGTCGTCCCGTGTTACAAAATCAGTAAACCTCAATACGTCAGACGGCCCAACAGCGCCGGCCGGATTTTTTTCTCACGGTGGTGACCATTACGTCAGGTGGCCATATTTTGCAATGACCAATGCTGAACAAGACAGTAACATCGCCGTCATTTAAAATCCTTAAATAATCCCCACCCTACAGCTGCACGAACAGTACGAAATTTGTGCTTGCTTTGGGTTTTTACTGTTTGTCCGAGCACAGTAGTGTTCAACCTAATATATATCAACATGCAATCTTTCTGTTCCCTGCTTCATACCTCGACCCTGAGGGCAAACACCCTATGGCATGAAAATCGAGCTCTAGCCCACGGGTACACAAATCCCGGGCGACAAAATTTTTGTACGGTGGGTCCTAGAATTTTGGGAAATTCTAGGACTCTACCAATACCCCCAAATTCTACCCCTACTGCAGTCAGTATGTACGCTAGTCACGCCTGTTACGGCGATGTGTGGGTACTGCGGTAGTTCTCCAATGTTATCTGAATCCCCATACACAGCCTGTTTTTAATTACGTGAGTAAACTTGAATTAAGTGGCCTGTGTTATTTCACCTTTCAAGTTTGGGCTATATTTAAAAGGTTTACTGAGAACGTACAGGTCAGTATACAGGGCGAAGAACAGGCACCTATCTGCTCCTGCATAATGCACATCAGTACATACAAAAGCCTATATTCTCTGATCTATACATTGCAATTTTTATTTTACCGAGGCGCAACAACCCCAGTGGACCAAGGCCTCCTCATTATCGAGGCTTCACGGTCACACTCAGACACACCACACTCGGTAGGACTCCTCTGGACGAGTGAACAACCCGACACAGAGACCCCTACCTGACAATATACAACTCACATCCATGCCCCCGGCGGGATTCGAACCCGCAATCCCAGCTAACAAGCGGCCACAGACCCAGGCCTTCGACCGCGCGGCCGTTGGGATCGGCTGAAGTATTGCTTACTCCATTATAATTCTCAGTCCTAATAATTTTATAAACTGCAGTAACTGCAAAATACCTACCAACTAGTGTAAATGACTTAATCGGGAGTCCTTTAGAAGCTAGCAGTCGTTAAAGTTGCAAAAGAAGTTCCGTCGTTTATGAAATTTGCAGTTCATAACTTATCCCCCATCCCGCCCTATCCTTGCCCCCCTGCATGAAGTTCGCACTTGGTCTACTGACGTCTGCGTCTTGGTTCCCCAAACCCTTTCCGCCCTTTTCGAAACGGAACTAAGGTCTAACACAGGCATACATTACACCCCCAGGTCTTCGAACCATTCGCAGATGATTCCTGAAAGCGATATCGTCGCTAGGATGTTTGGGCGCTGTCGCACAAGTGAGGTACATGGCCACTTTTTATACGCGTCATTAAAGAAACTTCGTTTTCAAATAAAACAGTTCCGATACCTTTGGTTATTCATAACAAACCGGTGACGCGCTGCCCAGTTTTTACGCCTAATTTCTGAAGTTTTATTGTTTGCGCCTGTTTATTTCTCCGCGTTTGAAAACATTTTTATATAAACAAAGCGCGTATCTGCGCAAGGGTTGGTGCGCGCGAACACGTTCAAATTCGTCCGACCTGCGTGCGGTATAGGTGTAAAAAATATTGTTGCAACGGGTTCGTTGGTCCCTTTGCTTTTCGTACTGCTGCTGTATGGTAGCCTGCTCGGCCAGCAGTGTGATCGGATCATTATTTTATCGTTAAAATGCAAATACACTGATTACACAAACGTAACCTGTGCCCTGCTGTTCTGTTAACGGAAATCGTTACGAACAGACGGCGTTCAACTATACGTGACGTCACGGTTTCATCCATGGCAGCCAACGCATATAACCTGAAACGCGATTGGCAAGTCGATCTCTAACAAGTGTTGTGGACAGCTTGATTTCAATACACATAAATACATGTCCTAACCTTCTTTTATACGCATCCAAAACAAATAAAACCCTCATCGTGCGAATTTTTGCACATACAGACATATCTATCGATTCAGTTCCGTTTCTGTGTGTTGGCACCCCTGCTTTACGACTCGCGAAAAACGCATACCAAAGATTGGTATCACGCCATTTGCGTGCTCGATAGTAAAAAAACCTGTACTCTTTGAAGAAGTAAATCTAATACAAAAATATGACCACCCAACGAATTCACTAGTATTTCGTACCGTCAGTAAATACGGAACAGCAGCAGTTTTAGCTTTGCAGCAACCACTAATTCACGGTCTTCTACATTTGCCCCTGCAAGCTGTTTCCCTACGCGGCTCTACTGTTGACGCTCAACCTTATCCCGACATCACAAAAACAATGCACTAACTGCATATATTCAGGTATTATTACACTTGTGTCAACACTATATGTATTACAGTACTTACCTTTGCCGCTTCCACAACACGGGTCTGGCATTTTGAAGAAGCTTGCTGCTGTCGAGTTCGGTGTGGCTCTACTCCTCGCGCGCCTGCTTTTAATCTGTAGCTCCAGGAGCAGTGTGCATGTCACGCCGGCTGCAAACCGCGGTGACGCGACTCGAGCCGTGTGCAGCAGTGCGCGCTGTCAGGTTCAACACGTACATCACCTTTACGTAATACATCCTTGTTTCGTCATACGAACAGACGTAAATAATTTCAACTGTGCTACAGAACAGTCTTATCTATACAGCTGGCATGTACCTTGCAATCAAGACATATAGCAAGCATGGAGGTAAAGCTCCACATAATAAAAACCTCAGTCCTGAATGGAGGTGTGAAGCTGTCATTGTCCTTCCACTGCATCCTCTTGGTACCCGTTGCGTAATAGTCTGGGTGGGCCTCATAGGAAGTGGGACATGATGGGAAAAGAATGATCCAGCCTCTGCTTGGAATCAAAACTTTAAGTCCTTTTGTAGCTTTATTAAGTAGCACATTGAGATGTTTATATCCGTCGCTTGCAAGTCTGCATGTAAACCAGACTGGTGTAGGATCGCACATCGAGGCCTTCCACACGGTGCAAGGTACACGTAATATCGTTAGGCTGTACACTCCGTCACGACAGCCAGGTGCTCCAGAAATGCATCCTAACTGCCTGTCATGGCAACCGAGGTGCATGCAGTACGGTTAGTTTTGTGTGTGTTGTTATTGAGGCCGCAAGTGCAGTGGTCTCTTTAAGCGTCATCGACATGTTTTACCCTTCAAAGCCTTCTGGTAACTACATGTACCACCAGCTTTAACATTAAAATGTCTGCGTTTTAGCTATACACTGTTTGTGTGTGTGTGATATTCACCTACTGTTATTTCGAATGTAAGCACCATGTGTTCTCTGTGCGGTTCGGACTGAATATTTATATACAACATTCACCTATTGCTTTATAACATGGAAGAACACTGTTTTCTCTGTGAGGTACCAATTGAACATATATATATAT
>Ga0123355_10020250_pt1 | contig 10617 bp, 7 predicted proteins | sample TergutEmb28metaG_3_FD_89872 | JGI IMG/M metagenome (GOLD analysis project Ga0123355, IMG submission 89872) | Embiratermes neotenicus P1 segment gut microbial communities from Petit-Saut dam, French Guiana - Emb289 P1 | ecosystem: Host-associated > Arthropoda: Insects > Digestive system > Gut ... | reverse complement strand
CCTCAAACTCCCACAAGGATTAAATCTCCTTGACCCCTTCCCAAAATCGCGCAAATGCGCGATTTTAAGATAAAGTTTTTGTTCAAACTTTTTTCAAAAAGTTTGTGGGTGTGGGTGAAACCCACGGTTTTAAGTTGTTGTTACCTTTGCCAAGGAGGAACAGGATTTGTCCATGGGCAGTTAGGAGTACCCCACAGAGTCCACCATCCCGGGCTTTGCGGCCAAAGTGGAGTTCCTGTAGTGGCAGATCCGATACCGTTACGTGTTATACCGTTAGGGCCTACGTTCATGTGACCAACGCCACCACCTGCACGCCCCGGGGTATTTCTGTAATGATAATGAAGCTCGCGAACAGTAACAAATTCATAACCACGTGCTTGCAATGCGTTGATGATTAAAGGAACAGCCGCTACAGTTTCCGGTCTTGTACCTCCGCAATCGTGGAAGAGAACAATTGCTCCGTCTCTTTGTGCAGGAGATGCATTAATAACAGAATTTGCTATAGCTGTACGTCCTCCCGGGTTTTGATTCATGTAGTCACGAGTGTCAATGTTTGCGCCATGGAAAGCCATGTTAAATTGTGCATCCAAGTTTCTTACATGTCCCCATTCAAAGAATGGTGCGCGGAAAGACCAAGGCCAGTAACCTGTTGCATCAAAGATATGCTGGGCAGATCGTTCCATATCAGAACGGGCTGTAGCTACACTATGTGCTCCTGTGCTTAGGTTAGAGCCAAAGCTGGTATGATCCCAACCATGATGGTCTACATCGTGCCCTTCGGCTATCATACGATGTATAACTTCAATTGTAGAATCGTTGAATTTATTAGGATTTACATAGAATGTAGCAGTTGCATTTAAATCTCTCAGATGATTAAGAATTTGAACAGTGTAGATACTGTTAGGGCCATCATCAAAGGTAAGTGCTATCAAGCGTTGACCTTCCGGGAAAGTACGCATTGCCGGACGGCTTGGTGGAGCGGGCCATGTATTAAGGCCACCTGTGCCACCTGTTGGGCCGAGATTCACACTTGATGGATTGGTTGCTGCAAGATAGTCCCTAAGACGACTCACGCTTGCTTCGTTTACTTGCCCGCTACCGGTTACATCCATGTTTACTCTGTTAAGACCGTTTGCCTCAGCAAAAGCCGCTCTGTCTGCTGCATCCATATAACGTCTCAACCATGTGAGATCAGCGGCATTAATAACACCATCGTCATTTATGTCACCAAAGTTGCCGCTAGGAGCAGGGCCTGCCGCCGGAATATCACCAACTCTGAAAGTGATAGCAATTTCATCACCACGAGTATAAGTGCCAAGTGTTGGACTTGGAGCCGCAGATGACCATTGATCTAAACGTTGGAAAAGAGGATTGCCGTTACTATCCATTGCTCCTACACCAAGCGGAAATTGGCGTACTTCAATGTTTTGACTTCTTAGCGTATGATTGCTTGTTCTGCCATGAGGCAAATTAAATCCGGCAAAATTCAAGCCTTGTGAACGTTGAGCCATAGGGATATAGTTATACCACCAAGAATAAGGAGTAAAGGCTCTATTGGATATTCTTTCTACACCATTGATTGACATTGATGCCAAAGTTACCGGCAATGGTGTGCTTGTTGGATTTAATGGATGGAAGAAGCGGATAGCACTGTCATGCAGCCACATGTCAAATAAATATCCGGCCGGAAGTCCGTCGGCACCCCATAGCACAAACCTAAGAGTATGGTATCCCGGTGTTGTAACGTCAAATTCTACAAAAGTTTCAGGGCCGCCGGGACTAAAGCTTGCATACCATCCATGGCCTGCATTAATTTGCGCGCTTGATGTAACAGCGATATTGGCAAAGCCAACGGCTCTGTTGCGTGGGTTAATAGGATCAGGTGTTGGAGTAGGAATAATTTCACTACGTTCCCAGTTTGCTGTAACAGCAACAGCACCCGAAGGCATAACAAATGTAGTAGTTGCACTTTCAGGGTTAGCAAGTTGTACATTGCCGGCGTCCACTGTCCAACTAACAAATCTATAACCGGGTCTTTCACCGGCACGTATTGTTACTGTATTACCTGCAACATAGCGGCCTTGTCCGGATACTCCGGCATGACTGTTTTGGATATTAACAGCATACGTGTCACCGGCATCACCGGTACGAGCTACAACATCTCTGCCAACAGGCATTACTATAAAGGTGCTTGGAGTATTTGGGCCGTAACCGGGCCAGAAATCTGTACCTTCAATTTCCCACATTGAGAAGTTGTTTGGATCAGCGGCATGTAAAGGCACTCTTGCGCCGGCTACAACACGTCTTACATAGTTAAATCCATTAGCGGTTGTACCACCATTAACAGTTACAGAATTACCAACCGGTGTCCATTCATTACCACTGGCTGCTATCATAGAAAGAATATTGATATAGTCGCCATAGTAATTGAACATTGCAGCGGGACGGATAACAGAAGGATCAATTGCTGCTGCCCAACCTGTGTTGAACCAGTCTTGTGGGCCGTAGATTGCCGCAGGAACCAACATTGGCCCACGGAAATGTGTGCTTGTGTAATCCCATACAGTGTTTGCGGTTGCTGTACCATCAAGCCAACGACCTTGTACACCATGGCTGGGATTGCCGCCAAATTGGTTAATCCAAAGACCACCCGCATTATTTTGACCTTGTGGTGATGGAGCAAGCCAATTATTTAAAGCACGGGTTGTAATATCTTCGTAAGGTCTTGTACCTGCAAAAAGAACATCAACACCTAATCTCCAAGGTACGCGGCTTGCATTTTGATGCATTGCGCCGTCAACAAGGAATTCGTGAAATCTTTCGCCGTCTGTTCTTTGGCTCCAAGGAGGAGCAGAAGCACCCTGTCTCGGAATAATCCATTGATTACCGGAAGTGCCTGTATAACTGACATTCCAACGAAGGAAGTCCGGCAATATACCGGTGTTTGGCATTGCTCCTGCTGCCCTACCCGGTACGTTAGCGTTTTGACGTACTAACCTATGAGTGTCATGGGTTACGTCTATTACTCTTTGCCAATCATTACCGGGATCAACTGCTGCAAAAGCTCTCATGTGCTGAATCATATGGTCGGATGGACGTGTAAGATGACCGGAATTATTCCAACCACCGTTACTGTTTGCCCAGTTACCTATTTTTAAGAAATAACCCGGATTTGTAACTACACCGGGGCCTACACCAAGGTGACGGCTATGATGTACAGTACCTTCCCAAATATCTCCAACCATTCTTCTTGCCCATTCCAAATAGGAATAAACTCTGCCGGTTGAAGTAGTTGGGCACCATACCGGAGCATGTCCCCATTGCTCGTTGGCAAGGATTAAGGCATATGCCATGTCCATTGTGCCATCTGTAGCAGTAGAAGGGCCGGAAACCGGTGTACCGTCTATACCGTCATATGTTTCACGTTGGAAGCGGCTTTGGCCCGGCATATGATGGATTGACCATGCCATTTGATAAGAAGCTCTAAAGCCTGCCGGCAAAGGAGTGTTAGCGGCTCTGTATGAAACATCTGTGACATCAATATGTTCTGCTTCATAAGTGCTGTAGCCGTTTGCTATAGAACGTGGAAAGCTTGGAAAGTGTCTAAGTGAACGAAACATTGCATCAAAATACGTTTGAAAAGTTACTGCATTTGGGGCATTAGGGCTTGCACTAAATTGACTGCGCAATCCGGCAGGAAGCCCTTCAAGAAGAAGTTGCCTCATGGTTCTGTTGCCAAATTCCGGGCCAAGGTTTATGTCTTCCGAGCCGGCAAGTTTAACCAGCATAAGCATACCGTAGCCCATTGCCTCACATACTGTCACCCTATAAGAATGTTGTGACACAGATGCGCCACCGGTACCGGCATCAAGGAACATTACCATACGGAAAGCATTAGGATCATTCCGTGTGGCCGGGTCAGGATCTACTACAAAAAGGCTGTTTGTGCCGTGTGTAGCAAAAAGTGTGGAAGGATGCAAAGTGTTGCTCCATGATAATGTAGGATGTTCGTCAGGAGATACAAGCCTTGCAAACTGGTGTAATATCGCCATATTGGCGGCATTTTGACCGGCCGTTCCGGGGTTAAACAGTTCTACCATCATACCGGTGTCTTGCCCCGCCTGTGGGAATGGGCGCATAGCTGTGGTAGTACTAAGAGGAGCGGCATATGGCTCCATTGTGTCTGCTACTGCACTAAACGGCATCATTGAAAACGCCATAACAACTGCTAGTAACATGCCAATTTTTTTCTTAATTCTCATGTTTTTTTTCGGCTGACTCATCATGTGAGTGTCAGCCATCCTCCCTATTGATAAATTTAATAATGATATAAAAATGCTTTCTAAATCACAAAAAGTAAAAAACACCCCTTTCCCTATGGCTTATTCTTAGAAGCTATGACAATTTCTTAATGTGAGTGAGATGATTTTTTGTTAGATCTGTCCTCCTTTCATATAAGAGATATATTCATAGATAACAACGCAGCTTCTAAGATAACATTTTCTTAAAATGGTGGAACGATCAAAAGATTAGGTCTTTAAGCTTGTGATTTTTGATAGATAATTGGTTTTGTTAGGAAAATATTGGCTAAAATTTCTTGCAAAGCCCTAAATTATGTTGTATAATTCCACCTCATTAGCATCATGATATACATACCAATGGAATTGAAACATAGCGTTTCATGAAACAAAAATATTTCATAAGACGCCATGTTTCAACAAAAGATACGTTTTTTATAATTAGGTCAGAAAAGTAAATGTGCATTATTTATAATTTTTTATGAAGGGGATGTTTTATTTATGAAGGGAAGTATTTTTAAAAGAGTACTTTGCATTTTAACAGCTTGCGGTTTTCTACTGGCAGCTCCGGCAGTTTATTCATGCAACAATGTTTCACCAACTGCTGAAAGAATAAGTCCTAGAGGCAACCATAGCTCAGAGCCGGCTGATCTTTGATTAAGGGTAGTTGATGAAAGTACGAAAAATCCCCCGATTTTCCAAGTTGGAAAGTTGGGGGATACTCGTTTAGTTAGGCAATGTCAAGAAATAAAGTTTCATTACCTTATTGGCTGTCTATTATATTTTCCCTAACATAATTTCAATTGCCTTTTGCAACTGAACATCTTCTTCAAGTGGTAAACGAATGGACATTATTGCCGTTTCTCTATCTACCTCTACCACATAGTCAGGTGTAATTCCCTCACCATGGATACTAATACCTTTGGGACTATAGTACCGTGCTATTGTTAATTTTACTGCACTACCGTCAGATAATAAATAGAGTGTTTGAACAACACCTTTTCCAAAGGTTTGTTGACCTACGATAGTACCAACACCATAATCACGTACTGCACCTGTCAATACTTCTGATGCACTGGCACTGTTATTGTTTACCAATACTACCAACGGCATATCAATACGTCTGTTGTCCTCAGACATATGTGATGTCCTTTCGCCTTGACTGTTCTCCACATGCAAAATTGGCCCCTCGGGTAACATCAAATTTCCAATATCTACTACAGTATCAAGCAAACCTCCCGGATTATTGCGAAGATCTATTATCATGCCTTGCATACCTTGGTTGCGCAATTCTAAATAGGCTTCAACAAACTGCTGATATGTAATCCTGTCAAAGCTGGAGATGTGCAAATAACCAATATTATTATCTAACATGCGATGGGCTACTGTAGGTACGTTTATTTGACGGCGAGTGATGATTATATTAAATGGGTCATTTCCTCGCAACATTCTAAGTCTTACTTGAGTATCCGGGGGGCCTTTGATTAAAGCAGTTACTTCTTCTGTACGCTTATCAGTAACATTTACACCATCTACCTCTAATATTTTATCACCGGGTAAAAGCCCGGCCTCTTCTGCCGGAGATCCGGCAAAAACATTTACTGCTGTTATCAAATTATCTTCCGGGTCAACCGTGACTCCTAAACCTATGCCTGTATAAGTTCCGTCAGTCCGCTCCATAAAAACAGCAAGTGCTTCTCTATTAAAATAATAGGTGTATGGATCCCCTACGCCTTCAAGCAGACCTCTATACATGCCGTTTAAAAGAGAGTCCCTATCAAATGGAACAATGGAATGATTTGTTAATATAGAGTAAATTTCTAATATTTTTGCCTCAGGTGGTAAATTTCCACCCCATAGCATACGTGCCCTAATTGGGCTTAACCCTAAATATACTCCAAACATTATTACCATGCCTACAAACATTCCAATTACAAAAGCTTTTTTTATTTGCATAATATTACCCCCTAGTTTTTTCTAAATTACGACCCAAATGCCCCGTTAATTGTCGAACGATTAAAAAAATTGCGTTGAAACAGGTCTTGTAAAGAGCCGCAGAACGTCATATAATGTCATTCATGGATTTTATTTCCAATTTTGTATAGTTTACGCAAATGCTATTATAATACTTATGCGCCTAGCATCGGGAAGATACCCGGACACCCACCGGGTGGTGTTTTGCAAGTTCTATACTACTGATATTGCAAAACATGCTGAGAATGGAGGAACTTTATTATGAACGAGCGAAAGATTACTATTTTATTGGCGGATGACAATAAAGAATTTTGTGATACCTTAATCAACTATCTTGAAAAACATGATGACCTGGAAATTATAGGTGTGGCTTATGATGGTGTTGATGCTTATAACAAAATTGTTGACACAAAGCCGGACATCGCCATAATAGATGGAGTTATGCCTCGGTTAGATGGTCTTGGTGTACTGGAAAAGCTTAGTTTGCGCCAACAGCCGGATCATGTCCCTATATGCATTGTGCTATCCGTAATTACGCAAGACAAGATCACTCAAAAAGCTATGGAATTAGGTGCTGATTACTACATAGCTAAGCCCTTTGATTTGGAAGCACTGGTTTCTCGCCTTCGCCATTTAAAAGAGCAGCTAAACCATCCACAACCTCAAAGCGCAAAAGATGCTATAAACAAGTCTATTAACTTAGAAACTAAAGTAACAGGAATCCTCCATGAAATAGGTGTACCGGCTCATATTCGCGGTTATCATTATATGCGCGAAGCTATTATTATGGCTGTAGAAAATATTGATGTATTAAATTATATCACAAAAGAGCTATACCCTACGATTGCAAAAAAATGCAACACCACCCCCAGCAGAGTAGAAAGAGCAATCCGCCATGCAATAGAGGTGGCTTGGAGCAGAGGAAAAGTTGATGTAATAGATCAAATGTTTGGATACACTATTAATAATCATAAAGGAAAGCCTACAAACAGCGAGTTTATTGCGTTAATTGCAGATCGTTTACGTCTTGAACTTAAAGCCGGTTAAATTTTTTAAAATTTTTTTATAAATACCCTTGCATAAGAACGGATTATGTGATATTATCCTATACAGTTTTCCGGAAATTTTGGCTCCGCTCCAAATCGGCGTATTATCGCCCCGATATTTTTTCGGATTTTAGCGGGAGGTTTCCCGAGTGGCCAAAGGGGGCAGACTGTAAATCTGTTAGCTATGCTTTCGAAGGTTCAAATCCTTCACCTCCCATTTTTAAGCCTTTGTCGGTTATGCGGCAAAGGCTTTTTAATTTATGCAGAGTGGATTTATACAAAAAAATGAAAGAGGAGAAAAAATATGGCACATATTCCAACGTTAGAACAGGCTAGAGATTTACTGAAACAATATACAAATGAGCCTCATTTGTTAAAGCATGGTGAAGCTGTATCAGGCTCTATGGGCTATTTTGCAAAAAAGCATGACTCTGAAAATGAAGAGTTTTGGAGAGTAGTAGGGATGCTGCACGATATTGATTTTGAACGCTTTCCCGACCGGCATTGCACCAAGGGCATAGAATTGTTGCGTGAGCATGACATAGATGAATCTGTTATACGTTCAGCTATAAGCCATGGATGGGGGCTAACAGAGTCTCCATATCAGCCGGAATCTACTATGGAAAAGATATTATATGCCATAGACGAACTTACGGGCTTAATTGGCGCAACAGCTCTTATGCGCCCCGGCAAAAGTTGTATGGACTTGGAACTTTCCAGTGTAAAAAAGAAATTTAAGGACAAAAAATTTGCTGCCGGCTGCTCTCGTGATGTTATCCGACAGGGAGCTGAAATGTTAGGTTGGGAATTAGATGAATTAATCCAAGAGACTATTATGGCTATGCGTGATGTAGAGGAAAATTCCTAAGAAATTTTCTTAGGAAACTTTCCCGGGAGTTGATCGTATATATTTACATTACTAAATTCAATAGACTTCTTATTATTAGGAGAGGAGTAATTTATGGAACCCAATGATAATAACCCAAGACCGGAAGGTTCAGAAAGCTACGATGCCCATTATTTTCCGCCAGAACGCAGAAGGACTAAAAAGCGTAAAATTATTATTCCTGTGATAATTGTTTTATTTTTGGGAATGATACTTGCTTCAACATCTGTAGGTAGGCATCAATCCGGTGATAGAGGCTCAGCGAGGCATACTTCTGTGCAAATAGTTATGGCACTTGAAAACGATACAGCAGTTGTTACAGAAACCATTTCGGTTATTGCTGTTGAAAATGCTGAGGAAGAAGCACTTTCCATATTAGAAGAGCTTCCACATTTATCAGTGATTGACAGTGTAGGGCTTGCCGGTAGCTTGCGCATACCGATAGCTGATGTTGACCGCTTATATGTTAACACTCGCCACAGCAGCATTCAGTTTGTCATTCACAACGAGGATAGTGAGGTTATTTTAATTAGAAGCCCTCAGTCCATTAACTATGATTTAAACAGATCTAGGGGCATTCTTAACGTCACCGGAAATCATCAAACTTTTTCCATATATGTGCCTCACTCGCACTTTGAAGCAATCTTTGAATATGTAACAATATCAGGCCGCCATAACCATATAGCCTTGACAGGCTCTGATGATGAAAATACTTTTTTGTCACAAAACCTTTCTGTGAGAAACACCCACGGAGCCATTATCTTATCTAATATTATAATAAGTGGACAACTGGACATCGAAAACAGTCATAGCAATATCAATATACATAATGTTATTGCTGATTCTGATAGGCTAAACATCACCAATCCACATGGTAGGGTTTTTGTTTCATAAAATTTGAAAAAAGTCGTTATAGCTACCTCCACTTCGCACTAACGTACTTCGTGTCGGTGAAGGGGGCGCAATTTCCGCTTGCATCAACACGTAAACGTGTTAAATGTCAATCGGAATTGCTATATAAAAATTCCCATTATAAAACCCTGCACAAGGGCAATAATAGACTTGTAACGGAATGGTGAATGCACAATTCTGTTATTGATAAAACAGGAGGAAATTATAATGACTAATAATTCAAGTACCAATTCAAATAATAAAACAGCAGTACCACAAGCTAGAGAAGCGTTAAATCAGTTTAAATATGAAGTAGCAAATGAAATTGGTGTACCTTTGAAGCAAGGATATAACGGAGATTTAACTTCTGCTCAAGCCGGTTATGTTGGTGGCTATATGGTTAAAAAAATGATTGAGGCACAAGAACGTGCTATGGCTAACCAAAGCAGTCCTATGATGTAAATTTAGCAACATCCCTATAGAAAAAGCGAGTCTGAAAAAGGCTCGCTTTTTTTGTATGAACACAATTTTTAGAAATTGTGTTCTTTTGTACATACAACATCTTGACATAAAGTTGATTTTATGCATGTAATTTGTCAAAATTTGCGATATAAAAACATTGGTTTTTATGGCCATTGAATTTATAATTCAACTAGCATTTTTTACATTAAATATAAGAGGAGGAAGCGAAAAATGAACAATATGCTAAGGTACGAAACTTTAACAAAAAATCATGAATACTTTGCTCAAGCAGTCGACTGTTTAGCAACTACATTTGCAGGGACGAATGTTGCCGGAAAATGGGTACAAGAGCCTATGGTAGGGTGTTTGGATATTGATTTTCAAGAACTTCATGATTATATTGAAAACTATCTATATTCTGTGGCAGATCAAGGTTATTGTTTTATAGCCGTAGATAACAACACAGTTGTTGGGGCAATTGTTGGCGATTTAAATATACTTGAGGCCAACGCAGATAAAGATAAGTCCGATGACATTTCGGGGATGGATTTGATTGGCTATGTTTTGAGTGATGTGAGCGAACGTTTTATGGGAGATTATGAAAAACAATATGGAGAGAAGCTTCACTATGGAGAATCACTAAATTTATATATGATTGGGTTGAGAGCCGAGCATAACCGCCGGGAAATTTACAAAAAACTTTTGAATACCTCGATGGATCAAGCAATTTCACAAGGTATAAAGCTTGCCTATGGATTTTGTACAACACCAAAATCATTACATTTGTCTGAAAGATATGCTGACATGCACAAATATAAAGACATTAACGGAAATTACATTACTTACATGTACAGAGACAATAAATATTTAAATAGTATACCTAGCGATATTGCAGAGGGTACATATGTTATTGTACGATTGTTTGAAGGTGAAAACCAAAACCGTGGGCTTCACCCCATGTGCGTCCAATTAAGCAGAAAAGAGAAAGAAAACCTGTTAAAATAGAAACAAGATGACAATAGGGATGGAAGTAATAAAAGAATATTTACCGGTGACATGG
>Ga0123355_10020249_pt1 | contig 10617 bp, 3 predicted proteins | sample TergutEmb28metaG_3_FD_89872 | JGI IMG/M metagenome (GOLD analysis project Ga0123355, IMG submission 89872) | Embiratermes neotenicus P1 segment gut microbial communities from Petit-Saut dam, French Guiana - Emb289 P1 | ecosystem: Host-associated > Arthropoda: Insects > Digestive system > Gut ... | reverse complement strand
TTCAGTATGGCTATGGCGGTGTGGTGTCTTTATGCAGTCTGAAGCACTAGTGCTTCAGACTGCATAAAGACACCACACCGCCATAGCCACACTGAAACGGAACGCCAACACACACCAAACCAGTTACCACCAATGAAATAACAACCAGTTAGTCGCAGACTCCTGAAGATGGTCGTATTAACGGCCGAAACATGTTGAGCATTTAATGAGTATTGATTAAATAATAAAATAAGTGGCATCAAGTTGGTTTTCTCTTTACTCAACTATGAATATAGCATCTTGTGACACAATTGACAAAATAAGCCTGAGAATGATTAATCTATAGTCGAAACATGTAACCTTATAATTTACCTTGAGTAACAAAGTGATTGTGCTGACGTACACTAGTTAGTATTATATTACGTTACAAGTACATCGTGATGCTTCCATTCAAATATTTACAGTTTGCTATTCACAAATAAACCTGTGTCTGAGAAGTCTGAGGTCCTTACAGGGCAGCTAATGAATATTAAAAACTTCGAGCATAGGACGTTCTGTCGATTGGTAGGTAGCGGTAAATATTTATCAACCCACATAGCGTCATAAGCCGCCGGGAAACTGGAATCATCTAACATCCTCCGTTAGCACACTTCCACGACAACATGACATTTAAAATGAGTAACTTCTGGAAGAAAAAAAAATTGTGGGTCGGCCTATATCACTGATTCCTTCAAACAGTACGTTACAGGCTAACAGAAGGGTGCATTTTAATTTATAGCTTTTATCTTGTGCTGGGAATGCAAGGAGTTTAAAAAAAAAGTTGGTCGTTCTAGTCCGGTGTATCTGAAGATTCCCAGATTTCGAAACAGACTCTTAATTTTACCAATAAATTTTACTTTATTCTTACCCAATAAGTTAAAATTTGAAATAATACCACGACGTTTACTAAACGAAACTGAATCAGAAACTCTTTGTTGATTTTCGTTTTATGTAATGTTCATGCAATAATCTTTAGATGCATCATCCCCGTTGTGTTTTTATGCAAATTAGGAAGGGGTAGGTACGTCAAAACACAATTGTCTCTGTATCTTATTTATTTGTTATATATATATATATACTATTAAAGTCTATGTTCTTACAACTAAATAACAGGAAATTAGTGAATACGATACTTTATGCAGACGACCAGATTTTAATGGCTACATCAGAAGATGATTTAAAAACAATGTCACATCACTTGAACCTTATAGCAAGAAAATATAAAATGAACATATTTAGTACAAAAACAAAATCAATGGCAATGTGGGGGAACAACATACAGAGGGTAAAAATTGTGATAAACGTCAATATTATTGAACAAGTAACAGATTTTAAATACTTGGGGTATCGCATATCAGAATACGGAAATGATTTAGAAGATAAATTGCAAACACATAAAATAAACGGAGCTATACGGAGACATTTTCGAAAACAAATGAACAAAGAAACAAAGTTAATAATTCAAAACATTACAGCTAAAGCAGCATTGAAATTTGGAAGTGAAGCTTGGGTACTGAAGAAAAGAGAGGATCAACGTTTAGAAGCAGCACAGATTAAATTTTTGAGACACTTACTTGGAATAACAAAACTAGATAAAGAAAAGAATAAATTATTAGGCAAAAAACGGGAGCACAGAACATAGCAAAGGAAATAAAACAGTATCAGAAAAAGTGGCTACAACATGTACAGAGGATGGACACAGACAGACTACTAAATAAGCACTACAATATAAACCAAAAGGAATAAGGGACATAGGACGACAGAGGAAGAGATGGAGGGACCAACTTCATCTTGAGGATCAAGGAAGAGGAAACACGCCTAACCCTTCAGGAACATCATGATGATGATGATGATGATGATGATGATGATGATGATGATGATGATGAACTCTATGTTCAATATGGATAAACCGAACAACAACGAGATCTCGTTGAAAGTCCAGAATATGTACCACAACTAATGATCATACACTGTATAGTTTTCTTCATTACACATTTTTGTGACCTGAAAATGGCCCACGGTGGCCGAAATATGTCGTCGAAAGTGTAATAAATAAGATACAAAGACAGTTGTGTTTTGACGTTCATGCAATATTTAGAGTTACATACATTTACTGTACAACAGTTCCTACAACACAACTCTCCGCCCCAGCAAACAATTAATTACAACCAAGAACACAGTAAGACTTAAAGACCATAAAATGAAAGGATGGTATAATAAAAGCAGGACTTTTATTTTGCAGTTTCCCTGTGAGGAAAGAGCAGGGACAATGCATTTTGATCAGACCGGCTCTGGGACCCAGCAAACTTTCCATTCAATGATTGCCAGAGGGTTTTTCCCCCCAGGGAGTAACAATACAAGGGCTTTAACTGACCAGTCACCTGTATCTATTGCCACAGTTACGAATGTGGGGAGCTATAACTCCACTCCCTTGTATGCTTTCGTGGCATACATTGAAACAACTTTTCTTTTACCTAAGGGGTATACATTGAACTACACTGCTATTTCTTCGCAACACAACAGTTTAAATAGCTAATGTAAATAACTTCCCAGCACTGTGAAACGCATGTGGGTTTACACACTCTCCACTTCACTTCGAACATCATTATGAATTCTGCAGAAGCACACTTATCATCTGAGCGTGTGTGCGTGTGTGTGTGTGTGTGTGTGTCCATTCGACCGACCACTTTATTTAATCACGAGCCATCATGGTTACACACAAATGTATTGCTCGCTCACTCGTTCAAGTATTCCTGCCAAAATGTTCATTAGAAACAATTCTGAATCCAGGAATCCAGTTCTAGACAAACCCATGACGGTAATTATATTTCGACTCGTTATTACCAATAATAATAATAATAATAATAATAATAATTGTAATAATAGTAATAATTAGTAGTAGTAGTAGTAGTAGTAGTAGTAGTAGTATGGCGTCATTCAGTATATATAGTCCTAAAGATTTATACAGCCACAGATCCCTGAATAATTCAACAGTGTACTAGGTGTAATTTCCAGGAAAGGGTGTCACTAAAATTCGATGGCAAAATACGTTTTACTAATGCGTCCGTGAAAAAAATCGGGCTTCATTCATTTTGTTTTCAAATTTATATTGAGCGCAATAGATCGACCTTTTTTTCGCTGGCTACATAAAATTCCTGTACAGCTTGTCCCCACGTCTCAGAGACTTGCTAGTTTGTGTTACAATCCACAATAACCGAAATTTCCTCTGCGGGTTTGCGCGTTACGTTTGGTTTCAATATAACGCAGCCTGCTGTGCAAATACAACGACCTGGACACGAACCCAAGCAAGTTACAGCTACATTTCTGTATTTACTCTTCTCCTCTATAACAAGTAATTTCAGAGATACGGAACGTGATGGACGGACGGACAGACATGCAGACGGACAGATACTGTGGCTTCTGAAGATAACCGAGTAATTGTCGTTATCAGAAACAGGCTATCTGTAACGAGATATTCCACAAACACACACACACACACATACACACACTCATACAATGCTCTAAATATGTTTCCCGCTATGTGTATAATGATTTACACTCACCCTCTCTGCCACACATTCAGTACAATGGACGGTGAGCTCTCTATTGACAGAGAAAAGGAAAAAAATTCGAGCTCAGAGCGAAGTCCCCACCTTCGACATTTCGGCCATTGACCGGCAATCAACCCGTAAGTTAGAAGTTTAAAATGTACTGCCGAATCTTAAACACAAAATTCCACTGTAAAGTGATTTCTGTGTTCATACGATTTATTTAAATGTGGTTAAATATTGTAACGAAAGCAAAGATGTTTTCAAAACACACACAGGAAACAGTGTACATCAATAAATTTTAAGCTTGTGGTTCCGTACATCGCAATTCAATGTGAATAAAAATCCAACAGTTGCAACACTATACAGATATTTATTCACTGCAAAACTGTTCTACATGTTTCGGGTGTCACAGCACCCATCATCAGGAGTATTAAAAACTGAACCCGCAGCCTCCGGTACAGGTCATACTACTTGTACCGCTACTCCCCTCCAACATGGTCTGATCAGGACTGGTTTGTGCGAGTCGCTTTTACCGGAGGCTGCGGGTACAGTTTTTAATACTCCAGATGACGGGTGCTGTGACACCCGAAACATGTAGAGTAGCTTTGCAGTGAATAAATATCTGCATACTGTTGCATCTGTTGGATCTTTATTCACAGTGTACATCAATGTTTACAGCCACACACAACACGCTCCTTCGCAATCATATATTACCTGGAAAATAATATCTACCCCTAGTATAGGTCACCGTCGCCAATCCCAGTGGCCGCGCGGTCTAAGGCGTGGGTCTGCCTACTGTGATTGTGTGTTCGAATCCTACCGGGGGCATGGATGTCTGTCATGAGTGTTGTGTGTTGTCACGTAGAGAGGTCTCTGCGACGAGCTGATCACTCGTCCAGAGGAGTCATGCCGACTGTGGTGCGTCGTTGTGTGTGATCTAGAAACCTGGGGCCTGTCGCACCAAAATAAATAAGTAGGTCATCATCAGAAAATTATGCGAGAACATGAATATGTATAGCAACTAAGTGCCGAGAGGTAGGAGAACTCTCTTTCACATCAAAAATACATTTAAAATGTACACACTGCATAATGAATATACAGAAGAACAGTAAACCTAAGAGAGTGTTGTGACTGAAATACCATGACTAAACATGAGTAACAAAAGCAGGTAAAAGAAAAGCATAGATTAAAACTTTGAATTTAGACGAAACACATGATACTGAATAATAAGATGCTACGTACGTGTTAATCAGACCGAACGTCACGGTCGAATTAATAAAGGACAAAATGAAGACAGATTTCTGAAAAGAAAGTTTTAAAATAATAGAAAAAACGACAATAATATGTAAAATGGAGAATAAAACACATAATAAATATTGTAGCTAGTTAGTACTGGATACTGAGATGGGGTAAACAAAAGCTGGAAGAAGCATGGGTGATGCAAATTTAAACGTTCCGTGTTATTTGAAGAATAAGAGACCAACTTGATGTCAAAATTTATTAAGTTTTATTTCACTTCTTCTACGCTCTACATGTTTCGGACATTAATAATCCATCATCAGGAGCCTGCGACTTCTCTATTTTATCACCACATTTGTCGTGTGTTCTTGTTTCAGATGTGTGTTGGAGTTTCGGTTTGGCTGGGTTGGGGTGGTATCCGTGTGGCAAGCTGAAGCCTGTTACATGGATACCACCCCAACCCAGCCACACCGAAACTCCAACACACATCGAAACAAGAACACACGACCAATAGAAAAGTCGCAGGCAACTGATGTTGGATATATTAATGTCCGAAACATGTTGAGCATAGAAGAAGTGAAATAAAACTTAATAACTAGTGATATCAAGTTGGTCTCTTATTTTTCAACTATCAAAATGATGCACGGTCCAATATACATACATTCCGTGTTACGTTCTGTAGTTAAGCATGACTTGTTCTTACACTGTGGATCGTCTTGTGTCTTATATACCGTTTCGGAAAGTAGATCTGTCTGTATCATCAGTTAGAAACGATTCTACTCAGATCAATCCTAGCAGGAGCCATTCCTGCGATTGACACTAAGTCCTTACAGGGGACCCAGTTCAGCAGCGAAATGTCCGACTACTGAAGTACTGGGTTTGACAAAACCCAAGATGATGGATTATTTTAAAGATTACAGTCATGTTTATAGTATAGATCATGATATCCAGGAATTTCACTGGGTATTATTACCAGAATGCACCACCACAGAAAAGCAGATATTAGATTAATCTTTTAAATCCCACTGGTTACTTGGTGTACCAACATTTTTAATATTCAAGATCTGTAAATTCTTTCCACAATGTATTGAAGTTTTACGTAGTACATTCAATTCAGAACAAACAGCGACTTCTGCTCCATACAGCCTAAACTGATTGGGTTTATAACCGAGATGAAAAGTGTTCACTGCGCGGTACGAACTGGGTCTTTAAATAAAGCAGTCTGCGCTTCGTCTTTAAATGTTTAAGGGAATAAAAATTCCAAATACCCTGGCACTGAAGACTATAATAGTTAAATCCTACAACATGTGTACGGAATAAATACACGTACAAATAAACTTACTAACAAAGCCGACGTCCGATGAAACGAAAGCCACTGGAATGGTATTCGAACAACCGTTGGAAAGGCCAACAGACTACACTAACAGGATCCACGATCAAATGGTAAAACCTTGCCGTTCGTGGTGATAATATTGACGATGGCTACGATGTGCTTTGTGGAAACATTTGAGATAACAGTACCAGAGTTGATTGTTGTTAGAATCCTTTAACCTTCTTTGGTGGAGGTTAATGATTTATAGCATACAGTGGAAAGGATATGCAGTCGTGAGGAGAGAAGCAAACAAGAGTACAGATTTGATGTGTATTGGAATGTGCATCGTCTTGATAACTGAAGAATAAAATCCAACTAGATACCACTTATTACATTATTATGCTTATGTTATGCTCAACATGTTTCGGGCAACATTATGCCCATCATCAGGAGCTCACGACGATAGCGTTGGTTACCACATAGGCTGTCTGGTTCTCGAGTTGCTGCTGAGCACAGAAATTCTCCGGCAGGCCTCAGTCCCTTGTAGAGGTTATGGACTAATTTAATATGTATTGGACCGTGCATCGTTGTGATAACTGAAGAATAAGAATCAAATAAATGTTACTTCTTGTTTTATTATACTTATGATATGCTCAACATGTTTCGAACACTTCTATGCCCATCATCAGGAGCTCACGACTATAGTGCTGATTACCACATGGGTCGTCCCGTTCTTGGGTTGCTCTTGGTTGGAATTTATAACTATAGCTATAGCCTGTAGTCCGGACACATCCAGCCTCCCTGTACGTAACTTCCAAACAACAGCAACCCAAGAACGAGACGGCCTATGTGGTAATCAGCACTATAGTCGTGAGCTTCTGATGATGGACACAATTGTGCCCGAAACATGTTGAGCATAACATAAGCATAATAAAGTAATAAGTAGTATCTTGTTGGAGTATATTATTCAGTTTTCAAGAACACAAATAATTTATTTACGTGTTTGACATTATTTTGTGCCATTCTGCGGAAGCGTTATCCAAAAAATATATGTATATTTCACGCCAATACATCTGTAAATATATATTTTCATACTCAGTACGACTTGGTACAGTCTCAACATCGGTTGTCATGAACAGAATCTAATGTGGCTGTTTTGGAACAGGGACCATTGGCAAAATTTACGTGGCGTTGAAGAACACTGCATTTCCCTAAAACAAGAGAGTTCTTAATGTCTTGTAGTTCAGTCAGCACAAAACAAAACTGGAAATGAAACATGTTTTATAGAAACGGGGTGAGGAAAGGAGTGTTTCTACTGCAATATAAGACAGACTACAGTGACACATCTGTTCAATAGTGCTGACGAACTGATCTGTTGTGTCGTTTCACTACTGACTGATATTAGCTATGTCTGCAGCGAGATGACAAACATTCTAACACCGTGCGTACTAGATTTATTGAGCGCAAAACTAGGGTTTCAGGTTGCTGTCTTTAGGTCAGAGAAAGTATTTGCAACTTCTATGTACCATAAGCCCTAAAAATGTGTACTGTACAAAATGCAGTACAGTGATACCTCGACTAACGAGTGACCCTGCTAACGAATTTTTCGGCTAAGGAAGTTTTTTTCGATGTTTTTCGGACTCGGCTAACGAATATGGATTCGGCTAACGAATGTTTTAGTGGATGCGCGCGCTAACATGAAGCAGCAAACATGAACGGTCGGGCCATTCCAGGAGCTTAAGAAAAGTTCAGTCATCTTTGTACAGATTTTTGAATTCTCCTTTAGCAAAGAGACAGAGGCCAGCTGCTGAAGAAGAGGAGACTTACCTTGAATAAATTTTGAAAATTTGGAAGAAGAATAGTAAAACCTTTGTGTACATATTTTCAGTATAATAGAATAAAGTGTACTGTATAATATATTTTCAGTATAATAGTGTAAAGATCGTCAGTTTTTCATTCTACTTTCCATTCTCCTTCATCCAATTGGGTAGCTGTTTATCTCACCCTTTGGTGAGTTTTTGCCCTTTTATAGTGTGCTTTTTACTATTTTATAAAACTTATCTTTAAATAGTGGGCAGCATCCAGAACGAATTAAATTATTTTCTATAGAAATCTACGGGAAATCACATTTCGGCTAACGAATGTTATTCCGGAACGAATTGTCTTCGTTAGCCGAGGTATCACTGTACTTGAAAAAGAAGGGCGCAGAATTGTCTATACATGTGTGTTGGTTGACCTTTTCAAACTTCCGTGTGAGACTTATGGTTGTGAAGGTGTCACTGAAACACATTTTTATCCCAGTAAAAAAAAAAAGGTAAAGTGTTTCCGTTATAGGCCCGGTGTGGCCCAGAGGGTGGGTAGAGGTACAGCTCTACTCTTCCATGACCGCGGCACTAGAAGGGGTGAGTGGTCAGCAGCACGCCCCGGCCGCACTTTACCCCTGGGAAAGACCCGGTACCCATTGTACAGGAGGCTGGGTGGGCCCCAGCGCCGGTCTAAACGGGCGGAAAATCTCGTCCCCACCGGGATTCGATCCCGGACCGTCCAGCCCATAGTCAGTCGCTATACTGACTGGGCTACCCGGCCCAAATTTTCATCCCAGTATTTCGGATACCCCACCAACGACCCATATTCCCTTTCACCTTAATATTACTCGTATGAGAAAGACAAGTGGGTCAAGACTGAGAACCTCCAAATAGAGCAATGCCTTCAGATATCGGGGAGTTCTTGACAGAAAATTGCATATCACAAGGTTTTATACTTATCTTAGACTTTCTATAAAATGAGAATTATCAAACACATATCACGGAACATTACACAATAGAATATTTATAAGTATTGAATTAGAAAGAATGTGGATGTAGACAATTGTATGTTTGAGAATTGTGTGGGTTTGATTACAAGAACGGTAACTTTAAAACTAAGCAACTGATTCTGCTAATTAAAGCCATTAAATTTTCAGCGGGGGAAAAAATTGAAAATTCATGTGTCTAAATTTTATGTTTTTCTGACCGTGCATCCTGGAATGACTCTGGGTAAATGACCAACTTGATACATAATTGTTATATAATACGTTTATTATTATAATCATCTGCATGTTTCGAGCAACACTGTGCTCATCATCAGGAGGTCAAATTGTATTAATACAACATCCGGTATAGTATTCTCTGTAAGTGACCGGCCGGTCGCTTACAGAGAATACTATACCGGATGCTGTATTAATACAATTTGACCTCCCAGTGATGAGCACAGTGTTGATCGAAACATGCAGAGGATTATTATAATAATATACGTATTATATAACATAATTGTGCATCAAGTTGGTCATTTACCCAGAGTTCCTGTGTCTAGTTGCAAATTTCAAAGATACGTTCTACACTCGCCCAATAATACAAGCACGCTGAAAACTGCCTCATCATTCGATACGACCGTCTTGACAGAATATTCGCTTGCTAAACCACAGAGTTTCCGTCTACAGTTTCTGCAGATAATACAGCAACTGACTAGTTCGTGTACGTTATAAACTTTACACATTCATAGCACGAATTTTAAAATGTCTTTACGGGACGATGTGATAGAAGTTATTGGAAAACTTACACGTGACAACACCGACAAAAGCGTAGACACCTTTGACTGCTTAACTGAATACAATTTCGACGAAAATTCATGTCGTGAATTTAAAAAGTTATTAACAGGCTGCCAAATAGATATCATGGGCGAAGTACGATGCCACAATGCCGACCGAACGGTAGGTGTTTCTTGCCCACTGCATAACAACCGCTGCCACCTGGCTGTGCTGTCGTAACTAACTCATTTTTCAATGTGGCTTCCACAAGAGCAAAGAATGATGTTGTCAGCCAAAAAATAAGCCTTGTCGTAACTCGGTAACCATGTTAACGAAGCCGTTACGAAATCAATCATTCGCAAAAAAGTCCTAAATCTGGCTTTAAATTAAAGTTACTCTAAATATGCAGGTAAATTAACTTTCTTTTTAGTTTAACTTCTGTATCTGTCATAAACGCAGGTTTCGTTCATTGCGGCTAATTAATGCTTTTTATTTCCATCACTGGCTACGGGCAACACAAGTATATAAGACACTTGTTCTGTGAGGGTAGTCAGAACCTGAAAATAAGTGAAAGTAAAGCCAGCCGTCTTGTACTTGCATAGAGTAGCATTAGATCTGTGATGCCTTTCTCAGCGTTTACTGTCCTGTTTCACTTCGTACTGTGCTGTGACGTACGTATATTTAGAGCATGGAGCAGTGTAAAGAACATGGTCTGAAATTAACTCAAATATTGCACAGTTAGTGAAATGTTCATGTCTTTATTGAGTTCATTTTTGAAATTTGTAATTTTTTTTAATTCAATGAACTGTTGTAAATTATTCCTTTTTGGGTAATTCCCCGGCGTCTGAGTTCTAATTGCCGACGTTTCGGAACTCACTATCGGTTCCATCTTCATAGGCAGGTGAATGAAGTACTTCATTCGCCTGCCTATG
>Ga0123355_10020248_pt1 | contig 10617 bp, 8 predicted proteins | sample TergutEmb28metaG_3_FD_89872 | JGI IMG/M metagenome (GOLD analysis project Ga0123355, IMG submission 89872) | Embiratermes neotenicus P1 segment gut microbial communities from Petit-Saut dam, French Guiana - Emb289 P1 | ecosystem: Host-associated > Arthropoda: Insects > Digestive system > Gut ... | reverse complement strand
GGACAGGCTTTACGCTGTGATGCCTGGCCCATTCAGGCACTTCTGCCAAATAGATATCGACAAGGCCTCTGTCAAAAGCATGGCGATCCGTTTCCGCATCTGGGGTGATCATTACATAAACCTCATTAATATTGGGGCGGTCCCGAAAGGTGTAAGGATTACGTACAAGTCTTAGCGACTCCATAGGTGTATAAAATTCAAACATAAAAGGGCCATTGCTTATAGGCGCCATATTATCATCAAGATGCCTTGGGATAATCGGAAAGTTAAAAAGATAAGCTGAGCCGCCGCTGATATTTTCAAAGGTGATACGAAGGGAGCGTTCGTTTAATATTTCGTAATAGGCAAAATTATCGACATGTTGCTTATAGATAGCCGCCGCTGGCGCCGCGCGTAAAGTATCTATAGAAAAGGCCAGATCATCTGCAGTAACCGGGCTGCCGTCGCTCCAGCGGGCATCGCTTCGTATGGTTACCACTACGCTGGCACCATTAAATGCAAACTCTAACGAGGCCAAATGGGGCACCGGCCAGAGATCGTCACCGATAGTGATCAGCGGTTCAAACATTAATTGTAACACTCTGGCAACCGTAGCATCTTCATTTAAAAGCGGATTAAGCGTCAAAGGTGCTCTCATAGATAAGTATAGCGCACCTCCCACCCGTACATCCTGGGTTGATGATATCTGAAATTGATCTAAATCCGGAGTGGGCTCTTGGGTTGGCGATTCAGGCTCATCCTGGATGACAGTTGGTGGTTGTACAGGTATTGGCTCTTCAAAAAAATCCATGCAACCCGACAAAATTAGCCCAACGACTAACACGATACCTATTTTCATTTTTTGCAAATTCATCATCTTCATTACCAACCCCAATTCAATAACGAATACCACCGTAACATCCATCTATAAATCTCTGTCCTTTGCGTTACACGCTGGACATAATTACGCGTCTCCAAAAATGGAATATACGATAATGTTTCCCCATCAACCGAAAATCGCGCATCTTGCAACCATCGGTTGACATTTCCAATCCCCGCATTATATCCGCTTAAGATGAGTGTTTCATCGCCATCATAGTAATACCAAAGCCAATTTAAAAAATAACTTCCTATTATAATGTTCACTTCCGGATCAAATAACATATTAACTTCATAATCGGCCATACCTATCATCTCAGCGATCCATGCCCCTGTGGCCTCCGTAACCTGCATCAACCCCATAGCATCCCGATGGGATACCACATATGGCCTAAAGGAACTTTCAGCATGTATTACCGCTAATATAAAAGCAGGTTCAAGATGGCCGGCATTAGCCTCTATCACATCCAAATGTCTTATAGGAAAGCGAATCTGCATAAGAACCAAACCGGCAACCATCACCAACCCACAAAACAACCCAGCCGTTAACCACCACTTTTTCATATAATATCCTCAAGGCCCTTTTGCACTCTGGTTTTTAGGCTACTCATATCTCCATCATTGTTAACTATCCACTGGGCGATGGATGCGATATGTGTTGTGTCACGCTGGTTGCGCATCCGGGCTTGAGCTGCTTCCTTGCTTAACCCATCCCTGGCTATAATACGCTGAAGGCGTGCTTCTTCGGGGGCTATTACCAACCATAAACTGTTACAATGCCTATGCAATCCTGATTCTACCAACAACACCGCATCAACTACAACCAATGGTGCATCAACTACAGCTATCTCTTTTAAAATTTCATCTATCACTACTGGATGGACTATGTTTTCAAGCTGCGTTCTTTTTTTTGTATCATTAAAGACTATCACACCCAATTTTTTCCTGTCTATCTTTTCGTCAACCAAAATGTCTGAACCAAAAGCGGCTACAATCTTTTTAAATGCCGGCTGATCTGGCGCCATGGCGTTATGGGCCACTGCATCCGCCTCTATAGCATGACCCCCATGGCCTGCTAATATTTGTGTCACCGTGGTTTTTCCACTGCCGCTATTGCCCGTTATACCTATTATCACTTTATTTTGCATCATACCATGTGGCTCCTTCATGTAGTTCTATCGCTAAAGGTACGGACAAATCGGCGGCACCTTCCATGGCTTCTTTTAATAAGGTACGCACGGTTGTCGCTTCGCTCTTTTTAACTTCCAATAACAACTCATCGTGAACCTGCAAAATTAAACGAGAGGCTAATCCTTCCGCTTTAAGACGGGCCGATGTCCTGACCATCGCAATTTTGATGATATCTGCCGCTGTACCTTGTATCGGCATATTCATCGCTGCCCGCTCGCCAAAGGATCGTGTTGCAAAATGAGTTGATGACAACTCCGGCATAGGCCTCCGCCGGTTGAATAGGGTGGATACATAACCATTGGCCTTGGCTTGAGCTATGGTACGCTCCATGTACTCCTTCACTTTTGGGTATTGCCGAAAATAACCATCTATATACATTTGAGCCTCTTGGCGAGTAATAGCCAAATCTTGTGAAAGGCCGAAAGCGCTAATACCGTAAACTATACCAAAGTTGACGGCTTTCGCTGCATGGCGCTGGCTTGGCTGCACTTGATCTATTGGCGTATGGAAGACTTGCGATGCCGTCAACCTATGGATATCCTCTCCTTGATGAAATGCATTGATCAGCGCTTCATCACCGGACATATGGGCCAGCACCCGTAACTCTATTTGACTGTAATCCGCATCAATAAAGATATAGTTGTCGTTTTCCGGAACAAATGCTTTGCGTAGTTCACGCCCCAAAGGCATACGTACCGGGATATTTTGCAAATTAGGTTCTGCACTGGAGATGCGCCCTGTAGCGGTTAACGCTTGGTTAAATGTAGAACGCACTCTGCCATCCACCGGGTTTATTAATGGCAATAAGCCATCCACATAAGTGGACTTTAGCTTTGCATGACTACGATAAGCCAGTATTTTGGCTATGACTGGATGTTGATCTTTAATACTTTCTAATACATCCGCAGCAGTAGAGTAACCGGATTTTGTTTTCTTTGTACCTTTTAAACCTAGCGTTTCAAAAAGGATTACACTTAATTGAGCAGGGGACTGGATATTGAAGATTTCGCCCGAAAGTTCATAAATTTCGGCAGTTAAGTGGTCAATTTGTTTATCTAGCGCTTGGCCATAGGTAGTTAGGGTTTCTTTATCTACCTTTATACCATAACGCTCCATGTCGTGAAGGACCAGCGCTAGCGGTAACTCTATTTCATCGTAGAGGTATGTTTGCCCATTTTCCATCAGGCGGTGGCGTATGGATGGGTAGATGGTTGATATTTCAGTTGGCGTTAGCTCGTCTAATGGGTCATTGAGTACATAGCTGGCTAACATGGCATCAAATACTTTCTCCCCCTGCTGTAGACTGGCCGCTATTTTTTTAACATCCCAAACTAATCTGATACCATCTAAGATGACCGGTTGATCATCTATTTTACCTTTTTCTGATATTGCTTTAGGTTTTAGTGATCTAAACCCCAACCGATTCATTTCAGCTAAAGCGGCATCTGTCCAGATATCTATAAATACTTCGTCAAAATCAAACGCTACTGGCGCATCTAGTGCAATGGTTGCCAGTTCCTTACTGAGATATGCTTGGTTGACATAGGTTGTCAAATTTTCAGACGCTTTTTTGGGTTTGATTTCGGTAGCATTAGCTATGGCTGCTTCTAAAGAGCCATAGGCTGTGATTATTTTTGTTGCGGTTACCTCACCTATGCCCGGTACTCCGGGGATATTATCTGAAGCGTCACCCATTAAGGCCTTTACATCTATATAAGCCCTAGGGGTTACGCCATATTTTTGCAGGACATCTGCAGCGTAATAGTCTTCTACTTCTGTTTTGCCGCCTTTTTTGGCTTTTGGTATACGGATTTTTATTTTGTCACTGGCCAACTGCAATAAATCGCGGTCACCAGAAACTATGACGACCTGGTAACCCATGGCTTCGGCACGTATGGCTAAAGAGCCGAGGACATCATCGGCCTCGTAACCCGGACAGGTGACTACACTGATATTCATGATCTCCAGAAGGTTCATTAATATGGGGATTTGTGGTGCAAATTCTGGCGGTGCTGGTTTACGGGTGCCTTTGTAAGCTTCATATTTTTTATGCCGGAAGGTAGGTTCAGGCAAGTCGAAGGCTATCGCCAACCGATCAGGATTTTCTTCTTTAAGGAATTTCAAAAAAATATTCATAAAACCGTAAACCGCGTTGGTGTATTCTCCTTGTGGGTTAGTTAACAGCGGTAACGCGTAAAATGCGCGAAACAATATACTAAAACCATCAACCAACAAAATTTTTGGCGACATAAACAGCTCCTTTTCCTGCGAAAATTTCTGATGAATTTTTCCAATTGACTATATCATTTTAACGTAAGAGACACAAGGAGTAGATTAAGCGTACTTTATTGTTGTATAATCTAAAAAATTGAGTGCAAAGTGAGAGGGGAAAGGTGTCTATGGAAAGTTTGACAGGATATGAACGCATCCGCCGTATACTGGCCCGGGAACCGGCAGATCGGATCGGCATTTATGAACATTTTTGGGGGGATACCATCACCCGCTATCAAAATGATGGGCATATTAGCCCAGACGAAACGCTTGAGGATCATTTCGACTTAGATATTACCGAAGCATGGTGTTTTAACATGATGCTTGATTTAGATTTTACACCTGAAGTCATAGAAGAGACTGACGAAACGATATTGACCCGTGACGGTAATGGGGCGCTGCTTCGCCGCCATAAAAAACATGATACTACACCGGAACATGTAGACTATGCCATCAAGACCCGGGAGGACTGGGAGAAGGTCAGAACACAGATCGCTACCATTGATGAGCGTCGTATTAATTTTACAGACTATCGTGAAAGAAAAATGGCTGCTAAAGAAAATGGAAAGTTTTTTGTATGGAGTGGCATTAATGTCTTCGAGCTGCTGCATCCTATTGCCGGACATGAATATATGTTAATCGGCATGGCAGAGGACCCGGAATGGATCATGGATATGGCAAAGGTCTATTGCGATACCACATTGCAGCTACAGGAGATTCTTTTCGATAAGGAAGGCGCTCCCGATGGGGTATGGTATTACGAAGACATGGGTTTTAAAGATCGGCCCTTTATGTCACCAACCATGTATCGTGAACTGATATATCCGTCCCATGAGCGCAGCTTCACATTTGCACATGAACGGGGGTTACCTGTGATCGTGCATTCCTGTGGGTTTATAGAGCCTCTTTTGCCGCATATGGTGGAGGCTGGTATGGATTGTTTGCAGACTATAGAGATCAAGGCAGGTATGGATTTACTGCGTATTTATCAAGAGTTTGGCAACCGGTTGTCACTTATGGGCGGTATTGATGTGCGAGTTTTGTATTCCAATGACCATGCTGTTATTGATAAGGAACTGGAGGCCAAAATCCCCATCGTCAAACAAGGCAATGGCTATTGCCTGCATAGTGACCATTCCATCCCCAACACAGTGGATTATGAGACATTAAAATATTTTCATGAAAAGGCGTTATCATTATGAAGATAGTATTGCAACGGGTAAGCAAAGCAGCTGTATCAGTTGACGGTGTGATGGTTGGCGAAATTGGCAAAGGATATGTACTCCTCTTAGGCATAGGAGAAGGCGATACTAAAGCAGAGGCTGATCAATTATTGGCCAAGATTAGTAAGCTGCGTATTTTTGCCGACGAAAATGGCAAAACAAATGTCAGTATAAGTGATGTCCAGGGAGAAGTATTGATTATATCCCAATTTACTTTGTACGCTGACTGCCGCAAGGGCAATCGGCCAAGTTTTACGCAGGCGGCTGACCCTGCTTTGGCTGAGGCGTTGTACAACTACTTTGTAGAAGCCGCAAAACCACTGTTTAAAAAAGTGGCCTGCGGCTCCTTTGGGGCGTATATGCAGGTTGAGTTGGTCAATGACGGGCCGTTTACATTGGTGTTATAAGGGTTACCGTATAACAGCAGCCCGTCTTTCCACCACACTCCAAGGGATATTATCAATAAACTTATTGATATAATCTGCCTTATTTGTTTCATAGTCTAGCATGTACGCATGTTCGTACATATCCAAGGCCAGCAATGGGTATGCACCGCAGATTAGCCCATCGTCATGGGAATCCAGTACAATATTTCGGCATGTCTTGGTGCGCTGCTCATAGGCTAATATACACCAACCGCGAGCCGTTTTTGCAGAGGCAGCAAAAGCATCCTTCCACTCATCAAATCCGCCCCAATTGTGTTCCAACAACCGGTTGACGCGATTGCTTACTTTGGAATTTTCGGCCACTAGATTTTGAAAATAAAGCTCGTGAAGTATGACCCCGTCTAAGGCAAAACTTTCGCCTTTCTTTAGGCCCCGATAGATGCTGTAAGTAGCATTTGCCGCGGCTAAGTCTGCTTTAGAGCTTGCGGCCAACTTTAGACCTATCTCATTGGTTTTGTCAACATAGCCTTTGTACAATGTCAAATGGTTGTCAAAAAGTTTTTTACTGACAACCTCCGTTTGATAGCCGAAGGGTATGGCGGTGATTTCCATAGACAAAGCCCTCCCGTGGGATTTTTCTGTATCTTATTCTTTAGGGACTATGTATGTGACTGACCAACTGATCGGAAAATCCGATCAGTTGAATTTAGGAGGCAAAAGTGAACCATTCTTTTATTTCGCACCATTGGCGTGACTATCAAATTATTGATGCTGGCGACGGCGAAAAGCTTGAACGCTGGGGGCCTATTACTGTGGTACGGCCTGACCCACAAATCATTTGGCCTAAAATGCTGCCAGAGGCTGCTTGGAAGCAATGTCATATGCATTATCATAGAAGCAAGTCCGGCGGCGGCCAGTGGGATCACATAAAAAAAACGCCGCCGCAATGGACAGTCGCCTATGATAATTTAACATTTATTATTCGCCCTACGGATTTTAAGCATATGGGCCTTTTTCCAGAGCAGGCAGCCAACTGGGAATGGGTAAACAAGTTAATCAAAAAAGCGGGACGCCCTATCCGCATCCTCAATCTTTTTGGTTATACCGGTGGGGCTACTGTCTGTTGTTTAAATGCAGGAGCGAAGGTTACACATGTAGACGCCGCCAAGGGTATGAATCAATGGGCTAAAGATAACATAAAAACTTCTGGTTTAGCAGATCAAGCCTGCCGTGTGTTGACCGATGATGTTTACAAATTTGTGCAGCGTGAGCAGCGAAGAGGCAGTTTCTATGATGGGATTATTATGGATCCGCCGTCATATGGCAGAGGCCCATCCGGCGAGATATGGAAATTGGAGCACAAGCTCTACGATTTAATCAGATATTGTACGGCCATTCTATCGGAAGCGCCGCTTTTTATGCTGTTAAATACCTACACCACAGGTTTTACTGCAACTGCCGCCGAAAACGTTGTCAAGTTGGCGCTTAAAGAACATCAGTTCACTGGACAGATTACTAGTGGAACCTTGGAGTTGCCTATTGGTGACAGCGGATTAGCGCTGCCTTGCGGTATATCTGTTAGGTGGCAGACGGCGCAGAGATGACAACGTCAACCCCATCCCAGCTGGCATCAAGCCCCAGCATCTGCGCTATATAATCAATAGGTACAAAAGTGCGCCCGCCTACAATTAAAACCGTACCCATATCATCCGGTAGCGGGGTATCTAGCTGCAAGTTTATATTGATGTCATTCTTTGTGAGCGTTACCGTGCGGGTTGATTCTGTCCAATTTACATCCGCACCAAAAGCTTCTGATATTAGGCGAAGCGGAACCATCAACCGATCTTGTGCTTCATCTATAAAAGGTGTCAACTCCTCCGGTATATCATCCACCTCATAAACAGCATTGTCTATGGCCAGTCGCAGCGTACTAGGTTCATATGATAATAATTGCGCATCCGGTGGAGTTAAATCCACGTCTTGCTGAGGTGCGTCAACCTGAGATATATCAATCGTTATGGTAAATACAGTGGTGGTGAGTTCATTGCCATCGCTATCCAGGATTATAATGTAAAGGATATGTGTCCCTGCTAAAGCAAGATCAGTCACTCGAAGTGCTAACTCAAACGCATGGTCGTATACATCTACGTAATCCGGTAAAAATACACCATCTGGCAGGTCAGGTATTTTAATGCTATGCTGACCATCAGGCACATTATCCACCGTGATCAGGACGTTGATGATATCTGTCAACTGCCCGTCTATTAAAGTATCAGTGATTTCATTGGGTTCGATTACTGGTTGGTCATTCGCATTTTGATTTGCAATGTTTGTGGTTTGATTTTGTGTAGAGCTAGGACGTGTAGCCGGACGTCTGGATGAGCTGCTGCGTGTGCTGGAACCAGAGGTTGACTCTTGACTATCTTCCGAAGGTTGATCCTGAATTGGCGGGTGAGTTTCGGTTGGAGGTCCCGGTTGTATCGGTGGTTGAGTTGGTGGATGAGGTTGGATTGGAGGGTCTGGCTGAGTTGGCGGTTGAGGTTGAGCCGGTGGTTCCGGCTGGATGGTTGGTGGTTCATTTGGAATTTGACCTTGATCCGGCGGTTGGGTGTCAGTGGGCAATGTAGTTGATGTTACAAATTTTTGAGTAGTGTAAAAACCAGCAATGCTATCTGGGATATGGAAAAAGCCTACCCCTAAATGAGTTCTGTTTGAATTTAAAATATTAGCCCGATGTCCGGGAGATTCCATTAATGCTTGAACCAACGCTTCTGGATTAGCGCTGCCAAAGGCTACATTTTCGGACCATCCAGTAAAACTGACGCCTACATTTGTGAGTCTATCGCCAACCGTAGAGCCATCAGAACCTATGTGTCCTGTCATATTATTTTCAGCTAGGTCTTGGCTATGTAACCGCGCCGCTTTAGCGACATCATCGTTCCAAACAAGTGCAGGCAGGCCATAATTTATTCTTTCGATATTTGTCAGCTCAAAAATCCTGCTTTCTATTGCGCTGACATTTATATTTTGCGATGACTCCGATATTGATTCAAAGGTTGGTTTCATTTCCATATCATCATGTGCTGCAATTACTTCGTCGATATAAATTGAGATCGAGTCTTTATCTTCATATGCTTCCTCTGTTAGATCATATGCTTCACATGCTTCATTTTCTTCAATCGTAGGCATATCATTATCATGAGCTAAGCAGCCCGATTCATCTAACGCTTGATCTTCTTCTATTATATAATCTGATTCATCTAATCCCTGGTCCATTTCGTATTCCTGGCTTGCTTCTTCCTCTTCTGCGGCCAAGTCTGAGTCTGGCAAACATTCATCCACTTCTGCCGGGAGGGTGTTTTCTGTATCATCCGAAGTTACATCGTTAATAACTAGGCACTCTACTTCAGCTATATCTTCATCTTCCTCATAAATACCTTCGGCCCCAAAAGCAACCGAGGCTGTCATAATAACCAGTGCCATAGTTAAACATAAAAACCTTCTCATTTGTAACTTCCTCTTCATCCTACGACTTCCTTCCCGCCTCATGGCTGATTTTAACCTTGTTATTTTATTCATATCAGCACAAAAAGTCAATTGTTTTTTGTTTGTTTTTTGTTGCCTTTGTCAATTTTAATTTTGTCTAAGCAACCGCTTTTGGAGTTTTCGTCAACTTGACAACTTAAATATGCCAACCTTTTGTGCAATCAGACATTTTTACCATAAATATATTGCTGCTTCATATTAACCAACAACTATAAACCCTCTTTGCAAATGCAAAAACAAGCGATTCCTTTTAAAAAAGCCAGCTGCCTAATAGACCGCAGGCTTTTTTATTACGAGGACACTGACACTGTATTCAAGTGGTGACTGAGAGTCACCACTTGCCGAAGCGGATTTAACCGCTTTTGATGATTTTGATAAAGGCAATTTAATGTTGAATATACACAACGCTACTCGCATCATCCCAGCGGACATTTGCCCTTAATATCTGAGCGATATGAGAAACGGGCGCAAATAGACGACCGCCTATAATCGCAGGTAAGCCTGCATCATCCGGTAATGGCGTATCTGCTTGGATGGATTGATTTATATGGTTTCCGGTAATAGTGGCTGTCCTGGTCGAGTCGGCCCAGCCTACAACAGCATCAAACGCTTCTGACACAAGGCGTAGCGGCACCATGGTACGGCTACTATCCGGATCAATAAATGGCATTACATCACTTTCGTGCGCTACACCATTTAGGGTGTATATATTGCTGCCTATAGTCAACCTTAACGTTGTTGGTAAGCTCATTGAGTTTACATCAACCTGTGTGGCCATTATTGACGGCTCATAAACATGAAGTGGAAATACATCCGTAGACGCAATTATATTTCCGCTCTCATCGTAAATGTTTAGCAATAGAGTATATAGCCCCAGCCCCACAGCTTCTGAAAAATCAGAAAGTATTAATAGAAAACCATCTTCTAAAATTACGGCATAGTTCGGCGTGATTACTCCTTCCGGAAGGCCTTCTATAGATATGGCATGGTATCCATCTGGAATATTGGTTGTTACAAAGCCAAAGCTTGCCATGATAGTACCTATTGGCAGCTCGACCCCCTGGTCAATGAAGGCGACGGTGGCTTCTGCATCCAATACTGTAGCCCGAGCTGGTGTCGTACTTGCAGGATTAGGCCTTGGC
>Ga0123355_10020247_pt1 | contig 10618 bp, 11 predicted proteins | sample TergutEmb28metaG_3_FD_89872 | JGI IMG/M metagenome (GOLD analysis project Ga0123355, IMG submission 89872) | Embiratermes neotenicus P1 segment gut microbial communities from Petit-Saut dam, French Guiana - Emb289 P1 | ecosystem: Host-associated > Arthropoda: Insects > Digestive system > Gut ... | reverse complement strand
TATTGGAGGAAACTGCTGCCTCCATGTGAAGGTACAAATACTGCAAACCATCTGCTACACTGCATGGTCTCATACCCCACAGTCTGAATATTCACTGACTTCAAGCATTCAAGCCTCTCACTGATTCAATTATTCATAGCATGCTATAGCTTAATAACAAAGAATAATTTTTGACATCTGAAATTAGAATATATGCAACGTAAATCTGGATTCATATGTTAAATATATTTCTATTCACCCCTTTCTAACCAGTCAGTATTTAAGAACAAGGACAAAATTCCCTGTGTGTTAGACAGTGAAGGTGTGTAGTGGGCATGGTGGTAAATGGAGGTGAGTGATTAGATTTGTGTTCCAGCCATTGAGTGCCTTGTAGTTTATTCGATGTTACAGGTATTCTTGATATGATGAAAGTTAAAGTAATCTTTTTGCTTAAGCGGGCACGTGAAGGCATGTGGGAGGAGCGGAGGTGCAGCTCCACACACCTTACTGAAGGCATTAGATGGACAAAATTGGATGTTACCTATGAGCGGTCAGCGTCTTGCTCTGGCTGCTTAATACCTACAGTTCTTATTGGGTAGGTCCACAACCCAGTCTGGACATTGTAGAGGAGAAAAATCTCTGTTTCTGCCAGATATTTCGTCCCATAATTACACCACTTTACTTGCTGATCTATCCTGACTCCTTTCTGGATTTGGCAGGGTAAAAAAACAAGTCTTATTCTTTGTTAGGATTCCATTCTCATTTATCAACTGTATTAACTTGGCACCTACTCAGTGCAGAGCTTCTTCATTTATTTTATACATTATGAGGTATTACACAGCACTTTACAGTGTTTGTCACTTACCATTACCCACAAGGCGTCCATGTATCAGTCACGTGATAACCACAGCTTTATGAACACATGGGCCTCCTACCCCTTCCAGCAGTGCAGGCCACAAGTAAGTGCGAATTTGCTCACTTTCTGGATTCGATGAATGGAACCGTACATGTACATCCCTTCGTAAGGTCCTCTGCTCATATTCAAGAATGAATGGTGGGGACTGTTTTCAGAAATGAAACAAGGCATTGTTACATAATTTTGCTCTTCCATTGCCATCATCCAAACAGTTGTGTGATGCAACTGACAACTTATTGATACTCATGTTCACCATTGAGTAATTGAAGAGGTAGAAATAAGTAATTCTGTCAGGAACATATTAATCCTCATTTCCAAAAAATATTTCACTCTTATATGTTGCTGGATAGCATGAATACTGTAGTATACTATACAGATTACTGTCCTGTGCGATGTGGAGCTGTGTTGTTTGGTGGATACAAAACAAACATACAGGATCCTGATGCCATCACCTTCAGAGCATCAGTAAGAAGTAGGATGTTTGAATACAATATTAGGGACTGTCCATGCAGACTACAAGGAGTCATAGCCCAGAACACAGTAGACTGGATACTAACTGCCGCAAGACCCTCAAATCTCACCTGGGATGTATTTTTGTGCGTATTTTATACTAGTACATACTGTGTTTACGTAAATTTGTTAAATATAACAAAATTTTGTACCACTGTCATGTTTGTAACTCTGAATATAATGAAACTAATGTTTACCATAAAACAGAAGTATACATGTGATCTGTTTCAATGGGAAATTACATGTACTAGATGTGGTGATTTAATAATTATTACCATAGAACTAAATATCAGTTTTGTGTCGTTGCTATACATTCGTTGGACATTTTGTAAAAATATTATCTAACAAAAATTCCACATTTTCCAAAGATATGTTATCAGATAAAATTCAGGGGTCTAAATTAAGTGACATTAATGTCACTTCTGCCTCAGGAGTAGGTGTGACCACATTGTGCATATTATTGTCGGTAGGGAAATAAGGATGTGTAAAGGTAGGGTGCTTTTCAGTGCCATGACATGGACACAAAGTTTCACGAAAATCTAGTAAATGAATGAAATGCTAATAGCAGAGGATGCACACATGACTAACATTTATCATGCAAATGTGTGATTTTAAATCTCTTGGTACTTTGGGGCTGGTAAATGGATGTTCCCTTTGAGGATAATGCATTAGTATTTAAAAAAAAAGGCAGTGCTTGGCCAGCTGGTACGGGTATTACAAAAATATAACTTGCAGCCAGTTCAGGTTCAGTTGATGCAACTGATGTGCATACCTGATTAACAAGACCCCAGGCTAGACGAACGGCATCTTTGACATATTGCACAAGTCCAGGACATGATTTGAGGCATGGATAGTCATACAGGGTAGCCCATATCTGGCAGCACACCTCCTGCATACAAACAGAGAACTCAGTCAGAAGCAGTGATTTTTGTGGTGGTGCAATATGCTGGACCCTTGCTTGTTGCAAATAGAAGCAGGAGTCTAAAAATGGCTTGAAGTCACCTGTTTTGCTTCACAGGTACTGCTGCCTTGTTTACCAAATAAAAAGCAATGTTTAGAAATGTGACATGTACAGATGCACGACAAATTCCAGTTAATTTGACAGGTTTATTTGTCACAACATAGGTACCCATTCTTACCCAGGATATGGTTGCTTTCTTTGCCAGTATCATGAAATAGAGTAACTGAAACTTTGAAGAATAAACAACACTCAAAAAACCCCTGCCATTAAAAGTGATGTGGAATGAAGATGTGTATTATCCAAAAACTCTACCACAGTAGTTCAACATCATTTTAACAGCCATGGCTACTGCATGTACTGGCAACAGAGTGGAGTAAATTTCATGAAATTCCTGAGTGTTCTCTGTTAGGTTTTCAGTCAGAAGTAGGAAATAAAGAAGAAGGGTACATTTTTATATTTACAGTATCTGTGTTGGATAACTGAAACATTTATATGTTTAATATTTAGAAAGAGAAGTTGACTTACAAGAATATTCTTAATTATGGTAATGCTGTAGCCTGATATGAAGAGTCCTGTTAGTAAAATGTAAAGGAAAGAATGAGTGAGATAAAATCTGGTTGATAAAGTGTTAAAGAAGAATTAACAAAATTTAGTTACTTTCAGATATTGTGGGGTTATTTACTTGACATCTATCAGTTGCCATGTTCTGTTGGCTCATTTATGGTATTAATGTAGCCTACATAGCCAACAACACACACATTTGGCAGAGTAGCAGCAGGAAGTGGTTGTCCGATACTATAAATGTCGTGCGTAAGAGGTATTGAAAACAAAAAGCCAACCACACAGCTTTGTAAGTGGTAGAATATACATGCTCTTGGATAAAATAATATTCAAGAGTTAATACTTGGAATGACACAAAAATATTATTTATGTCAACCAGTGGTTAAACACAGCAATCACACATGAATGTGGAGGTGACAGACATACAAAAAAATAGAAGCAGCATAAATGAGAACTTTTAAAACTCCCTAAGTTTGATGTTCATGTCTAACTTCAGGCATCCCCTGTGGTGTTAATGAGATCTTTGCCCTTCTGGGATGTTAGATGGTGTAGATTGGTAGTTATTACCAACATTTTGGAACATCTTCAAGGGTCAAGCAGTCCAAGACGATGGGACCAATAGGTTGTCCTGATACATCAGTAACTACCAATCTATACTGCATAACAATGTGAAGAGGGAAGAATTTAATGTATGTGGTTAAGCAAAAGACAGCAGCTTCAGTTAATTTAAAAGATGTCATTGAAGAGACGGCTACATGTAGGAAATGATGGAAAGGCTATGTGGTCGGAACATATGATGGTAGGGTAGAATTAAAAACCTATACGGTGGGCAGAAGAAAGACCAAGGAGCTGGGGTTTGTGTGGGTATCAGTCTTATAATCTGTAGGTACAAGAAAAAGAAGAATATGCATAAGGCTCAGCAATAATTCCCTTGTTTGAAAGTATGAAGAACATTTACTTTTAATGAGATTTCACAGTTTTCTTAGCCTCTTTCTATTTAGCCCATTTAGTTGTTCTGGCAGTTTCAGAATAACTTTTACAGAGAAGGCATTATCATGCAGATATATGCCAATGAAACTTCTGGTTTCATAAAATGTGGGGGCCTCTCACCTCAACACTCTTGGTGAGGTCAAATTTATCCACTGTTTTCCTGAGGTAGACAGCAACACTTCTTTCTAGTTCAGCTACTACTGGATCAAGTGCTGTGGCAGTGCTGACTTGTGGAGTGGCTGCAGGTGGCTGAATGTGCAGGATACGTCTCACATGGTCTTTCTTCAATGCCAGCAATGACTGTGCTGACCTGAACGCCAGCTGCTCCACAAGTTGTTAGACATGAAGGAGAATGTACAAGTCACATCATTGCTTCAATACAGTTAGTTTCGTGTTATGTTAAAAAGAGAGAGAAAGGTATATTCACATCACACACATAGTCAAACAGACACAGGACAGAGAAACAAGTAATTTCTAAGCCAAGACCTGGTTGGTACAATTTGATGCATCCATAATTTGTTGAGGAGTGTAAGGGATGTTCAAAATGTAAGTTTACAAGGCACATACATAGGAGGCCCAAAAGGTAAGGTAACACAGATGCTTGTAAGAAGACATTTTATTATACCATTATATTACACAATGGCGAAGGTGTATATTTGTACTGTTTTTCAACATAACCACCCTGTCTATCAAGGCGTTTGTCTCACTGTGCAGTGAAAGACTGGATCAACCCTGACGGCCAGTGATGTGCTGCACTTGAAACCTACACCCAAATGTCTCCCTAAGGGTACTGTTTTAATGGGTCATAAAAACTGGAATGGAATGTATGTGGCTTCAGTCATGAGCACGTTCAGTGGTGCTGGACTGAACACCTGGCAGCAGATATTAGTGTGATCTTACTTTCTGCACCTTCTTTGTATTTTGAGATGATAAATAAGCCCTTGATAAGAGAAACAAAATGCCACTAAACACTTTGCAAAACGTTTTCTTACACAGTTCACATAAAGTTTTGCCGGAAAGCCTGATGGGAAGAGACCACTGGGGAGACCAAGGCATAGATGGAAGGTTAATAATAATACATTACTCGGAATACTGTAATGAACCTTAGGGCAGCATAAAATGTGGGACATTCCTTGGCCAGTTAAGTGACTGTCAACATCTAAAGACTAAGTCTGCTCTGTGGAGTCAGCTAATTAATTCCCATTAAGTCTTGGACACTCTTTATGTATTATTCTACAGCTTTCGTTTCTTGTCACTCATAATTTCAGATCTGTATTGTGGATTCAGTTTTTGTCCCTCTGCCCTACTGGGTCTCTGTTGTATAAAACTGCTGTAGTGCTTGAATTTTAATCTGCGAAGCAGTAAAGTTTACATAAGTAGGAAAATATGGCAGAGTGATTTTATTTTGAATTTAATTTCACATGGCATTGATTTATGTATTTAGACTTCAAAATATATGCATGGGAGAGAGAAATATAAGTGGAATCCTGATTACAAATCCAGAAACAAGGAAATGCTTTGGGAAACCTATACAATAGAAGTATTAGAATGTGTCAGAGATGAACAAGATGTGAAAATTTGCAATGGATTACACTGGTTCTGACAATCCAATTCTGAACACCAATAAGACTATGGGTGCAATATAAGCAGAAAATTTCGTTACCGGCTAAATAACAATCAGTTGGTCAAAAAAAATCCTGTCAATGACATGTAGACAGGTAACATGTATGACCATTAACAGGAGAAGAACAGAATAGACAGAGATTGTATGTTGTAGGTAGCACACTGGTAGGCTTCCATAAGGCCAAGAGTTCCTCTCACAGTGTTTCATGTACCAATCATCTGAAGTCAAATAGTAACATCTAATTACCCTAGACTGTGAATGGAGACCTCAGTGCAGAGTCTAGTTCCCATAGACAAATTATCCTATTAATGATTTTTTCAACCCTCTTGAGGCTCTTAACCTTAGCATGCTACAGACTTTACACATGTGATCTGTGACAGGTTAGGTTAGGCTACATAAGTACATATATGTCCTTTCACATGCTGTGGTTAGTTACTTTAAGTCATATTCTTATCTTATGTTGTGTTATATTGGGACTTGCATACACCTCATTTGACACTTCTTTAAATCAGTGAAACTATTTTTGGTATATGGAGGGTTAGAAATTAATAATATTTGAGGGGTAGTCAAATATGTGTGTGTTATTAGTTACAGCAGATTATTTTCTTATTTTAAACTGTGTTAGAACTATAAACCTCAAGCTATGGATGAATACTAGCATGAATATAACATATGTACAATAAATATGAACAAACATGTAACTAAAATGAATGCTTGCAGAAAGATGAAGATAATAGGAAGAAAGTTTGCATTGTAAAAAGTATCAAGAGTTGAGACCAGGATTTTTATATGGAAAGTGTACCTTTCAGTAGTGTTTCTTGTATAATTCGTATGTCGTATTTATGCTCTGTACATAAATCTAAGTATTGAGTTTAACAACACATTTTCACAATGTATTGTACTACTTCCATATTTCCAAGGAAATGACCAGTTCCCAAGCAGACCTTTATGTTTACTGGATGGTGTAAACTAACCCCATCAAATTTATTACGTAAGATAAAAATATTGTTTTCTTCAAAGCCAGAAACTAATGTTTTTATTAATTGTCTCATATATGCCTCAAAAGATCCTGCATATTAGCAACCATTGTTTTAGTTACTATGAATTTAGGTATACCAAAATGCACGTAACACATGATGTTAACCCTGGGACAGGTTCTTTCACAAGCTAACTTCTTGCCAACGCAGTCTCTTTGAAAAACTTTTCAAAATTCCATAGCCCAGGTGACAAATGGCATTCTTTCTTCACCTTCACATTGCTTGATATAATTCCCTCCCCTCTTAACAGGAAACATTCAGCCAAATTATGTGAGAAATTATGAAGGACCATGCAACAACTTCCCAAACACTAGTATCATAATTTATATAAGAGAAATAGCTGTACTCCTTCCTCAGATTGTGTTCCTTGTGAGAAATACAGGTTGCTAAACCTGCAAAGGAGGAACAACACTCCAGTTAAGAAATTAAAGTTTACTCAAGTAATTTTCAAGGACAAAGAACGAGGATTTAGGTCACATACAAAACCCCCTTCTGCAATACTTGCACATCACTTTAAAGACCATGGCTACCATATGTAAATATTGGCAAGAATAGGGAGTAAATTTCATAATATTTTTTGGTGTTATGCATTAGGTCTGCAGTGGGAAACAGAACAGTTACATGTATATATTACATATTAGATTGCAACTGATTAAATGTCCTGTTTTTATTCATATCTTTGATACTAAAATTTCTGTCAAGAATGCAGCCCTTATTACATCATTATAGATATCTGAACTTGAACTGTTTTAATACACAGAATGTCTCCAGCAATGGAATATCCTGCAACACAGTCCACACTCTGGAAGTGGATGGAGATGAATGTTATGGTTCAAGAACTGCTGGTTTCCCTTATTTGGTAAAAAGAATGATAAATCATAATGTTTCTAGTAGGCCTACACATGATAGCATCAGACAGAATGGCTTAGCATAAATGTATACATGTACAGAAAGAGACAGATGATAAGAAAGTGTTCCTTAGGACAAGAATTTCATTTGGACAGAAACGCAAGACAGATATGACAACATAAGCAAAACACCCAGGAAAGAGAGAAAAACAGAAGCCAGAAGAAGCGAGCAAGTGAGTCACAGCAGGGCGACTCACCACAACAACCGAGAACAATATTTTAGACTTAAGTTCATCAGCATCCTTTAGAGCCGGAAGGTTGTCTAGAGAATCAAGAGCATCCACTCGAGCGGCTGCATACAAGTTGCCATAGCACCGCACCAAGCGCTCTCCCATGTTGGTGGATGGATCGACAGGTGCTTCCATACTTGCACTGGGTGACACTTGTCTGAAAGCAGCCAATCACACGTCATGTCGGGAACACAACCTTACAGAAAGTCCTCTAATTTAAAAGTAATTAACAACAGGATGATACTGTAACTCTGAAGTCTGAAAACTAGAAGCCAATACTAATGATAAGGATGTCACTTCCCATAGCATCTTGCAATGTCTACTTATTGTGTAAGGTATTTATGTTTGATACACATCCTGACATCGAACAGACTGCTTATATGGATGCGTGAAAGAAATACCATAAAACTGCTTGTACAAGTCTTCCTGAGGATGAACACTTGGATGTTCGAAACATGTCGAAGACACTATAATTAAATGAAAACATTAATGTAAAAAGTGTGCATTTTGTTGGTTCTTACTACATATGTATATCACAATGCATGGTTCAAAAAATGCAAAGTTTATTGTGTAAAGGTTAGAAATGTCATATTGAAATTGCTCTGGCATTTCAGTGTACATTATATTTGCCTCCTTCATGGTCCATTTCATTCTTTTACTTCACATTGACCCTGAATATGGTGATTGTAGTGACAGCTCAAACTATGGAACAGCTAAAACCAAAAACCTGAGGGTATACCTCAGACACAGGTGACATGAATACTGTAAAGTGTTCTGATTACAAGCCCGGTGTGGCCCAGAGGGTGGGTAGAGGTATAGCTCTACTCTTCCATGACTGTGGCACTAGAAGGGGGTGAGTGGTCAGCAGCACGCCCCGGCTGCACTTTAGCCCCGGGAAAGACCCGGTACCCATTGTGCGGGAGGCTTGGTGGGCCCCAGGGCCGGTCTGGACAGGCAGAAAATCTCGTCCCCACCGGGATTCGATCCTGGATCATCCAGCCCGTAGTCAGTTGCTATACTGCCTGAGCTACCGGCCCACACCTGAATACTGTAGCTAATCTATATATTTTATAGACACGTTTACTCAAGCAGATGTTAAACAGTTGCTGTAGAAGTTCAACAGATCATAATAGAGGCTTTTAGGAATATACATGAACGTAATGGTAGAGTGATGATGGTGATCATAATCACCAAAGTGATGATAAGGATTATAGTAAGCAAAAGATATCTACAGCATATTTGAACCCCAAGCCACAGCTGGGACATGGCACTACATACTATCACTCATGAATGCTGTTCTTGGTCAGAAGGTAGCAAAGTAAAACAGAAAGTTAAAGAACAGGGAAAGAGAAAAAAGAAAGAAGGGGAGAAAAAAGTTCTCCCTGTCCACACCATGAAGGCATATAAGGGGAGAAGGCATTACAGGAAGGTGCGTGATCGAATTCATGCCTTGGCTGCTTTACCCCCAGGAAAGAAACCTGGTACCCATTGAACATGACCTAGGTGGGCCTCATTGCCAGTTTAGATGCTGTGGAACAGAGAAAATCAAAAGCATGTGGGGAAAATCCATACTGGATCAAGATGATTTTAAACCTTCAATTTGGAAATCTCTTGGCAACAAGGCCCCTGCAAATCAAGAAACTTTCACCATCTCCTGGTTTAATGCATGAAATGAAAATGGTTATCAGCCCATCCTCAAAAGCATTTGTTTTCTGCAAGTGGCATCTGTTTTGGAGTTAGTGACTTCAAACTTCAATACATCATGAGACATAGAATGTTGTCCCAGACTAGCATGATACCTTTATTTACACTTACACTTTATAAATCGTATGTTTATGTTGTATGCTAGAGATGGGTATTGTAGCAGGTACAGATGTTGCCAAACCTAGCATAAACATAGAACATTACAAAAAGTGCCTCTAAATAAACCGATGTTACAAACACCACTGTGTATATATGTGTACTGCAGGAGGAGGCAGCATGGTAAGAGGGAGGTACTTCTTTCACATGTAGGTCCAATACTGGAATTATTCTGCTTAATATGGAAGAACGTAGAATAACTAAATTTCCATTGAACATTAGTGCATAATATGAGATTACAGTTACAACAATGTAAGCAGGTTACTTGAGAAGTCTACTACACATCAACAGCCTAGGTCAGAGTTTCTCAACATCTCACACATGTTGGCACCCTGCAATATACCTGATATATCATAGCACATCAAATTATGTACTAGTATAAGATTTTATGTAGATTAACCTTTCAATGCTGGCCTTGGTGAACTGCACAGACATTTCATTCTTGACATGCTGCTGGTCTCGGCCCACTGCACAGTCGTCAATGAATTCAAGGGTATTATAAATTTAAAACCCCTCCATCCTGGATAGCAGTTAGATTTTAAACCCCACAGTACTTTAAGGGTTGATTTGTGATGATGTGTAGTTTGTGGACAGCTATCAAGGTCTTTGAAAGGAGCCATCCCTTTGTGTTATACAATATGGTAAAGTAATTTATTCAGTCAAATACAACATATATATATATATATAAAATCATTGATACATAGTTGCCTCTTTTAACATGTTTCGGTTCTAGCGAATCATCTTCAGTCCATTTCTTAACTATGTATTAATGATTATATACAGGGTGTCCCAGGAGGAATGTGCCAGACTTCGGGAGGGTGTTCCTCATGTTAAAGTATACTGATATAACCCAAAACACCTATGTCCAAAGTTGAACGGTTACGGAGATAATGGCCAGTGTAGTTTGAAACTTTGACATCTGTTACACACTTATTGATTACCAAATACATATTAAAACTGGCAGGAATATGTGGTTTCTGTAATGTTAATATCTGTACTTCACATCAAACTAACTTGTGAGTGACATAAAGCCATTAAATTG
>Ga0123355_10020246_pt1 | contig 10618 bp, 9 predicted proteins | sample TergutEmb28metaG_3_FD_89872 | JGI IMG/M metagenome (GOLD analysis project Ga0123355, IMG submission 89872) | Embiratermes neotenicus P1 segment gut microbial communities from Petit-Saut dam, French Guiana - Emb289 P1 | ecosystem: Host-associated > Arthropoda: Insects > Digestive system > Gut ... | reverse complement strand
TAACTCAGCACATAAGTCGCAAGCTCCTGAGGATGGATGTATTAACATCCGAAACATGTTGAGCATTAAATAAAGAAATAATAAAGCAAGTGATATCAAGTTGGTCTCTCTTTACTCAACACTTCCTCTGGGTTACTAAAACCATTCAGTTAGTGTTGTATAGGGAAATAATGGCTGCTTGTTCTGAGATACTGGGCTACAAAGGGTTAAATCTCTGTTATACAAACCAGTCAGTTAATGCTGTATAGTGAAACAATCGCTGTTTGTTCTCATATCCACACAAAACACATAAATACACTGTGTGGGCAGGACGTAGGCTTGTTGAATGTTAAACTGGTGGTACATATAGTGACCACTGGGCTTTAACGTACTGCCTGAATGGCTGACTTGCTGACTAAATAAATAACTAACCAACCAACCAGCGACATGGAACAAAGTCCTTCTTGAGAAGCTACGTATTTGGTCGTCTGTCAAAAGCTTCCCCACAATTGTGAAGCTGAAAGCTCATCACCGTTGTAACAAAAACCTACCGTTTTTCCATATCCTTAGCCAGACGAATCCCGTCATTTGTTGAACAGTACAAATAATGAAACGTCTCGTTATGCTGCTTTTCGCACGTGGCCTGAAGTGTCAAGTGATTGTGTTAGGGAAGATGTCCGCAGGTTGTGCACAGGATGTTCACAGTGTCTCCAGGTTGTCAACATAATGTCCACAAGTTGTCCACACGATGTCCATAAGTTGTCCACAGGATGTCCACAAGTTGTCCAAATATCCACAGGATGCCCACACGATGTGCATAAGTTGTGCACAGGGTGTCCACAAGATGTCTCCAAGTTGTCGACGGAATGTCCACAAGTTGTCCGCACGATGTCCATAAGTTGTCCGCACGATGTCCATAAGTTGTCCACAGGATGCCCACAAGATGTGCGTAAGTTGCGCACAGGATGTCCACAAGATGTCTCCAAGTTGTCGACAGGATTTCCACAGGTTGTGTACAGAATTGTTGTATCCCGGTAGAGAACGTATCGTGGATGTTGCTCTCTGAAGGGGACGAAGCTCGAACCTCGGTCAGGGCTCGGAGGTGAAGGTTCCTTGCTCTAGTAATAACTGACCGTGCTGAATATATGGGAGGTTTATTGTGTACCAGTAAGTGAAGTGCAACAGGGCGAGAACTGGAGGACAGTAATGTACCGCTAGCGAGTGCTTGGTGGTCTGCGTTGCTGGACGTCTCGTGAAGAAGTGTCTTTTGTTCTCTCTTAGTTTTGTTAAAGCGTCCAGAAATTACGGAAAGTTTTGGGGGTAATTACTGTTCAGAGTTTTGGGCTGCTGGACATTGTGTGGCGCGTGATCGCGCCTCAGCACAGTACCCAATCACAGGGTGTACTTTGCCATGGGCACAGTCCGTCATTAAATAAGCATGTCACCCTTAGCTTGAAGTAAGCAGTAATTCTGTAAAGAATAATATATAACAACTATGCAGTAATGTACATACAAAAGCAATTAATTCCCCCCCCCCAAAAAAAAACACGTATTAATCATATGACCACTATACAACAGAATGTCCACAAATTTCCACAGCATGCCCACAGGATGTCCTAAGTTGTCCACAGGATGCCCACAAGATATCCGCAAGTTTCAACAACATTAGTGGTCATTTTTTAAATTTCCTACGCGTTTGGAAAAATGAATTGCCTGAATTTGTCGAATGTGTCAGTTTTATGTACAGCCGTGTCACTGGCGCAGTGTTCTTGCTGCCAGCGGTGCGTTTGTGCATCATGAAACTGCATCGCAGCTCTCGTGACGTGTCGCCAGCAGCGGGCGCGCTGTGCGAGAGAGGTGCCTTGCTCGGTCGCACGATAAAAAGCGGCTGTCCCTATGAAATTTAAGGACTCGACCCACACTGCACGTGCAGTGCCTGTAACTGACACGTGCTTACGTCTTAACTTGCACTCCACTTCCTCTGCGAGTGAACATCATTTAGCTGCAATGCGCCATGCGCGTTATGTTGTTGCTGTCTGCACCAGTTGTGACCAGGCAGTTTATAAAATCCTTTGGTTTCTTTCAAAACAGAAAGTACTTCACCGGCTTTGTTTTTGTGGAAGACCACAAAGAGTTCGTCTCAAGACAGCTTTTATCTTCCTGGACTGTTTCTTTTCTTTCGAATCGACAAAATATGTAGCAGGAACTTCCAGCCAGTCCTTGAGTCGGAGTTGGCCCCAACTTCACCGACTCCTGTGTGTATAGGATACCGCAAACCAGTACATCTAGCTGTCAACCAAACACGTGTCCAGCTTTCCTGGCTTTTAGTCTTCGTCCAGTAAACTAAAAACTTCTCCCATTTAGGGCTGATCTGTTTTGGGTTAATCTCTTCGAAACTGTAGTTCAGTTCCTGTTGCCGGATGGTTCAGTTTAACTTCGTCCTTCCACGCACACACTTGCCTGTTAACGTCAGTTTGATATCTGTGTGTCTCTATTAGCCGACAGATGGTATTGTTCTTTATCTGTCTAACGTAAACATGGCGATAAAGGGAATTCACGTTGTCTGGAATGTGACGCTGTGCCGCTGGATGGGTGTTCCCGACGTTGGAAAGACCGTAGTGCCGTCGTCTTGAGTGGTTGAGACGTCCAGTGAAGTTGAAGGTACTATGGCCCTTTGAGACGTCGGGATACACTAACAAAGCAGATGGCGTCGCATCTTAGCAGACCGCGATCATCAGAGTGTCTGTTTTTCGGGAAGCTTATGGATGGATTTCAGTTCGTATGGCAAGGCGCTGGCAATGTGCAGTGTAAATGGTGCATGCGTTTTTTTTTCCATTGAGGGTAAAATTCTGGGTTTATACTCAAGTGGTTACGAGGAAATGAAGGGAAGAGGAGGGAAGGGAAGGGAAGGGACCCCTTGCTGAGATTGAGGCTGGGGTAACTTCCGGTACTTCTGAAAGCAGATGTAAGAGGCAGGGATGTCGTTCATTGTGGCATCTGGCTAAAGAGGTGCGGTAGGCGGAACATCATCGCAGCACACATTGTGTTCTGAATGCATTGCCGATGTTAAGAGAAGCGTCGGCATAACCATGGACAGCAGTTGACAGCCCAGTGGTTAATATGCGTACCGCCAGCAATTCCACGTTCAGCCCACACTTTGTATTTATGTGTTTTATGTGGAACTGAGAACAAACAGCCATTATTTCCCTATGCAGCATTAACTGACTGGTTTGTATAACCGAGACGGAGTGTGTTTACTGCGCGGTACGGACTGGGTGTATATAATTCATGTTAAATGCAGCCTTGTAACGTCCGTATGACAGCAGTGTGACACGCAGGCAGCAGTGGGTGGGGAATACCGACACTGAGTGAGGTCTGGCGATGAGGGAGTGACTCGGCACAGCCACGGACGGACTGTCTGTGTGACTCAGCATGTCAACAGACGTTTAAGAACAATATTACGCACTGAGCAGAAAGCGAGAGGTATTTGTTGTTCTGCTCCGTGTAGTTATTTGGCAGATTTGTACAAAATGTATGCCATTGGAGGCAACTATCAGCGTTCTTTTCATTTCATTCACTCAGCAATAATAATAACAATAACAAAGTCAGGGACGCGCGAGCATGTGAGGTGCGATGGTCAGGATGGCCATTTTCTCTTTGAGGGTAACCATAAGCTCATTTAAGATGGCCATGATCTCATTTAGGATGCCTATGATCTCATTTAGGATGGACATTATCTCATTTAGGATGGTCATTATCTCATTTAGGATGGTCATTATCTCATTTAGGGTGGCCATTATCATTTAGGGTGGCCATTATCTCATTTAGGGTGGCCATTATCTCATATAGGATGGCCATTGTCTAATTTAGGATGGCCATTATCTCATTTAGGATGGCCATTATCTCATTTAGGGTGACCATTATCACATTTAGGGTGGCCATTATCTCATTTACGGTGGCCATGGTCTCATTTACGGTGGCCATTATCTCATTTAGGATGACCATTATCTCTTTTAGGGTGGCCATTATCTCATTTAGGGTGGCCATTATCTTATTTAGGGTGGCCATTATCTAATTTACGGTGACCATTATCTCATTTAAAATGGCCATTATCTCATTTAGGGTGGCCATTATCGCATTTAGGGTGGCCATTATCTCATTTAGGGTGGCCATTATCTCACTTAGCGTGGCCATTATCTCATTTAGGATGTCCATTATCTCATTTAGGGTTGCCATTATCTCATAGGGTGGCCATTATCTTATTTAGGGTGGCCATTATCTCATTTAGGATGGCCATTATCTCATTTACGGTGGCCATGGTCTCATATAGGGTGGCCACGATCTCATTTAGGGTGACCATTATCTCATTTAGGGTGGCCATTAATCCATTTAGGGTGACCGTTTTCTCATTTAGGGTGGCCATTCTCTCATTTGGGATAGCCATAAGCTCAAACCAACCGCAGTTATTCCGTCGAACACAACACCGGTTTATCTAAAATCCACTTTCGCCCGTACGTGCATGCTACATGTATGGGTCCTTTCTCAGGCCATCATCAGGCCTGTCAATACAAAACCTTACAAAGGCAGACATAACAAGATACAACCCAAGGGCACCTTGTTTACTGTCGCTGTTTTCTTACAACGCTAAAGTATATGTTATAATATATATTTGTAATCTATAATATATATTAATTGAACAGTCCGTAAATAGCACGTGGGATGCTGCGTTGGGAAAGAACTGTAAGGGCGTAAACAGAGAGTTAAATAATTTAATAACTTCTCAAATAGAAGAACCCAAATACAAACATTCATTTTATCCCCGAGTGTCGGTCAAACAAACAGTGTAGTTACAGAAGACGAATGCAATCAACAAAGGATTTAAATTCAACCTACATTGAAGTCCAAAACACCGGCCAAAGACGTTAGATTTAGAAGCTCGCTCAGCGGTTAGCTATTTACCTCCCCTTCTTCCAGATCTCCTGAGAATTCAAGTAGCTAAAAACATTGGCAGTTTCTGTAAACAACAAAACAATGTGCTGTATCGTACAATAAAATAAGAAAAGGAGAAGAGAAAATTATGGTGGATATGAAGCAAAAACTGAAACAAAATGAAGCCATCATTATTCAAGCAGTCGAAGGATATTCTGTAATTATCTTCAAAGAGAAAGGTAGTGGTGCACAAGTACAACGCTCCATTCACGAGATCGACCTCGTACGTGTAGATGCAAATGCAGACAACTAGTAGAAGAAACGTGAATATATCTTGCAATCAAAAATGGGAATTCCTAAATCTAAACCCACCACCTTCCCCATTTCAAGGATTAATGAAGGTGCATAAGGAAGATCATCCTGTAAGGCCCGTCATTAACTGGATGAACGTGCCAGCCGATACACTCGCCACACACCGTCCCTTCATCAGAACGACACGCCACACTGCCATAATGCTTTGATACAAGAAACACAGCAGCCCTAAGACACAAGACTGGTCAGGAACATGTACAGGCCTGCAGATGTGCCACCGGCACGTTAGGACTGTGCATTGTAGCATTGTAAGAAAACAGTGACTGAACAAGGTGCCCTTGGGTTGTATCTTGTTATGTCTGCCTTTGTAAGGTTTTGTACTGACAGGCCTGATGATGGCCTGAGAAAGGACCCAAACATGTAGCATGCATGTACGGGCGAAAGTGGATTTTAGACAAACCGGTGTTGTGTTCGACGGAATAACTGCGGTTGGTTTGGTGATTAATGGAACGGGATGGATTCCGTACAGATAGCCGTAGTCTCGTGTAGGATAGCCGTAATCTCGTGTAGGATAGCCGTAATCTCGTGTAGGATAGCCGTAATCTCGAGTAGGATAGCCGTAATCTCGAGTAGGATAGCCGTAATCTCGTGTAGGGTAGCCGTAATCTCGAGTAGGATAGCCGTAATCTCGTGTAGGATAGCCGTAATCTCGAGTAGGATAGCCGTAATCTCGTGTAGGATAGCCGTAATCTCGTGTAGGATAGCCGTAATCTCGTGTAGGATAGCCGTAATCTCGTGTAGGATAGCCGTAATCTCGTGTAGGATAGCCGTAATTTCGTGTAGGATAGCCGTAATCTCGAGTAGGATAGCCGTAATCTCGAGTAGGATAGCCGTAATCTCGTGTAGGATAGCCGTAATCTCGTGTAGAATAGGCGTAATCTCGTGTAGGATAGCCGTAATCCTCTAGCACTGAAAGGAATGACGTTATTAGCAAATCGAACTGCTGTGCGATCAGCGAAGCAAATCAGAATGTTGAACTGCGCTACATAAACTGCGCTGTATAAAAACCGAAGCGAAACAAAAATCCTACAGACATTTCTTACTGGTCAGAACAAAGCGCGACTTCACACTGTGTGGACTCCAGGAATTTACAGAGCTGAAGTATCACAAAAGGATAAAGTATAATAATGCAAGTTCATCGTCCTGGCGGAGAGTACTCTTGGGAAATCTGTCTCACTTTCTTAATCACGGATCACATGCCGCTGGCCAATTAAGCGCTCGACATCCTAGTATGCAGATTAGCGGCCTTTCGCGGAAGGAGCAGCTGTGCGCCGAGGCTTCCCCATCCTTGGCTCCGGACCGAAGAAACTGCAGCGCGATCGGTCGAGTTCCGAGTTCAAGAATGCACAGATCGTCACCACCACTTCCCCATACGTCTTCGTCGGCAGGCGTTACAATTCCCTGTGCTCAGGACACATATTTTGCATTTGTTGCAAAACTATACGGTTTCTGTGGATTGCAAGGTTTTTGTTGAATGTCAACTTAAGACTCAGCCTTCTGGTTTTTGACGCCGTGTCGTTGGATTAATAGTTCCCGGCGTTTCGGGAGATCGTCGTGCTTTCATGTTTAGGGTCAATTGAAACGTCGGAAAGTACTCGTTCAACGACACAAGGGTCACATCTTAGAAGACTTGAGTCTTCATTTCTATTGTCTTAAGCCCTACTAAACTTCACCGCTGCCATGAACGTACCGAGCTGCAGGTATGTACAGCAGGCTGGCACGAAGCAATTGGACATGCGCGAGCGAATTGACGAGAATTCGGGGGAGGGTTTCTCGCTTCAAATTCTATCGTGTGGGTTTTTGTGGAAAGTAGAGGCATAGTTTAGATTTATTTTGGTTTGTTCAAGCGTGTCCAGGGCTGCCAGTTGACACTGGTACTGTTTCTGCCTTTAGTCTGGTGCCGCTCGAATGGATAAGGAAAATTTGTTGCTTGTACAAAGTTTTGTTAACGAAATTCCTTCAGACTGTGTGTTTTGTTTGCAGCAAGAGCAGCTACAGTGTGCGGGACACGCAGCGTCGCGTGTAGTTACCAGTGGTACAAACATTTTACTTCGCAGCGTGTCAGAGTCATTGGCATGTGGACGGTGTGGGTGGCGTTGAGCAACCGAGAATAGGGGAGCTACTTTGATTTTTTGAGTTTAGAAATTTCAAAGAGGGAAGTCATTGCAGTTTTAAAGCCCTAGAATATAGCGGCACCGCAGGCTACCTTGAGGATGTGGGTCGTCTAGCAGCTGCCATGTGGTCGTCTAGGTTCTTTGCTTGACTCGCCACAATCGCATATTCTCAGCGGGATTGGTGATTCCTGACGTCTCGAAACATTGTAGTCCCCTTATCTTCTTGCGGTCCAGACGCGGTTTGTGGGTCCTGTTGGTGAAGAAAAGGAAGAAATGCAGACCCAGTCGGGGGAGGTATGGGTGGGGGCGTCGTGTGTTTCTTCGAAACGTCGGGAACGTCAACCCTGCGACACTGCGCCACATATCAGAAGCCCAGAATTCCCAACCCACTGCCTAATTGTCTAACCAGCGTGAGCCGTCTAGAAAAAGATGCAGCGCTATGCGTTGTGAGGACAAGACACATCAAGGCATGGTCATGGTTGGAGGATTCGTGTAATTGCATATAAACCGTCTCTCCGTGCTGTGCTGACCGCATCCGAAGGCCAGCGCTGATCCACCCCACAGTTCATAATCTGCTGACCGTGCAGTTCTGTAGCCAAAACAAAAAATGCCCCCAACTCGCCCCATCTTAACTTGCGCGAAAGAAAACAAAGAGATTCGGCAATTGGAATGTCGGATGACAATCCTGTCTTTTTCTTGGTGTATTCTTGGAATTCGGTGCACGCAGTGGCGCAGTTTGTGGCACTGCGCTACAAGCCGGAAGGTTGCGGGCTGGATTTCCGATGGTGTCATTGGAATTTTTCATTGACATAATCCTTCCGGCCGACTATGGTCCTGGGGGTTGACTAAGCCACTAACAGAAATGAGTACCAAGAATATTTCCTTGGGATAAAGGCGGCTGGTGCGTAGAGCTGACAACCTTACCACCTTCATGTGCCGATTGTCTTGAAATCCGGGAGCCTCAACCTCCTGGAAACCTCAGGGCATGTCCAGGCCTGTAATGGTATTTCTTTACCTTTTTTCTTGGGATTCGGTCACATTTTGGGGCACTCGGAGTCGGTAAAGTTGTGCCTGTTGTGCTGCTGTATGGTGCTGTGTGGGCGAAGGCACCGCATTGTGTTAGGAGCAACGTCGCTGTAAACACTCCCTGCTGGAATGTCTACACAGCAACACATCGGAAGGACACAACAGCCCACGAATGAACAGAATATTTAAGTCGGAGAAGAAGAGCGACTAAAATGTCTGATATATGAACGAACAATAACAGCAGATGGTGGTGTGTCAATATGGCGAACGGCTTGCACGTGGTCACGTGGTCCGCTGAACTGCGCGTCTCCGGTTCCTGCTTTTGACTGACTTCAGTTTCGCAGTTATTCTGAAATTATTTGTGGTTTTACTCAGTCCATATATCGTATGACGCAATGGTGCCTCAAGAGTGGGCCACGACCGCTTCCTGTCTCATCATTCCAAAGCCATCATTCAGCAGTCAACCTGTAGTGTCCGGTAGCATTTCACAGCACCACAACAGAACTCTCTTCTTCCACAAAATTCTGTGTTACGTGCGAACAAACGCAGAAGGCTAATTTCTTAACCATATCCATAGTACCGTCTACAAAACGTGATTATCTTTCACCTTGCAGTGGCTGTGTCGGCGGTCTCGGCCAGCCGGCCTGTTTTGTGCAGCCCTCACTTTGGATGTAATCTGATTATACATTGCGTCCAGGCTTTGAAGTTTTTTGTTTTAAATCTGAAGATACACTACACACACACACACACACATATATATATATATAGTGGGCCCGGTAGCTCAGCCGGTATAGCGACTGACTACGGGCTGGACGGTCCGGGATCGAATCCCGCTGGGGACGAGATTTTCCGCCCGTCCAGACCGGCCCTGGGGCCCACCCAGCCTCCTGTAAAATGGGTACCGGGTTTACCCGGGGGTAAAGTGCGGCCGGGGCGTGCTGCTGACCACTCAGCCCCTTCTAGTGCCGCAGTCATGGAAGAGTAGAGCTGTACATCTACCCACCCTCGGGGTCACACCGGGCCTGTAACGGGATCACTTTACCTTTTTACTATGTATACATACCGTGCAGCATCTTGACATTATCAAAGTTTTGTTATTCACCAACTGATCACACCGAATCATGTCGGAGCTGTTTTAATGTTAATTTTAATGTAAATTATAAAACTGTTTTTCAGACAATTCACCTGTGCATCAGTTGGCGAAGAAGAAAACTTTGGCAATGCAATATATTTCGTCAGAACCGTAAAGTTTGAAACGGGTTCGCTGTCCCCAGATCGTTATGTTCAGAGTGCATCAGCATAGAGACGGCAATACAGTAATGTCTACTGCCCGATAATCGTAATGTATGTCAGTTTTGTTACTAAAAAGTATGGAATATTCTTAATGATGTGTCTAATTTCACATAACGTATGTAGCAGCTGTATGGCATGTAACGGTGTGCGACCAGTCGAAGTTTTCAAAGGTATTTTGAGGTAAAGACGGACGGTGAGACGCAGTGCGTTTGGGGGCACAACTGCTGGCGGTTGGTCTTTATTGCAGAATTGCATAAAATTGCACGGTGAATGGTGTATCGATTTAAGTTTAAAATTATTCTTTTGTGCTGCGTATGGTTTGGGTTCGAGACCCTTGTTTTGTGTTGAGTCTGTCTCAAGTTGCTGTTTTGTGTTGAGTCTGTCTCAAGTTGCTGTTTTGTGTTGAGTCTGTCTCAGGTTGCTGTTTTGTGTTGAGTCTGTCTCAGGTTGCTGTTTTCTGTCTCTCCATAATTGTGTCAGGACGGAAAGTCGGTGCAAAGCACAGTCTCCAGATGTCTCTCATTTCGACATTCCAAATCACGTTAACCCTTACCCTGCTAACGTGGACAATATGGTGAGCTCCTAATAATGCTAGCAAATGGCAGATGGGATTTATCTTGGCGTTTAAAGGGTTAACCTTTCTCTATATTCTGCAGGTCCTGCGACCGGCCAAATCGGTCAAGGTTCTCCGAGGTCTTCCTCGGTTCGAGAGCAAAAGTTGAGTTTGCACCAAAAGTCCACGTTGCCTTCCACGGAATTAATTTAAAAATTTCCGTCCAAACGCAGCCTTCCCAACGCGATCAAAATTTCGTCAAACTGCTGCCCCCCCCCCCCCCCCCCCCCCCCCCCCCCCTCTCCCCTCCTCTCCCTTTCCCTCCCCCCCCCCCCCCCCCCTACCCTCAGCC
>Ga0123355_10020245_pt1 | contig 10618 bp, 7 predicted proteins | sample TergutEmb28metaG_3_FD_89872 | JGI IMG/M metagenome (GOLD analysis project Ga0123355, IMG submission 89872) | Embiratermes neotenicus P1 segment gut microbial communities from Petit-Saut dam, French Guiana - Emb289 P1 | ecosystem: Host-associated > Arthropoda: Insects > Digestive system > Gut ... | reverse complement strand
CGGAAGCTCGGGGTCAGAATATACTGCCCCACCTACCCCCACAACCGGCAGTCGTTCATGGATTTCACTCCGTCCGAACGCCTACATTATACCGTACAACCGCATGCTTTATCATAAATTCGGGGGCGGGGGTGTCCCTTGAGAAACGCCTGCCGTTCTGCTAGAATTGTCTTAGGGCGGCATGCGGTTCGTGCTAATAGCGTGCACAGTCTGTTATAACCTGTATGGCAAATTGCGGAGGAAACAATGCCAGTAGACAACATAAACATTAGCGCGGACAACGAGCTCAAGGCAAAAGCCCAGTCGGTATTGGCGGGCTTGGGGCTTGATATGTCAACGGCGATAACCCTGTTTCTTAGCCAAGTCGTCTACAGGCAAGCGATGCCGTTTGAGGTTGCGGAGTCCTCTGCTAAAACCGCCAAGCTTGGCGGATGGGAGGGGAAAATAGCGATGTCCGATGATTTCAACGAACCGATGGAAGAGTTCCGGGAATATATGTAGTCGTGAAATATCTCCTAGACACGCATGTCGTTCTGTGGATAGCCGAAAACTCTCCCTTGCTAACGGACAGGGCGAAAACAGCGGTCTTGGACGACAGCGTTGAAAAATATGTTAGCGTTGCTTCGGCATGGGAAGTGGCTATAAAGCTTGGAACCCGCAAGCTTTACCTTGACGGCGGGCTATCGGAGTTTTTCCGCATGATTGACGACAACGGCTTCTTAGCGCTTCCCGTTGAACGAGAACACCTTCAGCGAGTTACACGGCTTCCGCCTCATCACAAAGATCCGTTCGACAGGCTGCTTGTGGCATCGGCAATCGCTGAAAACATGACGCTGTTAACGGCAGACGAGAATATTCCTATGTACGATGTAACCTGCCTGTGGTAAACAGCCGCCGAGGGGCAGGGAGCTGCCACGGCAACGCTGCACATGAGGGAGTGCTAGCACAGAAATACGCCTTGTGTCAATACGTGTTGAGTTGTGTGGTAAACCCGCGCCCTACACCCCCTACCGCAGCCGCTCCAGCCGCCCGCAGGCTTCCTCCACGTCCGGGCGGTGGCCAAAGGCGGAGAAGCGGATAAAAGACTGTCCGGCAGGGCCAAAGCCCGCGCCCGGCGTGGTAACCACTTGGCACTTTTCAAGGATTTCCGAAAAGACTTCCCAGCTATCCCTGCCGGGAAACCGCGCCCAGATAAAGGGGGAATTGTCGCCGCCTACGCAGGAGATGCCCAGATTTTCCAGAGCGCCCCGGATAATTTTCGCGTTGCCCAGGTAAAAATCGCAGAGTTCCCGCACTTCCCTTATACCCTCGCTGTCTAGGGCGGCAAGACCCCCGGCTTGGGCGATGTTGGAAGCGCCGTTAAAGATAGTGCCGGTAATCCGGCTCCAGTCGGCGTGGACGCTTTCCCCGCCGCCGTATGTGAGTTCTTTGGAAACCGCCGTCCAGCCCAGACGCACCCCGGTAAAGCCCGCGAACTTGCTGAAAGAGTTGACCTCAATGGCGCAGGCCGTGGAGCCTTCTATTTCAAAAATGGTTTTGGGCAGACCCTCGTCCCGGATATATTCCGAATACGCCGCGTCAAAGATAATGATACAGCCGTTTTTCAGCGCCGCCTTCACTAAAGCGTCGAGCTGCCGCCTGCTTGAAACAGCGCCCGTGGGATTGTTGGGCGAGCAGAAGTAGAAAAGGCTGTCAGGCGGAAGCCGGGACAGGTCGGGGAAGTAATCGTTTTCTGCCGTGCAGGGAAGGTAGGTGATGCCCTTGTAACCTGAGCCTTCCCAGCCGCCGGCAGCGCCGGCAAGCACCGAACCGTCCACGTACACCGGGTACGAAGGATCCTGCACCGCCACCGGGGTTCCCGCGCCGAACAAAAGCTGAAGGCGGCCAATGTCGCACTTGGCCCCGTCTGAAATGAATATCTCGTCCGCGGCGAACCTGCCGCCGTAAAACACTTGGGAAATCTTTTCCCGCAGCGCCAAAAGCCCCTCGTCCTGATAGCCCGAATATCCTTGCGGGGTTCCCAGCGCGCGGGCCCCCTCCACAAGCCCCGCGCCCGTGTGGGGCAAGAGCGGCTCGGTGGTGTTTCCCACGCCGAGGCTAATAATGCGGGCTTCGGGGTGGGCCGCCGCGTACTCCCGCCGCCGCTTGGCGATTTCCGGGAACAAATACCCCGCCTTAATGTTGGCGATGCAATGGTTTCTCTTTAACATACTCGTCTCCTTCGCGCGGATTTCAAAAACTCATTCCGATACTAAAAAACCCTTGCGGGTAATTTCTGCTTACATTGTAGGCCACGCCCAGCCCCACCGCGGGTATGGCGAGCCGGGCTAGGTAAAACGAAAGCATCCCCAAAACCCCGTGATCCACGGAAGGGCCAAGCACCGAACCATACGAGTGTACCAACTGGTAGGCCGCCTGAAAAGAAAGCGTTCCGGCGTTGATTCTGAAAATGGACTTTTCCAGCCCCGCCGACAGCCCGGCGTAGTTTTTGGCGGAAAAATCCCTGGGTAATATGGCGACTTGGGCGACCGAGGGGGAGGACTCGAAGAGAACCGGCGCGCCCGGCGCGAAAACGACGCCCGCGCGCAGGGCAAACCGGAAACCGGGCACAAGGGGCCGCTCCCACGTACCCTGCAGCCCCACGGATTGAAAGGCAACGCCGTCAAAATCCGTCTGAAAGAAATATCTAAGGGAAACCGCCTCTTGCGAAAGAAAATAGCCGTCCCAATTGTTTCTTCTTACGGCAAAACTCCCGCCTGCGCCGTACACGCGCAGACTCCTGTCCGGGCCATACTCGGCATCGCCACGGTTTCTTAGCCGGTTATCGTTGAAAGAAAACAGCGCCGAGGCGGAAAGAAAATCCGAGTCCGCCACCAGCGGGAAGTGGAGCCCCGCGTGAAGCGCGACTGAGTCAAGCTCGAAGCGCCGCAGCACCTTGCTATTCTGATCCCGGTGATGCCGCTCGGCTCTGGAAAAGACCGCCACGCCGCTGTAACCGGGGGCCCTTCCTCCCCGCGAACTGCGGATGTACCCAAGCGAAGAAATCCATGCGTCAGGATGATAAAACCCCGCCAGAAAAATCTGGTCGTTAAGGCCGAAGGCGTTGGCGTCAAAGAAGGCCAGCCCGCCAGCCATTCCCCCGGAGCCGCCCATGAATACGGGAATGGGGAAAATCGTCCAGCGCTCCCGGACGGTAACAGCCAGCACCTCTCCTTCAATTTCTACCGAAAGCGGCTCCATAATCCCGGTAGCGATTATCGCCGCCAGCACCTCGTCATGATCTATCCGGCTGGCTTCCATGCCGATAAATCTTCGCAGGGGCCGCTGCGCCGTGGACATTCTGGTTCGTCCCAAGCCGGTAATCGAAATGTAGGTAATGTATGTCGCTTCACTATCGCTGTGGACGTGGTCCCCGCTTTCAGCCTTCAGGAAAGGAACGCCGCCAAGCAAGAACACTCCGGCAAGCAGGACGGGCAGCCGGTACCACGTTAACGCTGTTTTCAACCACTACCTTCTGTTTTAAAAATCTTTCAGGGCGCTTAAATCCAGCGTGGCGAAATAGTCGTCTACGGTTTCGGGGCGGCGGATTTGCTTGACCGTGCCGTCGGGCCGCAAAAGCAGTTCCCCGCGGCGGAGCTTGCCGTTGTAGTTAAAGCCCATTGCCCGTCCGTGCGCCCCGGCGTCGTGGATTACCACAAGGTCGCCGTACCCGTCCTCGGCGGCAACGGTTATGACCGGAAGTTCCCGCTGGATGGCGAACTTGTCGTTGTTTTCGCACAGGCTCCCCACAATGTCGTAGAGTCTGTCACGCGGGGCGTTCTCTTTGCCCATAACGGTGATGTGGTGGTACGCGCCGTAAAGGGCGGGGCGCATCAGGTCAGCCATGCACGCGTCAAGCGCTATGTAGTTCCGGTAGATTTCCTTTTTATGCACGGCTCTCGCCACAAGCCAGCCGTAGGGGCCGGTAACAGGCCGCCCGTACTCGGTGTGAATGGCGATTCCTCCAAGGCCGCTTGGGACAATAATTTCGTCGTAGAGTTTTTTAAGCCCGGCGGCAAGGGTTTCCCAGCTTACAGCTTCCTGTTCGGGCCTGTAGGGGATGCCCACGCCGCCGCCCAGATTGACAAACTCAAGGCTAACGCCGCATTTCGCCTTTATTTCCACGGCAAGCTCAAAAAGGAGCCGCCCTGTTTCCAGATGATAATTCAGGTTAAGTTCGTTGGAGGCTACCATTGTGTGAAGGCCGAAACGCCGCACTCCCTTTTCCTTTAATAGCGCGTATCCGTCGAAAAGCTGCTGCCTTGTAAGCCCGTACTTGGCTTCTTCCGGCTTGCCGATAATGGTGTTGCCTTCCCTAAGAGGGCCGGGGTTGTAGCGGAAGGAAATAAGTTCCGGCAGGCTGCGCATTGTTTCTGGCAATGCGGCGGCTTTTTCCAGCGACTGTTCCAAAAAACTAATGTGGGTAAAATCATCAAGGTTAATTACCGCCCCAAGCTCACGGGCCTTGGCGTACTCGCGGGCGGGGGTTTCGTTGGAGGTCAGCATCACATCTTCCCCCTTCATTCCAGCCATGCCGGCAAGAAGCAGTTCGGGAAGGCTGGAGCAATCAGCGCCCAGCCCCTCGCTGGCAAGGATTTTAAGGATGTACGGGTTGGGGTTGGCCTTTACCGCGAAGTGTTCCTTGTACCGTGGAAACACCGAAAAGGCGGCGATCAGGCGTTTAGCGTTTTCCCGTATGGCCTTTTCGTCGTAAAGGTAAAACGGCGTGGGAAAATCCCGGCTGATCTCTTCGAGCAGCCCCTTGGCTAAGGGGAATGTCTTTGTGTTCATGGGGCTATTGTATCGAATGGAGGGAGAAAAGGTAAGGGGCCGCATTGCCGCCGGGCGAAGGGAATGCAGTAAAACAAGCCCTATTTGTGCTTGTCCGCAAGGGCTTTTTCCAGAACCTCGACAATTACTTCCCTGATTTCCCGGATAATGTCCTTGTGAAGCCGTTCCATGGAGCTTTCCGGCGATGGCGGCACGGCGAACAACTGGTGGGCTTCGATGCCAAAGACAGCCGCTATCCGTTCAAGAACGTCCGGGGTTGGGTACTGCCGGGAAATCTCTATCATGGCGATGTACTGGGTGGAAACCCCCGCCTTTTCCGCCAGCCCCGACTGGGTAATGCCGCATTTCCTGCGATTTTCTTTTATGTTGCTTGCCAAAATGTCCCGTATGTTTGTCATGGTATTGCCCTTATGTGTTTACAAGCCATTGGCGAAGTATTGATAACGCGATTTTCCAGAATAAATTGTATCCGGGGTATTGACAATCAATAATTTGTTATATAACATTGGTTATTGATTGGTTTTTTGGATTTTATGCCGAAAAGCTAACGATGAATAAATATTGATAACACACCTGTGCCAGACACCCGCCGTTGTATTAAAAAAAGTCGTGTTATTTAATAAACAGGAGCCTACGATGAAGAAGTTTACGAAACTGGCAGGCATTATCGCCCTTGCGGTGGTGATGGTATCTCTTACTGGCTGTGAAGATGTAGTAAGTGTAACAGCAGACAGTCTTCCAGCGCTTACGGGAACCGTTAGCATAAGCGGCGCCGCCCAAGTGGGAGAAACTCTGACGGTAAATACCAACCTTGGCGGCAGCGGCGCAATTTTCTTCCAGTGGCAGCGGATCCCCGCAAACGGCGGCGAATGGGCCGACATTGCCGGAGCAACCGCCAGTAACCACACCTTGCAGACCGCCGATGTGGGCCACGCAATCAGGGTAGTGGTAACCCGTTCTGACAATTCCGGCAGTGTTACCAGCACTCGCACGGCGACTGTGATTCAACCGTTTACAGGTATCGATTGGATAGCAATTGTAGAGCCTGGCACTCCAACACCCTCAATCACCCTTGCTTTCAACGGATTTCCTACGGGGCTGGTCGTAGCGGATATTACGATTGCCCCCGGAACAGGTTCGGCGACAGGAGCGGCGTTGTCGGCCACCGGGATCGGGAATACCCAGACACTGACGCTTACTGGAGTAACTGCTGGAACGGTATATATTTCGATTGACCGGGCCGGGGTTACGAGCGGGCCGCGGCAAGTAACGCTTGTTGGGCCCATTAGTTGGACAGTAGCCGCAGATCCCGGCGCTCCGACACCCTCAATTACTCTTACTTTTGACGACTTTCCTATGGGGCTGGTCGCAACAGATATTACGGTTGCTTCCGGAACCGGAGCGGCAACAAGAGGGGCGCTGTCGGCGATAGGGAATACCCGGACACTAACCCTTTTCAATGTGGAAGCCGGAACGGTGCATATTTCGATTAACCGGGCCGGGATTGCAAGCGGACCAGAGACGGTAACACTTGTTGGGCCTGTTTCCTGGACGGCAACTGTGGCCTCCAGCACTCAAGCCTCCTCCATAAACTTTACCTTTAGCTCCGTTCCTACAGGGCTGGTCGTAACGGATATTACGGTTGCTCCAGGAACCGGATCGGCGACAAGGGGGAATTTGACAGGTACCGGAAATACCCGGACACTAACGCTTTTCAATGTGGTTGCTGGAACGATATATATTTCGATTAACCGGGCCGGGATTGCTCCGGGGCCGCAGCAGGTGCTTATTGGGATTATGACACCGCCAGTAGGAGGCACCTTGGGTAACCAGCTTTCGTGGGTAAGGGGTTTTGGGCAAAGCGGCAATCACTACCTTATCCAAATAAGCGGCAATCAAACTATTTCCGTTGCCAATGCGGAACTGCCCGCCAATAGAAACATTACGTTTATGGGAACCACTCAGAGCAACATTACCGGAACCTTTACCGTACCCTCTGGGGCTATCTTAACGCTTGGTGCAAACATTGCCATTACCGGCACCGGCAGCCGTGGCGTAACTGTAAATAGCGGCGGCACCTTGGTCATGAACGCAGGGTCAGCAATTACCGGCAATAGCGTTACTGGAGCTGGCGCCCAAGGCGGCGGCGTGCTTGTGAATAGCGGCGGCACCCTGATCATGAACGCAGGTTCAAGAATTGCTGGTAATACGGTCTCTGACAGCGTTGTTGGTGGTTGGACTGTTACCCTTGGCGGTGGAGGTGTGCGTGTTAATAGCGGCGGTACGTTTACCATGAACGGCGGGGAAATTTCGGGCAATACGTCTACTGCTGTCCGCAGTGCTGGCACTTCCGGCAACCTCACCTCCCAAGGCGGCGGTGTATCTGTTGGTGGCACGTTTACCATGAACGGCGGGGAAATTTCGGGCAACACCGCTACTGCAAACCGCACTGGTGGTAGTGGCGGTACTATGCTTTCCGAAGGCGGCGGCGTGTTTGTTTCGACTGGCAGTACATTTGCCATGAACGGCGGGGGAATATCGGGCAACGTTGTTACAGCATTTGGCCCTGGCGGTACTCTTACCTCCCGTGGCGGCGGTGTGCGTGTTGCTCCCTCCATAGGCGCAGGCACTGGCGTTAACGCCGCTGGCATTTTCCGCATAAGCGGCGGGATTGTTCGCGGCAACGACGCTGCCGTGGCGGCAGCGCTTAGGAACACATCCGGCGATGGTGTTAGCGCATCAATAAGCAATGCGGGTACGGCCCAGCGCGGTACATGGGTTGGCAACAATTTTACCTCGTTGGGTACCATAAACACTACGAACGTTGGCTTTAACGTGGTAAACGGAAACTTGCAATGGTAGGCTGTTGTAACAGCCTCAATTTAAGATAAAGGAGCCTACAATGATAAAGTTTTCAAGATTAGCCGGGGTTATCGCTCTTGTTGCGGCAATCAGTGTGTCCATGACGACGTGCGATGATCCGACAAGAAGCCCGCCCCCGCTTACCGGAACGGTAAGCGTAAGCGGCGCTGCCGAAGTTGGGGAGACTTTAACGGCAAACACATCTGCGCTTGACGGAAGCGGGACAATGTTTTTTCAGTGGAGGCGCGATGGCGACACTGCCATTGGGTCTTACAGCGTGTATACTGTGCAGCCAGAAGATGTGGGTTCTACCATTACTGTAACGGTAACCCGCTCTGAAAACTCAGGCAGCGTTACCAGTGCTCCTACGGAGGCTGTGCTTTCTCCGCTTGGCGGTACTGTGAGCATAGACGGAACTGCCATTACCGGGCAAACGCTTACAGCAAATACCAGCAATCTTGGCGGCAGCGGGCAAACATTATACCAATGGATAAGAGACGGCATTATTATTTTAGGCGCGATCAATAACACCTATACAGTGCAAGCCGCTGATGTAGGCGCTGTTATCACTGTTAAGGTAAGCCGCCCCGGTTATTCCGGCGGCGTTGTCAGCAGCCCCGCGGATGCTGTTGACATTACATGGACTGCAAGCCTTTCTGGCGGCGCTATCCAGTTTGAGTTTAGCGCTAATCCGGGATTATTGGGCGCAACCCATATTTCGGTTACCCCTGGTTCTGGCTCGGCGGCGATAGCAGGTTTTATGGGCGCTGGGACTACGAGAACGTTGGTTCTTTCCAATATGGCTGTTGGTACGGTATCTATTTCCATTAACCGGGCCGGGATTGCGAGCTGGCCGCAGACTGTTATGTTGTCTACTGACTGGAGCGCGACTCCTTCCGGCAGTCCGGCTACAAACGCTATTGTTTTTAACTTCGATGCCTTTCCTACAGGACTGACTGCGGCGGACATTACGATTACCCCCGTAACCGGCCGGGCGACAAGAGGGACGCTATCGAATACCGGGAATGTCCGCACGTTAACGCTTACCGATGTAACTTCCGGAACGGTAGATATTTTTATCAACCGGGCCGGAATTACAAGCGGGCCTGTTAGGGTAGCGCTTGATGCGCTTACCGGTTGGAGAGCGACTGTAAACCCCGGTTCTCCGACACCCTCCATCAATCTTAACTTTGACGCTGCTCCTACGGGGCTTGTTGCGGCAGACATTAGAATTGCCCCGGTAGGCGGCTCCGCAACAGTGGGAACGTTAACCGGCTCCGGGAATACCCGCACGTTAACGCTTACCAATGTAGCCATTGGAGAGGTAGATATTTTTATCAACCGGGCCGAGATTGCAACCGGGCCTTATAGGGTAACGCTTGTTGCGCCTATTACCTGGACGGCAGTTCCCATAGGCAGTCCAACAACGAATTCTATTACCCTTACCTTTAATGCCTTTCCTACGGGGCTTGTCGCGGCAGACATTACGATTACTCCGGTAGACGGTGGCGGCTCGGCGACAAGGGGGGCTTTGAGTGGCTCCGGGAATACTCGCACATTGACGCTTACCGATGTAATTGCCGGAGAAGTAGATATTTCTATCATCAGGGCCGGGATTGCCCTTGGGCCTGTTAGGGTAATTCTAGCCGGGCCTACCGGCTGGACAGCGACTCCTGTTGGCAGTCCAACGACACATTCTATTACTCTTACCTTCAATTCTGCCCCTACAGGGCTGGTCACAACAGACATTACGATTACTCCAATAGGCGGCGGCTCTATAACAAGGGGAACTTTGACAGGAACCGGGAATACCCGCACCTTGAACGTTTCCAATGTAACCACCGGGGAAGTAGATATTTCCATTAACCGGGCCGGGATTGCCCCTGGGCCTGTGAGGGTGACGACCCAAACTGTCACCTGGACGGTAGCGGTAAATCCTGGCTCTCCAACGCCATCCGTCAATTTTACCTTCAGCGCGGCCCCCACGGGGCTGGTTGCGACAGACATTATCATTACTTCCGTAACCGGTTCTGCGACAAGGGGGGCTTTGACAGGCACAGGAAATACCCGCACGTTGACGCTTACCAGTGTAACCGCCGGGGAGGTAGATATTTCCATCAACCGGGCCGGAATTGCTCCTGGGCCGCACCGGGTAACGCTTGTCGCGCCTATCAACTGGCCAATAACCGTAAATCCCGGTTCTCCAACGTCATCCATCAACCTTAACTTTAGCGCCTTTCCTGCAGGGCTGGTCGCAGCAGATATTACAATTGCTTCTGGAACCGCCCCTGCGCCGACGAGGGGAACTTTGACAGGCACCGGGAATACCCGCACATTGAATATTTCCAATGCGTTTGCCGGAACGGTATATGTTTCCATTGACCGGGCCGGGATTGCGCCGGGGCCGCAGCAGGTAACGTTAGCCGGGCCTATCAGTTGGACAGCGACTCCTGTTGGCAGTCCAACGACGAATTCTATTACCCTTACATTCAGCGCTTTTCCCACAGGGTTGCTTGCAACGGACATTACAATTGCTCCGGTTGATGGCGGCGGCTCCGCGACAAGGGGGACGTTAACCGGCACCGGGAATACCCGTACGTTAAACATTTCTGGCGTAACCGCTGGTCAGGTGAATATTTCCATCAACCGGGCTGGGTTTGCGCCTGGGCCCATTCCGGTAACATTACTTGGGCCTATTGGCTGGACGGCAACTCCCGTTGGCAGCCCAACGACGAATTCCATTACCCTTAACTTCGGCGCTGTTCCCACAGGGTTGGTTGCGGCAGACATTACGATTACTCCGGTAACTCCAACAGGCGGTTCTGCGATAAGGGGAACGTTAACCGGCACCGGAAATACCCGCACATTGAATATTTCTGGCGTAACCGCTGGAGCGGTGGATATTTCCATTAGCCGGGCGGGGATT
>Ga0123355_10020244_pt1 | contig 10619 bp, 6 predicted proteins | sample TergutEmb28metaG_3_FD_89872 | JGI IMG/M metagenome (GOLD analysis project Ga0123355, IMG submission 89872) | Embiratermes neotenicus P1 segment gut microbial communities from Petit-Saut dam, French Guiana - Emb289 P1 | ecosystem: Host-associated > Arthropoda: Insects > Digestive system > Gut ... | reverse complement strand
GGGGTACAGGCTGATTGCTTATATACAGCAGATTGCTTTTACTGTTTAGAACGTGGTACGGACTGATTGCTTATATAGAGCATATTGCGTTTGACGTTTACAGCGTAGTACAGAATGATTGCTTATATACAACAGATTGCGTTTGGTGTTTACAGCGCGGTACGGACTGTTTGCTTATATACAGCAGATTGCGTTTAGTGTTTACAGCGCGGTACGTACTGATTGCTTGTATAGAGTAGATTGCGTTTAGTGTTTACAGCGCGGTAGGGGCTGATTGCTTATATACAGCAGATTGCGTTTAGCGTTTACAGCAAAGTAGGGACTGATTTCTCATATAGAGCAGATTTCGTTAAGTGTTTACAGCGGGGTACAGGCTGATTACTTATATACAGCAGAGTGCTTTTCTGTTTAGAACGTGGTACGGACTGATTGCTTATATAGAGCATATTGCGTTTGACGTTTACAGCGTGTACAGAATGATTGCTTATATACAACAGATTGCGTTTGGTGTTTACAGCGCGGTACGAACTAATTGTTTATATACAGCAGATTGTGTTTAGTGTTTACTTCGCTGTAGGGACGGATTACTTATATACAGAAGATTGTGGTTAGTGTTTGCAGCGCAGTACGGACTGATTGCTTATTTACTGCAAATTGCGTTTAGTGTTTACAGCGCGGTACGGACTGATTGCTTATATACAGCGGATTGCGTTTAATGTTTACATGTCGGTACGGACTGATTCCTTATATACAGAAAATTACTTTTATTGTTTAGAGCGCGGTACGTACTGATTGCTTATAAACAGCCGATTTCATTTAGTGTTTAGAGCTCTGTACGGACTGACCTGCCTATATACAGCAGATTAAGTTTAGTGTTTACAGCACAGTAAGGACTGATTTCTTATATAGAGCAGATTGCTTTCAGTGTTTACAGCGCGGTACAGGCTGATTGCTTATATAGAGCAGATTGCATTTATTGTTTACAGCACTGTACGGACTGGTTGCTTATATAGGGCAAGATGCATTTTGTGTTTACAGCGCGTTACGGACTGATTGCTTATATACAGCAGATTGTGTTTAGTGTTTGCAGCGCGGTACGGACTATTTGCTAATATAGAGCAGATTGCGTTTAATTTTTAGAGCGCGGTACGAACTGATTGCTTATATACAGCAGATTTCGTTTAGTCTTTAAAGTCTTAACCAAAGAACCATTCACCATCTGAAACTGGTGACTCCGAAACCGGCTCCAGTTATTCATTAAATGATATTTTTTCAGACAATTCTGATATAAACAGATCTTCATTTGATGTTGTCAACCTGCCTGCACTGAATGAAACACGTAATATAGATTTTACAATAGAGAAAGGCAACACTAAACAGAACCGCAGAAAAAGGAAAACAGCTCTGCCATCAGAACGGATGTTAAAAAAAGAAAAACATTTCATACGGAATACAGGGCATACAAACAGAACTTTTAAGAAGGTACTGAAATAACAGAACGGAAGATAGTTACATTGTGGGACCACTGGTGGACTTCATATTTTTTCCGAATTATCCGAGCGGAAAAGACTTGATATTTTAAAATACATTGGTGTCTGTGGGACATCATACCCAAAGAATTCTGAGTTTAAATGTCTTAATATTACATCAAATAGACCAAAAGTCTTTGAAACTGTTTCAGAATATGCTACTGACAGAAGATTATTTTGATTCTCTTCCCATTTCCAACACACTGTATGACGATCTGCATTAATTAGTAAACAATAACAGTCTGCCACGCGGCCATTCTAGTTTACACAGCGGACTTAAATTAGTTTAGTTTCATTATTAACAGGAGTTTGTATTTGTCTGTTTGATTTTTTGACAGTAGAAAGTTTAATTAATTTTTAATAAACTTTCTTCTTAAGAATTTAGTTTTATTTTTCAGAATACCTTCTCACGTCACAAGTGAGAAGGTAGAATTATGGGTACTTTTTTGAACAATAGTGGCACAACTCACAACAGGGAGGGTAAATCTGACTAAACTCTTAGCAGCTGTTTGTTAAACACATCAAGCATACAAATGTCAGCTGTAGCAGACGAACAGCAAAACACAATTAAATTCATCCCTCTCAAAGCAAACTTTAAGATCCAGCCATATTTGCCAATACATTTCCATTACTCATTTCCCAAACACACAATTTTCTAATTGTGACACTATTGCATTCAGTGAGAGATATGACATTGAGTGAATTGCCATTGTGCAAATATGCGTTGCTTAACGACGGGGGTACGTACTGAGTAAGGCGTCGTTGTGCGAACATCATACTGTGTATTTACACAAACCTAGACAGTACAGTATAGCCTACTACACACCCACGCTATATGGTATAGTCCATTATTCCTAGGCTACAAAACTGTACATGTTACTGTACTGAATCCTGCAGGCAATTATAACACAATCGTAAGTACTATAATATTATGTTACAATATTATGGGACCACCGTTGTATATGCGCTCCGTCGTTGGCCGAAACGTCGCTATGCGGCGTATACGTGTATTGTGCTTCACAGTGTTCTGTTTTCACAGAAATGATTTGTTGTGCATGCACAATTGTTTAGGAAAGTAAGTGACATCTAGCTCTTTTATTCTTCTCTGTCTGTACAGAAGCTCACAGTAATCGTCTGAATGACGTTAACACTTAGAGGCTTGAGATGTAATGTTCGACAGTTCTGAAATACCATATCAATTAGAGAAAGAAGTTTCTGTAGAATATTCGACAGTAGATATGGCGAGATTAGGTCAAATATATTGCAGGAGGCTTCAATCTTATCAATCTGTCAATTAATCATTCAAATTGTTCACATCGATTGGGAAGATAAGGGAAACTACTAACTGTATATAGGAATATCTGAATTTATTTAGGATGTTTTGCTGATAGCGACCGATACAATCTCAACTTCATCAGATTCTCCTCATTTACAAATTCCATGCATTAGGGATTCGTATTGACAAACTGCTAACAGACAAATGTTTTTGGCAACAATGTACTTACCGATCGGCTAGTGGATCCGCCATCTGAAACAATAAATAAATTTTTCTCATTTAACCTAACGAATTGCCATAAATGTGTAATTTAAAACGGTTTCAAACAGTTGACTGTTTGTGTACTGTACCTGGTGTTATAACCGGTGGGAAGAGTTATTTGGTTAGGTCCAAAATCTTTTTCTGAAATGTAGAAATACATATGTTTCCGAATGAGGGTGGTCAGAAGCATCTGGTAAGGAATACAAGGGTCAGTTAAATAGCAACGGGAAGGATGGTAACAGGGCAGAGAGTGAGAAAGAGTCATGTGTGAAGTAGGATGGAGATATAACTGAAGAAAGAGACAAGTAGAGGTTAAAATAGGATAGAAGGTGCCGTTAGCATTTACAAAGGAGAGTTCTAGTTGTTAGGTATTTGTCAATGCCAAGTTTAATGGAGTTTTGAAGTTAGCTGGGACAGTCAAAATTCGAGGGTTTGACAATTTTTCGGAATGTAAATCACGAGGGGGTGGATACCATGTTAGTTACGCTAGCCCATTTAAAATGTCCAGTAAAGTACGCTACTACGGGGTTCACATATGTGAAGTTTAAAGATAACGCGTCGGTCAATAGAAACCAAAGGGGAGGAAGTATAAAAAATTTTGAAGTTTTCGGCCTATTACGAGACTGCTAAATTTGCAGGGGACCAGTCAGACTTGTTAGACAAATTAGAGTATGGGGGCATTTTGAAACAAGGAATCGTAACTTCGTATATTGTAGCGAGACACACAAGTTTTTCGATTGTAATAGGAGGAGGACGCGCGTGTGCATCGCCCCAGATTTAGGCCACATTAACAGACTAAAGCTAATAATTAGAAATTTATAAGTTTTCTACGTGAGAGAGTGATCCTTGCTACGTTCATCGTAGGCAATAAAAACACCTGTATCAAATTAGCACCCTATGACTGGAAACAAAATAAAACCACAACAGTTTCTTCAGATTGTCTATTCAGTAAAAATCGTAGTAATAGTTAATCACCAAGCCCATCAAACTCAAACAACGGTAGTCCCTGAAAATTAGGTCTCATGAACCGATTGAGTTAGAAAGGTGAGCCGGACGGTTATAGTATTCTGAAGTTTGCTTGCAATATGCTGAGTTTGATACGCAGTCTTTAGGCTTCATTTTTCTGTTGGCAAAACTGTACGTTAGTTGAAGTGACAGCTGCAAGGGGGAAGGCAATTTTTTATCTCTCTGTTTTGTCGATATGCTTATCGTTGCCTGCCTTGTGTTGCCCCTGCAGTGTGTATAGCTGACTGTAACTCTGGTTGCTGTGTGCAGCAGTTTGCATCAGTCTCTAGCAGCAGGGGAAGCGGTGTGCAGCTGGAGGAGCACTGATTGTGTAGTAGGACTGACGGACAGCACAATACAGAGATTTGAACTGAATTCACGGCACTTACTTCAGCGTTAATCACCCAGGATGACGTCTTCTGCTTTAAATGTGTGTTCTTGTTTTTGAAACAGAAAAGAGAAGAGTATCATAACTAAATTATAACTAAAATATATGGCAACAATAAATTTCTTCTTTAGAAATGATAATAAAGCAGATGAGTCGTTCTTAGAACTTCAGAAACACATCAGTAGATACAGCAACACTCAAAGTACTGTTCACACTACCCGGTGACAATTATTGCTCTCCGCTCCACACAAACAGTCTGTGTCTTATGCATTCGGTGAACACAGAGCCGTTAACAGCTGTGCAGCGTGTATTTTGCTATCGACTGTACACATAGCCACCTGCCCGAGTTTCCATTTACGCACATTGCAATGCATTACAGCTGATTACGTGCATTCCTGCAGATTTTTTCTGTCCGGTAAAACTGCTGGCCTTGTTTGTGCTTCCTTCAAGAGCAGCCCACAATAATCACATTTCGGTGTGTTTCTTGTATAATTTGTGCTAAATGCACGGTGTTCAGTTTGCTTCTTCTGTCTCCGCCAAACAAATAAAATACTCTTTTACACGTGGTTGTCATTTTCGAAATTAGTGACATCAAAGAGCAGCGGCGCGATGTAACTACAACGCGGACCATTTCAAAATAAATTTTTTGTTTCTTTATCTACTGTTGCAGATATGAACTTGTAAGTACGGCGGATTTGTTTCCAGTAACATTTTGAATACATAAAGTTCTTGTGCAGATATTCTGCTTCAAATTAATGAAAACTTAAAAGAAGTCTTCTTAATACAACCCAGAGAAATAAATACTAAGTAGAAGAAAAAACTATAGTTGTTTTGATTTTGTCATGTTGGTCAATACGTATATTGCATCCTTTCGTGTGGAACACCTGTGTTTTGATAAGTGTCGACGTTTCTGCACAAGGTCCAGAGTGTATCGTTTTGGGAGAAGGATGAGAAATTTCCTTCCGTAAAAAAGATGATTAAAGAGAAAATTAAATTCATTGATGTAACTAATCATTGGATTATATAAAATTACACAATTTCCGGTACCTACAAATGTTCAGAATAAGTTAAGCCGATAATAATTTTACTGTTTTGTTTTTGGTGTGAAATGTGAATTGGGATCCTGAGAGACAAACAGCAAATTGAGTTTCTCAGAATGCTTACAGTTGAGGGGCAGGATATATTAAAGAAGGCGGGGAAGATTATATTCGTATATTTATTATGTATCAAATTAAGTTAAGACGAAAGAAGCAACGAAGGTCACATGTGCAGTACATGCTGCGCACTGGGTGAATTTGGAATGTATTGTGTGCAGCAGTTTGTGTTTCTGACAGTTGTAGCTAATAGACCGTGTGGGGGAGTGGGGGTAAAAGGGGAAATTGTAATACGAAGAGCTTTAAACAGAAATGAATCGGAGTGGTTTGGAGTGCCTCAAGATGGTATTTCAGACACTGCTCAAAATGAGACCTTAGAATTCTCCAGACAACAGGGAATTATGAACAGGCGATGGGGAGTCATGTGACAAAGAGACAATTTACTGCTTGGTGCCAAGAATTTGCTTGTAAAGAATTATTTCACGAAAGGTTGCAGTTAGGGTAAATCGGGCGAAGAGGAAACCTTAAGGAAATCAAAAATGTAACACGTATTAAATAGGCTCACTAGCTACTAGCAGTTTAAAATGTTGTGTGCTTATGGAGTTCAGCAGGATGTACGTTCTAAATTAGATTCTGGCACGAAGTCTCGGATATCATGAACTGCGAATATTTTTAAGATCCCAGGCCTTTTTTAAAACACAGTGTACATTAAAAATAAAATGATGTAATATAAAGAAGAAGGGGGATCCACGGTGAGTGGAATTAAACTGCACTTTGTTGTACATAAAATTAATTAAAATATTTGAAGTAAAATTTTGCACGAATTATGAAAAATGTATTCATATTTTTCCCAGTTTTCGAGAAATGTGTCTATCTTACATGTCCCAATCCACCTGCAAGCACACACACACATACATACACACAAATACACATACATACGCGCACACACATACACAAAAACACACACACACACACACTATTCACACATACCAACACACACACCTAAACACACAAAAACACACATACGCACACACAAATTCACACTCACTATACACACATAAAAACACACACACAGACACACACACATACGCACACATATACACACAAATACACACTCACAATACACACATACACACACAGACACACAAACATACGCACGCACACATACACACAAATACACACTCATTATACACACATACACACACACTATACACACACATGAGCAACACAGAATTTGTCTGCGAGGGAATATATTTAGTGTTTCATATCCAGTTTTCCTGTTCGCCTATGAAGCTCTTGTCAGTGGCTCTTTGTAAATTTCCACACAAATCAATTAAAGTTGTCTCGTGACAGCAACACATGTTGTGTTGTTCCATGTATGGCATTTATTATTGTTTTATAGTATGTTATATTTTACACCAATATATTTCTGTACACCCCTGCTGTACCTCAGCCCTTGTCCAACCGATCCCAGTCCACACACACAAAGGTACAATCACGAACGGTACAATGGCCCACAGCACAGCACAGCACAGCACTGCTACGATCTACTGTACCGCTATGTAACGTAACGTTACGTTTCAACTGATAGCTGTTTACTGACGTCCTCTACTTCCAGTCCAGCACGTACTGCATTGCTTCAGTGCCTACCGGCAGTTTCTAGCCGGCCATCTTCCGGTCCGCCCACCCACTGTAGCCCACTGCAACACCCAGTAAACCGCTACTTGCAACTTTCATTACGCTACGCTACCTCTTATACAAGGTCTTCACCTGAGGTTTGGATCCACTCGCCCACTGTACAAAATCCATTAGAGTTTGCCACGAAAATACAATTTGTAATCAGATCGCTGTGAAACACTGTACGAGATTGCGGGTTGTCAATGGTTACTGCTGGACCGCCGTACAGAGGTTAGAAATGTGTACAAGAAAAGTGGAGCGGTCGAACGTGCATTTTGTGGCGGATGTAATGGCGGATTATCTTGCTTATGAAAGGCTACTGAAATGGAATAACTCAACATCAAGGTGGGTATTGATAATTAATCACGTGTAAGGAGAATGTAATGAATGTTGACTGTCTGGTGTTTTGCTGTTTATCAGAAATGTGATAAGAGTGATGATAGTAAATACCAAGTCATATCACTGTTATCAGCTGCTTACAGTTTTTTACCCAACATTGTTCTGTACACTGTAACTTCGTATGTACAGAAAATTATTGGAAATTATCAGTTTGGATTTCGATGTATCGATTACGGCGGATCACACATTGTGTGCTGGTCAGATTGTGGCGGGAGAATTGTAAGGGAATAGGGAAGTGCAGACTGCAAGTAATCCTACGATTTGGTTAGGGTGGCCCTATGAAACTATTGTGATTGGTAGAATTGTGATCAAATGCAACTCTTATTACAGTACGTATAGGCAAGGATCTATCTGATATTTGTCAGATTGCGTATCGTCAGAAATTGAAAGACGTTCCTTCGATCTTTGTTTCAACTCTTATTCAGTTTACGTTATTAGGGAGGCTCTTGCAAAACAGGAGAGGTTAAAATTCAATGGCAGTACAATTGTTGTAGTCGTCGCTTTGATTTATAGTCACCATAGTATTTGATTAAAGGCCAGGGTAGTTTAGTCACTAGTCACTAGTCACCATTCTGTAGGCTTATGTGCTGGATTACCAGCGAATTGAATTGTGTAAGGGAAAAGTATTAAATATCTTCTCCAAATCTCCAGACTGCCTGTAGAATCCACACAGCCTCCTATTCAGTCTGTACCGGTTGATCTGTCGTTTGGCACGAAACACGAAAAACTTCCACCCGGTGTTGTACTTAAAACTGCCACCCTGAATTACACATAAAACTACCACTCTGTACTACACGTAAAACTTCCAAACTGTGTTACACTGAAAACTACCACCCTGTGTTACACGTAAATCTGCCACCCTGTATTTCACGTAAAACTACCACACTGTGTTACACGTAAATCTGCCATCCTATGTTTCACGTAAAACTGTCACCCTGTGTTACGCGTAAAACTGTCTCTCTGTGTTACACGTAAACGTGCCACCCTGTACTATACACAATTACGTTGTTTTTGTGTACATAAAATAACCCACCCTGCATCTGACATAACTGTACCACACTAAGCGGTTACTGTTCACTGAAACGCCCCCAGAACATTACCCTCACGTAAGAGCACAGGGGGTTCGATAAAAAGCAAGACAGCTACTGAAATTCTGTTCAAAGGCAAGATGCACAAACAATACCAATCTGTAGGGTAGGCCTGCTCCTGCACTGCCGTACAGTACATAGACTGCTGTGGGGTTTGGTGTTACTGATTTTGTGAATTATTGCTTTGTCTTGTTTTATATTACATTCCAGTTTTGTGTTTGATCCGATATATTGGATTGTATCGGGAATTTGCTAATACATGCTTTCATGTAATTACTCATTTTAAACCGAATTACGGTTGTCACTATAAAAGTTTATAGTTCTAGTTGTTGGGAGAGAACTCGGAAATTTTTATTCTTCGTGTGAACCGATACCACCCTGACGATGACCCATGTGGACAGCCGAAACATATAGTAGTGCTGAATAAAGAATAAATATAGGAGTTTGTCGGTTAGTATAACACTGTAATGACAAGAAATAAACAAACGAACGGCGGAACTTAAGGGTACCGGTTTGTCTTTGAATCGGTATAGGACGGGCGGTGCGTAATATTAACCACTCAACTTAACGGGTGCAAAAGTGAATAGAAGGAGCCACACCTCCACCTTCCCATACGTCTTTATGGCCTTGTAGCGGTCGGAAGAACTTTAACACAACATTGCGTGACTAGTTCAGTTCTTGAACTATGACTCACCTCAGGGAAAATTACGTGGTCTTATGCAGTCACATGAGCGATTAATAGAATAATTTATTTATGAAGATAGGTGAGGACAATCCGTCAAGTCTTTAGCACTGAAAATTAACTCTGTTTATTTCACAACCAGTATCAATTACGAACAGCCCGACATTTTTTCTACCACCCCCAGCCTTGTTTAGTCTTCCAGTTCTTTTTCCCCGCCTGACGCACACGCGAGTACTAAATCTGGTGATTCCTCGAATCCCTCTTGGCTTGTTATAGAACACTTGCCCTCCTATAAGCCAGGTGCTCACTGTCAGCAGTGACCAAACTTTTAGCTGTTACAACAATACGGCCAGCGCAAATTCTCACAACAAAACGCACAAGAGTTCGGTACCTGCCACTGTGGCACTCCAATCTCTGCCCGGTGCACCAGTACGAATTTCGCTCGAATTCTAATATCTCCGTAATTCAGTCAGCCAAACATAATTTTGCCTGTCTAATCACCGAGCATATCCGTTATCTGGTCTCGAAACAAGGGTCACAGTCAGTCTGTAGCTATTTTTTGTTACAGCTAGAGTCAGTCTGTAGCTACATTCTGTTACAGGTACAATCAGTCTGTAGCTACATTCTGTTACAGCTACAGTCAGTCTGTAGCTACATTCTGTTACAGCTACAGCCAGTCTGTAGCTACATTCTGTTACAGTTACAGTAAGTCTGTAGCTACATTCTGTTAGAACTACAGACAGTCTGTAGCTATATTCTGTTACAACTACAGTCATTCTGTAACTACAATCTGTTACAGCTACAGTCAGTCTGTAGCTACATTCTGTTACAGCTACAGTCAGTCTGCAGCTACATTCTGTTACAGCTACAGCCATTCTGTAGCTACATTCTGTTACAGCTACAGCCAGTCTGTAGCTACATTCTGTTACAGCTACAGTCAGTCTGTAGTTAAATTATGTTACAGCTACAGTCATTCTGTAGCTAAATTCTGTTACAGCTACAGTCATTCTGTAACTACATTCTGTTACAGCTACAGTCAGTCTGTAGCTATATTCTGTTATAGCTACAGTCAGTCTGTAGCCAAATTCTGTTACAGGTACAGTCAGTCTGTAGCTACATTCTGTTACAGCTACAGTCAGTCTGTAGCTACATTCTGTTACAGCTACAGTCAGTCTGTAGCTACATTCTGTTACAGCTACAGACAGTCTGTAGCTACATTC
>Ga0123355_10020243_pt1 | contig 10619 bp, 7 predicted proteins | sample TergutEmb28metaG_3_FD_89872 | JGI IMG/M metagenome (GOLD analysis project Ga0123355, IMG submission 89872) | Embiratermes neotenicus P1 segment gut microbial communities from Petit-Saut dam, French Guiana - Emb289 P1 | ecosystem: Host-associated > Arthropoda: Insects > Digestive system > Gut ... | reverse complement strand
TATGAGTAATCCGGATCTTATATGGAATGTAAATTCTGTGGAGGAAGTGCGGGCAGAAGTGGAGCGTGTGTTAAGCAGCCAGTCGGAGGACTTGCGCCGCAGGGCGATAGATGCGTTAGAACTGGCGAATATACTCGAGGAGCGTGCAGTATGGTTAAGGGCTAACCCTTATGTATATACACGCGTTAGCTACTGGTATCCTAGTTCAACAGCAGAAAACAGAGAGCAAAGGTGGCGTGACGAGCGGTGCTCCAGCGGAACGGCAGCAAGACGCAGAGAGGCAGAAACTTTGGAGGAGCTAGTGATAAAGCTACGCTATGAAGCCCGCAAACTGGACGAAGAATCATACGAGTTAGACAGGAAAATGAGACGTTTAAATGAAAAGATCCGCAGCATACAGCAAGAGCTGCATGACAAAGACGCAGGGTATGCAGAGCGCATAATGGATAAAAAACGCGGCATAGAGCACTATTTGGACAAAATAAAAGAGTTGAAGAACAGAATTGACCCCGGCGCAGATCTTCACTCCCGCGGCGATTTGCTTATGCATACTAGTACGCTTAGCGAAATGTGGAATTTTGAGAGTATATGGAATATGGCGGGAGACATGCTGGCTCGTGATTATGCAGATTTAGAATCTAGACATTTTGCCACCTTGGCTTGGTTCTTAGCAAAGCAGAATACTGAAGGTACAGAAAAATTTTTAAATCTAATGGCGGAGGAAGTGGGAACTACACCAGACACAGTGCCGCCACGTTCTGCTTTTGCTTTAACTGTATGCGTGGATAAAGTAAATGCCATTAAAGCGTATATAGATGCTGGTCTCAGCTTTACCACCACATCGCAGATGTTACTGATGCATGAGGGTGATATGGTTGGGGTGAATAGATTAACGCCGGAACGCCACCGTTTAAAGCAGCTTTCCGCCTTGCTCTCTGTTGTTTCAGAAATCGTTGGCAACGTGCCTCCAGGGTTTGACGAGGGCGGGCATGTAATGAGGGCACTTATTGCCGGTGTCGGAGCTACAGGGCCGTTTTCGCTTAGGGATCATGATTTCAATAATGATCCAACGCTATCAGGAGGGCTTATTTTATCTGTTAATTATGGTAGCGTGTCTTTTGAGGGCGACGTTACTAGGATTGGCCCGTGGCCAGAAACGGGGCTTAGGGGTAATAACGATATAATTATAAGTCCGGTTATTGATCATGGACGCCTAGGGCACGACCTTCTCGACTTGACACTGGATGGATTGATACAAAATCACGAACTTACATTTGCGGATGCATTCATGAACCAACTCATAGGAACTACTCAGTCATATGCCCTTTCAGATTCGGCAAAAAGATTAGGTAATCTAATCGCAGCAAAACCGGGTGCAAACATTATGACAGGTGCGTACTATATCTTGTCGATGATAGCTAAGGCTCGTAGCGATGTTGAAAAAAGTCAAAAAATAATTCATGATCTTAGGATTTTGGCTGAAGCTGGGCATCAAACACTTTATTATTTTTTATTTTATATAGAAGGTGTAGTGATACAAGAGAGCGGCCAACCTCTAGTCGTCATCCAACACATGACACATCAAACATATGGTGCTATACGTGCATTTAATGAGGCCTATGAGCTAACAGGCTCTAATGCATACACTCTGCTCGACTTTGCAGCAGATCCTTTGGTGGCATTTGATACTTATTTGGTTAAGCGTTCAAATATAATTCGCTTTGATGAGTTGCGTGGCGACAATCGTAGTGCTGGAGTCACTCCTTGGACACCGCGTCCTGTCGAGCGTCCTACATCACCCCCTACCGTCGAGGGCGCAAGAAACGACCCTTATGTGAATGACATTTTTATGTAGGTATTGCCTATGAGAAAATTAAAAAAATCGCTTTCTTCACGAATTCTTGTCATTGTTTGGATATTCATTGTCATTATAGTGTCGGTAGCAACTTATTTACTCGCTAATCCCCTACCGTTTAGAAGTAGATCGCAGGAGGTGCAACAATCTATGTTGTCAAGTAAAATGTATAGTTTTATTATGTTTCAGCAATACGGTTTTGAGATTCAACTCACACTAAATGGCGAAATCATACAAGGTTTCAACAATGTGGATGAGTATTTAAATCCGCGAAGCGACAAGTTTGACACTCGTTTTAATGAACTTGTAATTGTACGCACTGAAGAGGACACTAAAGGGTTTCCTGATAACGTAGTTGTAGCGTGGTTAATAAATAGAGATTGGTGGCAACGTTACTTCTATGCTGTTAACTGGGCGATACGACTAGACGAAGAAACCGTTCGACGACACGTAACATCTAGCCCCCAATGGCGTCCAATTGGTGTTGCAGAATTTGAGCAACGTTTTGGGCTAACATATCCTATTAATATTGATAATGTGTTAAATCATTTTGACCAATTCTTCGAGCTGCAATCTCGCCTCAACCAAGATTACTATATAAGACTGTTTGCTGCCAAACTCATCACAGAACTCCCTCCACCAGCGTGGCAACGCTCTAGCCAAGAGCAAGAGCCTATACCAACAACCGACGAAACCCACCTAGCACCCCCCGTGCTAACCAAATCCCAACAACAACTCCTAGACAAATTCAACTACGCCTACAACTTCTACTTCCAGTTCAACGACATCGACTCCGTCAGGGCAAAAATCGACCCAACCAACCCAGCTTACGACCCATCGTACACAGATATTGTGTTCCTCCAAACAGCAGCAGAGGCAGAATCCCTCCCCCAAGGCACAATAGCCGCATGGCTGCCGGAAGAACAAACCACAACCCAATTCATCCACATGATTCACTCCGCACTAAGTTTCACAGAGGATGAGCTGGACATACTAGGCGAAGTATTGCGCGACGTAGTAACGCTAGAACAATTCAGCCTATCCTATCCCTTACACCCCTCCGACCTAGTAGACAACTGGGAAAAGGTAAATGCCCTATGGAATGCCCTAAAACCAATAGAACACTACGCAATAAGGGCGTTTGCATTAAAGGAATAAAAACGTGATGCCTCATGCATATCGCCAAAAACGCATGGCATCCAGAAAGGAAATCGGCATTGTGGAAAAGTTTCTAGAGCGTCTTCAACACAGACCAAGAAGAACACTAGAGGGGATTATTGTAACTCTCATCTTGCTCGTATTTGTTGCCACAACAAGCATCATTTCATCGTGTGAAAGATCTCAAGAAGTTGCTGAAATATTACCGGACAATATTTTGGCACCGTCATCTATACCTAATCACAATTCGATAGAGATGCCGCAACTTATGCCTAGCCAAGATTCAGCGGAAATCCCCACTACAGTACCTTCGCACTCTGCAGACTCAATTTGGACAACACCGCCGTCGCCTTTGGTTATAGAATTTATCGAATCAAATCCAACACTTAGAGCGCTGTTTGAGGATACTCTCTTTTATTATCATTTCAGTGAAAGCCCATAATCCAGCAAAGCCGCATTACAAAACCACATTGCTTTTTTAGATAACAAAATTACAGTATCACAAGCCCAACTGAACGAGTGGAAAGTATAATTTAGTTGCATGCACTTAGGCATTCTGCTGCCTTCGGAGCAAACTAAAAAACCTTGCCAGCCTCTATAATAAAAGGCTGGCAAGGTTTTTTTAAAAGACGATTCCTAAGTTTAACCAAATTTATTTTAGGTAGATACCCTTAATATTTTTTATAGCCTCCATCCGTGCTTCTGCCATGCGGTCTGCACAGTCGTGCGTTAGCTGGCCTGTTGCGGCAGATGTCCTTAGAATTTCTAACACACGCCCGTAAATTAAACCAATATCCCTTCTTGCGGCTATTTCGTTATACCCGCCTTCGCTCACTTCATAAGAAACGTTTATAACGCCCCCGGCATTGGCTACATAGTCGGGGGCATATATTATGCCCTTTTCCTGCAATATCCTGTCATGCACTTTTGCATCTTGCAGCTGGTTATTGGCACCGCCGCAAATTATTTTACACTTCAACAGAGGAATTGTATCGTCGTTTATAGTAGCACCTAGTGCGCATGGCGCATAAATATCGCATTTTACACTATAAATTTCGGTAGGGGCTACTGCCTTTGCGCCAAATTCTTCTACACATACATTTACGTTTGCCTCTACTGTGTCTGTAACAATGAGTTTTGCCCCGGCTTCGTGCAATAATTTACACAGGTGATAACCAACAGCGCCAACGCCCTGCACCGCAACCACTTTGCCTTCCAAATCGTCAGAGCCATATTCGTGCTGGCAGCATGCCAAAATGGCGTTATACACCCCAAGGGCCGTATATGGCGACGGGCTGCCGCTCCGGCCGGGTAGCCCCACAACGTTGTTTGTTTCTTTGTGTATATAAATCATGTCTTGCTCGCCCGTGCCAACGTCTGCGGCGGTAATGTATCTGCCGCCAAGGCCCTCTACATATCGCCCGAACGCACGCCAAAAGGCTTCTGTACGTACGGAGTCTTTTTTTAATTCCCTCGCATCGCCTATTATTACCGCTTTACCGCCGCCAAGCGGCAGCCCGGCTACGGCACTTTTATATGTCATGCCGCGCGCAAGACGCAACACATCGAGTATGGCGTCGTCTTCGTTTTGATAATTCCAAAAACGTGACCCACCAAGGGCAGGCCCCAACACTGTATTGTGAATGCACACAACGGCTTTTAGATTAGTAGATTTGTCATGGAAGAGGCACAGTTGCTCGTATCCGTATTCTTCCATGTAGGCAAATTTGTTCATAATGAACCTCCTGTGTCATATTTAATTAGATTTTATCACAAAAGGCTAATGTGTTATACTGTTTCTAAGAAAATGTCTAGGAGTTTGTCCATGAAAATTAAATTTATGCAAAATAAATATGTAAAAATTGCTTTGTACTTTTACACTGCCGTTTTTCCCTTGATTCTTTTTATTGCGCTGGAGAATCTCAACCCTGCTGCACATGCCGGGCTTTTGAACGAATGGCCGCCAAGCCGCAGGGCTTTTGCACTTGGCATTTTCATTATTTTTGTGCTTGCGCTTACTGCATATTCTATTATTGGGTCGGTATTTTGGTCATATGTTGCGGTGTCTGGTGTGTTTTTGGTTTTGCTTATTATTAATTATTTCAGACTGCAAGTAACGGGCGGTGTGCTTGTTCCTTCGGATATTTTTTTAGCAGGTGCGGCGGCTGGTTTTGCTGGGTCTGTAAGTTTGCGGCCTTCGCTGGGGCTTTTCTTGGGGATTCTGATTTTGGTAATAATACATATACCCCTTTATTTTGTTGAAAAAAAGCTGCCCTTTAAGTGGCGCATTATTGCACTGCCTTTTCTCGCGGCAGGCATTTTCTTTTTTCTTATGGGCGATTTTGCGGCTACTCGCATTCTGCCCGCAGCGCACCTTACAGAAGGTACAGTAACAGGCCGCTATCGTGATAGAGGCTTTATACTCGGATTTTATGCAGAACTTGTAAGTGGCAGGCAAGTGCCGCAGGTAACAAACCAAACAACTATTTTTGACCCTATACAGCCCTCTTACGAGGTGCCTCAAACCCCAAATGTCATAGTCATTTTGTCAGAAGCGTTTATGGACCCCAATGTGTTCGACAACATAACTTTTTCTCAAAATCCGGTGCAGAACTTCCACCGGCTTAGCGAAAATAGTATAAGCGGAGACGTTTTAGTTCCGGTTTTTGGCGGCGGCACAGTTAATACAGAGATGGAATTTTTGTTAGGCACCCCGCATCTGTTTTTTGGCTCAAGGTTTTATGTGCCGGCAGAAATGCCCGAGCGGTATTTTTCCCGGGAAATTCTAACCGCAATGCCGTGGCTTTTTAGAGAAAATGGATATTTAACGGTTGGGCTACACCCTTTTTACAGCACATTCTTCAACCGCAACCGCCTGTATCCGCTTATTGGTTTTGACGAATTTATTACCTTGGAGGACATGCCAAACGCACCACGCAAAGGCGAATTTGTTTCCGACGAATATTTTACCGACAGAATAATCGAGCAACTCTTGCATGCCGAAAGTATAAACACACCACTATTTCTTTTTGGCATTACTATGCAAAACCACTGGGGTTTTGACCCTATGAAATACGGTACATTAGACCTTGATGTTATGTCTGCAAGCCCCTACCTTTCGGAGGTAGAACTACAGCGGATAAACTCCTATTTGCAGGGCATTTATGATGCAGACAAGCAGCTAGGCAGGCTTACAGACTTCTTAGAAAATCATTCTACTCCTACAATCGTAGTTTTTTTAGGCGACCATTTGCCAATTTTAGGCCTGCATTCCGACAGGGTTTTTGAAACATTAGGCTTTGTAAACCACCAAGAAGACTTTAACTGGGACTTAAACGACCATATAAATATTTTCCATACGCCATATTTAGTGTGGGCAAATTACGAAGTTGACCAGGCTAAATGGGGCAACATTTCTACGTTTTTCTTAGGCGCAAGAATGCTGGAGCTTGCGGGCATAAGGCTAAACCGCTACTACACTTACCTTTTGCGTGGCGCAAATTATTTTAGCGGCATAACCAATGAAATTTATATAAATTCCGCCGGCGAGTTTGGGTATGGCTGGGCTAATAGAGAAAACCTCCATGTACGGGACATGGAGGCTTTGTGGTATGCCAATATATTGGGTGGGGATAATTTCCACCATTCGTTGCGGGAGCTTGCGCCTTAAAGTATCCCAAATATTGCGCCAAACAGCCTTGTTAACAGAACAATGATTGGCAGGCCTATTAAAGTACGTATAAAGAATAATGCTAACAACTTGCCAAAGCCTAATGGCATTTCAGATTTTAATATCAAAATTCCGGTTTCAGCCATGTATATAATTTGCACTATGCTTAGTGCGCCAATTATAAAGCGCGCTTCCAAAGAGGCCTCCGTACCAAGGATAATTGCGGGCAGAAACATGTCTGCAAAGCCTATCAAGGTTGCCGCCGCATATTGCGAGCCGCCGTCTACCCTTAACAAATCCAAAAACCAACCCATTGGCGCGGAAATCCAGTCGAATACAGGCGTTGCCGCAACCAATAACCCTATAGTACCTAAAGCCATAATAACCGGGAACAAGTCCATAAATACATCTAAATAACATTTTAGGCCGCCCTTTACAACAGTGCCCACAGTAGTTTGGCCTGCACGCTCGCTGCCGTCATGTACTGCCTTTTGGAAACGGGTCATGCCTTTAAGGTCGTCTTCATCTATTTGTTTGCCTACTCCATCCATATAGGTGTTAGGCAATTTTCTAAGCGGCCAAATACGTGGGGTTATTACCGCAAGAATTACACATGTGATACAAATTATTAAATACCAAAACAGAAAATGCCCTTCTATACCCATTGTACGCGCTACAACAAATGAAAACGGCAGTGAAACAAATGAGAAGTTTACCGCAATAGCTGCCGCCTCACGCCCTGTGTAGAAACCTCTCTCGTGCTGGTCTTTGGTTATAATTACAGATACCGCAGACGAACCAAACCAAGATGCCGCAAGGTCAATAGATGCACGGCCTGGCAATGTAAACAAAAAGCGCAAAACTTTTTTGATAAGCATCCCTATAAATTCCATAAGTCCAAAATCTGTTAGTACAGGAATAAGGAACGCAAGAATAAGGAATATAGATACCAGCCCTGTTATAAGCACATCTAACATTAAGCCGCCAACATCTGCATTAATAATAAAGTCGGGGCCGAAGTTAAAATACACCATGGTAGCGAATATAAATGCAAGTGCACGGCATACAAAATATACCGGATGGGTTATAAACATACCCTTTAATTTCTCGTTATTCATTATAAACCCGGGTTTGAATATGTAGGCAACTAAGGTACCCACCAAAGAAACCGTAATAAAAATGTATGCCAGCAATGTTGCAATATTAAAGTTACCAACAACTAAAAAGTCACCCAACCAGTCGATTGCAAACCCCAGCGGAATGTTAAAACCATCCTCGGTAGGAATTGGTGCCAGAAATAAAAACAGACCAACCGCAGAGCCAATAATAAATTTTAATAGGCTGCTTGTTTTAATCTTTTTTGCTGCTTGTTCCATAATAACGCCTCCCGTGTTGTGAATAGTTATTCAAATTTTACGAATAATAAATCATTATTTAACAAAATGCAAGTGTTTTTTTAAATTTTTTTACGCACTTTTTTTATGCACAAAAATACCATGTGCAAAAACGCACATGGTATTCAGAAGGGACAAGTTAATTAAACAGCACGCGTAACTTTATTAGAACGCAAACAGCGTGTACAAACTTTTGCCCGGCGCACAGCACCGTTAGCTTCTACAATTTGCACCTTTTTTACATTAGAACGCCACATTTTATTTGCCCGGCGAGAAACCTGGCTACGCGTAATGCTGATTCTATGTCCTGTTTGGATACTTTTATCGCAAACTTCACATTTTGCCATGATAAACTACCTCCACAAAATTAAATTACTACTACTTAAAGTACATACAGGAGCAGTAGGATTTGAACCCACGACATTCGGTTTTGGAGACCGACGCTCTACCAGCTGAACTATGCTCCTATTACTAAGCAGGGGAACTTAGCAAAAGTCATTATAGTGCGGAGGGGGTAATCTGTCAACATTTTTCTAAGATTTTGTCCCTTTTAGTCAATAATCTTTACCATTTTGTTTTTTTTGCCACAAGCGATCGGAGCCGCCTGATATGCGATTATGATAATTAATTTATACTCAATTTTTATCTTGACGTCTATCGTGTTGATATGCTACGTTGGCGGCGAAAATAAATTAATTACGAAAAGAGGTGTGCTTTATGACTGCTATATTTGAATTGGTGGTTGCCACCTAGAAAACTGAATATTCGGCATAGCAAGAAACAATTAGGTTTTGTTTTTTTTGAAAAAAGTGCTCCGCCCGAGGCGTAGAGCTATTTTCTTGCTTGCCCTAAATCAGTACCCTTTCGTAATTACTACTGTCACTAGGTTAGATGTAAATTTTTTGCACCTACCTATGCGCCAATGATACGATAATGGTCGTGTCTTTTTTTATGTAAAAAAAACAGCACATAAAAATGCCGCAGACAGTAGCTTCTTAGGAGGCTACTTTGTCTGCGGCATTTTTGTACCGTTTCATCAAAGCACACCGAGCGGTGTGCGCCCGCAGCGCAACGAGGAAGCGTAGGTGGGATTTACTCCCGCCGGAGTGGCGGGGTTTGGGGCAGCGCCCCATTTAAAAGGAGAATAGCATGTTAGATTTAAGCCAATACGGCTACACCGCAACAGAAACGCAAACCCAAGGGCTTATCCCAGGAAGAGTAACAGAATTTAGACGCAACCAGTACACCGTCATAACCGAACATGGCGAAATAGACGCCGTGTTAAAGGGGTCATTTGTACATGAAGCGGTAGTACGTGCAGACCTTCCCTGCGTGGGCGATTTTGTATTATTGCAACACAACACAAGCGGCGTATCACCCATTGTAAAAGTGCTGCCACGCCGCACAAAATTTTCACGTTCTGACGGGTCTGGCCATGGTTACGCCCACATTAAAGCAAACCACGAGCAAGTTGTGGCAACAAATTTTGATTATGTATTTATCGTAACGTCGCTTAACCGCGACTTTCGTGTAAATCGTATACTTCGTTATCTTACACAAGCGTGGGCCAGCGGTGGCCAGCCTGTGGTTATCTTAACCAAGGCCGATTTATGCGAAGATTTCGCACCGCAAATTAATGAAGTAATGGACGCCGCGCCTGGTGTAAATGTGCATGCCATTTCAAGCCATACAGGGCTTGGCCTTGATGAATTGCAAACTTATATCAAACCCGGAAAGACTATTGTATTTTTAGGCATGTCCGGCGTGGGCAAATCCAGCCTGTTAAATGCGCTTGCAAACGAAGATATTATGTCGGTTAAAGAAACACGGAAAGAGGATGCTTCCAAAGGCAGCCATACCACTACGCACAGACAATTAATCATGCTGCCCAGCGGCGCCATGGTTATTGACACCCCAGGCATGCGCGAACTCGGGTTATATGATGCAGACGAAAGCATAAGTATAGGCTTTGCTGATATTGAAGAGCTGTTTCCTGCCTGCAAATTTAGCGACTGCGGACACCACAGCGAACCTGGGTGCGCCGTGCAAGCAGCCCTAGCAGATGGCACGTTATCACGCGCCCGCTGGGAGCAATATCTCAAGCAAAGAAAAGAGGACAGATATTACGACAACAAAAGTGCCGCCATGCAGGCGCGGTCTGCATGGCATAAATCAATGAAAATCCAGAATAGAGCCGCAAACAAAACAGCAAGAAACTTTGGAGGTAAAAGAAAATGAATCTAGTAAAAGATAATTTAACTATTCGTAATGCAACCGCATCTGACACAGAGCAATTATGTGCCTGGTGGAATGACGGCAATGTAATGGCGCATGCAGGGTTTCCGAATGGGCTGGGCATAACATCTGAAAAAGTACGCAAAAGCATATCCGCCAACACAGATGACACTAACCGCCTACACATCATTGAGTTTAACAACAAACCCATAGGCGAAATGCATTACCACAACAATGATAATGGCGTCGCGCAAATAGGCATAAAAATATGTGATTCTTCCGTGCAGGAAAAAGGGCTTGGCACAAC
>Ga0123355_10020240_pt1:7500-10619 | contig 10619 bp, 3 predicted proteins | sample TergutEmb28metaG_3_FD_89872 | JGI IMG/M metagenome (GOLD analysis project Ga0123355, IMG submission 89872) | Embiratermes neotenicus P1 segment gut microbial communities from Petit-Saut dam, French Guiana - Emb289 P1 | ecosystem: Host-associated > Arthropoda: Insects > Digestive... | reverse complement strand
GCTGCCTGCAGGCAGCATCGTCGGTGCTTTATACCACAAGCTGTAAACACAGTATAGTGTTCCTGAGGATGGGCGAAATTATCGCCCGAAACATGTTGAGCTGATTGTAATTATCGATAAAATTTGTTATTGTTGCATCTAGTTGGCTCTTTATATTATTATATCAATGATGCACGGTCACACGAACATCAGATTTTGGTACAATTTGTTTTCTTTCCGTCAACTGAGCGTTATTCCTGTTTCGCATGACGTGCAGTCGAGCTCAGTAAACATTGTTTCTAATACGTCTGACACAATATTGCTTGTGATATACTAAATGCCTCCTTTATAAAGGACTTCATCTAATTATCTCTGCCAATAGCAGAGCTTTACAATTTTTAAGTAGAAAATGTCTACATTTTGTCAAGAATTATTACCTTTGCGGTTAGTTCTAATATTTTGGTATGGCCGAAATGCAGTTAAATTTATCTGTAGTATCAGTGAACGTCGGCTTTTCCTTCCACAATAATGTTTGCGATAACCACCTTGATTCAGTCTCCATTCTACCGGCTGGTCTCAAGATGCTATGATTCATATTCACTAAGATGTGACCGATAATTCTGAACTTCTTGTATTCGTGTGAACAGTAGTGTAGGAGAAATACAAAAGAGAAATCGTTATGCCTGATTTCAATCTTCCGCCGTGAAGTCGATGAGAACTGCATTCTTCTGGGTTATAACGCAGCGAGTAGTGGTAATTAGGTACCGATAAGTTGTCCCGAAACGTCGGTAAGGAATTACCACTACTCGCTGCGAAGTACCCTAGAAGAAAGCAGTTCTCGAGAAATCGTTATTTTGGCGAGCTTTGAAATCAAATTAACATTTTTCTATATCAATGAACTGAAAATGTATTAATCAATTAAGTAGTGAGAGGCAATAAGCGAGCTGGGATAGCTCAGTTGGTATAGCTACTAGCTGCGGGGTGGACGGTCTGGGGTTCAAATCCCGACGGCGACAAGGGATTTTCTCTTCATCAAAACCGTCCAGACCGGCTCCGCAGCCCACCCAGCCTCCTATTTGATGGATATCGGAGTTCTGTCCCTAGAAAACGCGTCTGGGACGTTAAGTTGACCACTGACCTCGATTCTACATGCGTTCGTGGCGTGAAGAAAGAAAACTAAATTATTACCTTTACCTAAGGAGTAACAAGCTTCTAGTACAGTGATATTAGCAACCAACATGGTGCAGCATAATGTGTGTTATTAATTCTTTTAAGCTTGCTCTACGTGTTTCGGGCGACAGTTTCGCCCATCTTCAGGAGCACTCTTACTGTATATACAGTTTTTTGGAACAATGTACCGACTGTGCAGTCTGCTGCCGACCGGTGACACAGATTCTGTGTCACCGGTCGGCAGCAGAGAGCAGCGTCGTTACATTGATACAAAAAGCTGTATATACAGTCAAAGTGCTCCTGAAGATGGGCGAAACTGTCGCCCGAAACGTGTAGAGCAAGCTTAAAAGAATCAATAGAACAAATTTTGCTCTATCTTGTTGGTTGCCGATATCACTGTACTAGTGATGCACGGTCACACAAACGTGAAGCTTCTAGTAGTTGGGGTTCTCGTTACTGTCAGGTCACGAACCCTTTAAATATTAAGTGGTCATATTATTTACAAGGCCACGTCCCACCCCTCTAACCCCCACCCCGAAATATTATTAAAAACATTTATAAAATATAGCAACTCAAATATGCGCCCGTATCTTTACATGCATAACTCTAGGGCATGTGTGTTGTCTTACAAGAAATCAACACGGTAACCGACTTTGTTCCTCGTTGGAAGCTGGTACAGTACGTATCGGAAAAGAAGCCGAACTGTCAGCCCTGCAGCACTTCGTCTGTTTGTGGGAAAGACGCTTTTTACTATGTTTGATCAGTAAAATGTCATATATACATCAGGATTGTTCAGCCGGTACAGTTTGATCTGCATGAGGGAGCCGTCCATTGCAAAACGCAGATAGTGGGATTTTCGCTGGAATGTGTGGGAAGATAAGCGGTGATAAAAAGAGCTCACCCCGGCGGTTGTGCTGTAGTTTGATGTCGAACTCTCTCAGTCATGCGAACCGAAGCAAAAAAAAAATCTCGAAGTCTTATTCACGGCCGCCATCATGCGTACAATTTGCATTACGTTATTCAAATATGTACCTCGTCATAGAGCAGTATATTTGTCGGCCAGCTTTCTGTTTTCACTCTCAAAGTCAGTGAAAAGTTTCAAGGGATGATCCTTCAGAAGATTACAGGCGATGGTAGGATTATTGATAAAGCGGTGAGATGGCCGGCTGAGAAATATAATCTTAGTTTAAACACACAACGGGGATGGCACACCTCAGAATTATAAACTTAGCACTTTCCTTGAGGGACTGAGGAAGACCACGGAAAGCCTCAGAATGTGTTGCTGGTGTCCCATCCCAAATTCAGTCAATAATTATATCTTAAGTTTCTGTAGACATTGATGATATTGTGGCCACCATTTTTAGAAATTTTTACAGAAAGTTTTTTTTTTGGCTGGAAATAACTCTATTCCTTACGTGTCATTATTAATTTCTGTTAAGCTTAAGTTATGACGTAGAATATATTTTCTGTAGCGTCCTGTGCAAAGATACTTTAGACATATTACCTATATAAAAGGAAAATTTTCATATATTGGATTCCACATTAATTAATTATTAATTTTCTGTCAAATGTCAGATCTATGAAATCTATATTAAATACTTCCGATAATTAATTTAGTTTTAGTTATTATCATTATTCATGTTCTGCTGGACTACAAGCAGGTACCTGAGCTAACTGATTATTGGATTTTAGGCCAGTTATATTGGCGTAGTTTTACAAGCGCTTTTCACTAAAGGGTTCTGTGCGCAAGTCCAGTAAGTTTGTCCTCTATTTTATAATTTTATTGCTCTTATTTACTTAGTTCTCGTAGTTTTAGCATGTTATTTATCTCTTCAATTAATTTGTTTAGATGGTTTTAATGTATAAAATTTTAAATTTGTGGTGGTCATATTTCCTTATTCTTCCATTGTTATTAAGAATTTCCCTTTATCGGTCTTCTTCATTGTAAGTTTATTTTTAAAGCTTTATGT
>Ga0123355_10020240_pt1:0-2500 | contig 10619 bp, 3 predicted proteins | sample TergutEmb28metaG_3_FD_89872 | JGI IMG/M metagenome (GOLD analysis project Ga0123355, IMG submission 89872) | Embiratermes neotenicus P1 segment gut microbial communities from Petit-Saut dam, French Guiana - Emb289 P1 | ecosystem: Host-associated > Arthropoda: Insects > Digestive system >... | reverse complement strand
TTACTTAGTAACTTAAAATGTCCACATAAGCCTTCGCTTCCTAAGGACACAGCATAGATATGTGGCGTTGGCGAACAAAGTTCTAAGTGGCAGTAAGTAACTGAAGGACTGGTCATACTTAAAACTAAGAGATAAGAGCTTCATAATTCGTGGTATTCATCTGATATTTCTGAGGCTTTTGTATCAAGGTTAATGAGATTTTCCGGGCATGTAGCATGTATGAAAAGAGTTCGAAATCCATTCAAAATTTTGATCGGATTATTTCTGAGATCCGCAAGTAGACTGGAAGATAATACCGAAGCACATCCTACGGAAATACGCACCAATAGTGAAGACGTGGTTTGAAATGATCTGGTTAGAGATATATTCCAGTGACTCACATTCATTTATAAGGCAATAAGGTTTGGGATTCTTAAATGGAGTGAATTTCTTTACCAACTGAACGTCTGTGGGTTTCCAAGGCAGCCCATGCTTCGTGAAAATAGTTGGTTGAAACGAATAATCTCACTCAATTTGCAGCCATTTCTACACTACTATATTATCGCCATGCTGATCCCAGTGGCCGCGCGGTCTAAGGCGTGAGTCTACTGCCGCTCGCTTGCTGGAATTGTGTGTTCAAATCCCGCCAGGGGCATGGATGTCTGTCTTGATTATTGTGTGTCGTCAGGTAGAGGTCTCTGCGTCGGGCTGATCGCTCGTCCAGAGGAGTCTTACTGGATGTGTCGTCTCACTGGATGTGATCGTGAAGCCTCAATGAGGAGGAGGCCCTGGCCTACTAGTGGATGTTGCGGCATAAAAAAAATTGTCTGCATAACTACGACCAGTTCTAAATTTACTCTTATTCGGGATTTGTATGGGTTTATTTGGAGGTTAACAAAGTGTCTAGAATCTCACAAGAAATACTCTGTTACAACCATACTAGTGCCAAGTAGTCCAAACATATAACCCTGCACGGAGTCGCGAATCTTACCGTCCTTATCTGGAATCCTTGGCCATTTCACCTGGCTTAGGTAATTTATGCTCGTCTGTGGTGATGTTTATGTTGCATGTTATGTGTGCGCTGCTTGTTAATAATTCCATGCAACATTCCGTGTTCTTTTGAAAGTGTGTACATATAGTTGTCTGGTGAAGAAACTTTCTGCTTTACATGTACACGAAATCTCAGTATTGTGTTTAAAAATTCCCTATTCCGAACCAGTTGGATGAACTCAACACCATTTTTCTAATATCTTTGACTAGTTATCTTCCCATCTCTGCCCGAGTCTCCAAAAACCCTTCCTTTCCTGTTGACTGGGCAAATATTTGTGCACAATTCTCATCTCCCCAGTACTTTTCACAAGTTCGATCATTCTCATCCTATTTGATCAAACTAAGTAGTTTTTATTTGGTAATTTATTTCATTCTCCTGTTACTTCCTCTTTCGTAGGTTAAAATATTCTCTTTACTTCTCATGTATTGCCATTGACGGATGAATTGCAATCGCCTCCACAGACTTATGGATTATAGCAAAGAGTGCATAATTATTAATAATAGTCATGTTAAAATATGGGTTTTTTTCCTCCTAATCCTCTTATTCTTAAATCTGATGTTTATCGGACGGTGCATCTTTTGATAGTTTAAGAATAAAAAACCAACTAGATGTCACTTGCTATTTTTATTTTATTTCTTAGATACTCAACCCGGATACCACTCCAGCCGAACCGCACCCAAACTCCAATACACAGCAAACCAAGAACGAAACAGCCAATGTGGTAGTTCAACAATAAAGTCGCATATCCTGAAGATGGGCATATTAATGCCCGAAGCATGTTGAGTCTCTAAGAAGTAAAATAAAAATTGCAGGTGACATCTAGTTGGTTTTTTATTCTTCAACTATCCCTTATTCTTGGTTTATTAACGACCCTTCTTCAACTGCACAGTTGATGTAGTGTTTGATGATTATGAGTGATTAAATGTAAATGGCTTAGAAGAAAGTGACCGTGACGCGTGTTGAGATGCTGTCACTATAACTAATACCGTAGAGCAGAGTCCTCCTTGAGCATCTAACAGGTTTTCAGCTAGTTAAGAAATTCCCCACATATTGTGAAACCCGGTGGTTCATAACCGCGCTCACAAAAGTCCTGTCCCAGTCCTGAGCCGAATCAATCCAGTCCATGTCCCCCACCCCTCCCCCCATGCCACTTCTTGAAGATCCATTTTAAGCACGTTTGAAAAATTACGAAAAACGACCGTCAGCTTCGTCGTGTCGGTCTGTTTGCCCACATGGAAGAAACCGGCTTCCACTGGATTTGATTTTCATGAAATTCGATATTTGAGGAATTACTTCAATTTATCAACCAACGAATGCACATATAATTTCATATAAAACACTTTTAATACACTTTAAAACACTCCGACATGTTTCGATCTTGTCAGATCATCATCAGGTAGCTTTGTTCCTTGCTAAAGTTATATTACAGTATTCACAATTCAATTCGTATTTGCAAACGAGGTGTTGTGG
>Ga0123355_10020239_pt1 | contig 10619 bp, 11 predicted proteins | sample TergutEmb28metaG_3_FD_89872 | JGI IMG/M metagenome (GOLD analysis project Ga0123355, IMG submission 89872) | Embiratermes neotenicus P1 segment gut microbial communities from Petit-Saut dam, French Guiana - Emb289 P1 | ecosystem: Host-associated > Arthropoda: Insects > Digestive system > Gut ... | reverse complement strand
TGTATTTTGATGTGCATAATACTAATATAGTTTGTAGTTCTTTTATTAAGGTCAATTTGTATATACACTGTAAAATGATTGTTTTATATTTTGACAACTGTCTTTAGGCATACTACTGTATATTTATTTCTTTTTATTTCTTATTCAATTGTAATAGGACTGTTTCCAAATCTGTGGTATCCATACCTGTACATGATACATGGAAGGTGAATAAATTACAATTACAATTACAATTACAATTGCTATCACTTAAGTTCTCCAAAGCTGCAAACCTGTTTGAGATCTTAATCTGATATTGTTTCCTAACCTCCAGCTCACTTAGCTTCCTGATATTAAATCTTTCCACATCATACTTCTGTGCTGCCTGTTTACTTACTGCCAACCTTTCCCTAAATTTTGCAACCTCTAGACAGTGATCAGTATCACCGTCTGCTCCCCTGAAAGATCATATATCAAGTACATTCGAATGCCATCTCCTGTCTATTAATATCTGTTTTCTGCCAATAAGTATTTTTATTAATGAACTTCATTGTAACGAACCAAGAAATTTTGCAAGTTAGTTTGTAGAAAGTTTTAATGTTTATAACTAGAATAAGTACCGTCTTCTTAGACCAAATGCCAATCTTTCATGTTTTCAGAAGATTGCCTTCTATGCTGATATCACAATTTTCAACAGATTACTACTTAACCTCACAAATCTAGGAATGAAAAGACACAATTTAAATGGCATTGCAAGTATAGTTTCACAATTCTTTTAATTGTTGATGAATTTTTGCTGCTTAAGAGTGATCCGTAGTACTGTAGAGTATTTTGAATTGAAATAATTCTGTACACTTTGTATATTTTGTGTATTGATGACTTAGGGCACATCCTAATATAATTCTGAGAAACTTGGTACCCGTGGAGAGAGAGAGAGAGAGAGTGTGTGTGTTTGTGTGTGTGTGTGTGTGTGTGTGTGTGTGTACACAAAATGAATGGGTAATATGAAATTTAATTGTGGTTAATTAACTTTAATTTTACATTTCTCTTTTACTTATAAACAGTTGATGATTATGATTAGCCAACATGGTATTGTCAACTCTCAACCTGTTAATTAGTTATTTTCAATATTTCCAGATATGTGCGAGAGGCGGGTGGTGTTTGCATTGCAGACGAAGTACAGTGTGGGTTTGGTCGTGTTGGCAAACACTGGTGGGCATTTCAACTTCAGGGGGAAGATGTTGTTCCTGACATTGTTACACTGGGCAAACCAATGGGCAATGGGCATCCTGTAGCAGCTGTTGTCACAACTTTAGAAATTGCTCAAAGCGTCAAGGAGAATGGCTTTGAATATTTCAACACTGTAAGTGCTCCATAAAAAGTGATATTTGGTCCTTGCTTTTACCTTTAAAATGTAACATTTTGGAAATTATAGGCTTAAATATCAGTTTCATTTCTGTTTCTCTAGTAACAGTGGTTGTGACTGTGGTATAATTTACCTTTCTGGTTGTGGTCCTGATCTTTTACAATACACAGATTGTTGGAGCATGGAGTGAACAGGAGTTAGTAGGCATAAAATTTAGTTTGGCTAGCAGTTGTAAGCAAGCTTGTTGTGTCAAGTCTTGGGACTACTGACATTGAAACCTGTTGTTGGATCTTAATGCTATTCATGACTATGCATTAATATTATTTTATGAACTGTAACTGGAGTTCCAAACAGAAGATGTGTCTGATCTAGTATAGTCAGATTTTCTTCAGTGTGTCTACGCCCATAATAGAGACAATTAGACAGTACTGGCACACATGGACTGAGAATGTAGGACACTGGTAATCTGAAGATGAAATTCGTTATTATTAAAGTGTGTTAAAAGTTTTGCCTGAAAGAATACACTATGAAAATACATCCACTGCTATCTTTTAGGTGAAGGTAAAGTTGTCCCTGTGCTTAATTAAGTGCCATGCCATGAAGATGTTTGGAATCGTGGAGTCATAGCTACACAAGTTCTTAATGGCAGTGCTAGATGTAGGTGAGTTGTCAGCTTGATGCTGCAGATGTTTTATCTTTGAGGAATGAGCCCACAGTACCCTCTGGTAAGAGTGGTTCTTGATGAATTATAAAGGGCAAGGTCTCTGTTGATGCTGGGAACCGAATGCTGAACATCCAGCTCATAGCCAATCACAATACTGACTTGGCTTCCTCCATACTCAGTAGATGCAACCGCATTAGAACCCACTGTGTGGAACAGAAAGGGAAAATAAAAAACACTAAGACAGCACTGTCTCATCTTAATGCAGTTTATCTTCCAACTGCCATAATGCCTTCAATGTTCTTAAACTTTTACCAATGGCAACAATGCTTTTGAAATCTGTTTGCATCTGGCTATGAATGGGTTGTCCTATACAATGACATTACAGTTTAATTTTTGTATATTTGAGCGTAACTATTTTAAGCAAATTAGTTTGCTAAATAATCCTGTTATGACTAAATTTTCTTTCTCCTTTTACACACGTTATATGTTGGGATGTCTGAGGGTCTGGCACTAAATGTTGTTGAAGATTCAAGTTTTCTGGGATGTTAAGTCTTGTCGATGGGTGGAAAGTTACTGACATTGTAGACAAGCATAATGCCTCCATTTTCAGAATCAAGCAGTTCGAAAAGAGTCCTGGACTGCTTGACCCTGAAGTTGGAGGCCATACTGTCATCCAAAACAATGGTAAATTTACCAGTTGATATGACATGACATTGCAGAGTACTCAACTCTCATGTCATTGGTGTTTCAAACTATGTTTGTACACCGGCATATGTGCAGACATGATTCATTTCAGATAAATATAGAGTGTACAGCCTCTTCAACATATATATATATATATATATATATGTATATATGTATAATACATATAAAATATGTATATTTTATTTCTTCTCATTATTCTTCCCCCACACAAACCTAATAAATAACACCCAATTATAAAATGGAGGTTAATACATGGCCTTGCTGATGTGTGTGTGGTAACTGTTGTATAAAGTGTTGTAGCAGGGGTTTGAGATGTGGTTTAAATTCTCATTTCCAGCCTAGCTTTTAATTACATCAATATCCAATGTTTTGGTTCCTTAAATTTAGTTTTGTTCCTTCTTTAAATGTTTAACAACTATGTCTTGTGGTATTTACAAGGAAAGTGGTGATATATTTGACAAAGATGGGTAGTTCTGCTTTTAACGTATCTGTGTTTTGTGGAATAAGAAAAGAGGCAAGCAATGGCCATAGACTGTCAGGAATGGAGGAAGATTGTATCGGAACCCAAAGTCCACAACGAAGTGTAGCACTCGACGATGACGATGATGATAATTTGTGTTGTAATAAGTGTCTGTCTGACTGGTGTACTTTGCAGTATGGTGGAAACCCAGTGTCATGTGCCACTGTCAGTGCTGTACTAGACGTTATGGAACGACAGAAGCTTCGTGAACATGCCACTAGAGTGGGAAATCACGTGCTGAACTCCCTGCGACAACTGGCTTTGAAACATCCTATTATTGGAGATGTCAGAGGAGTTGGGCTTTTTATAGGCATTGAATTGGTTGAAGATAAAGAAACAAAGATACCAGCAACAGCAAAAGCACAGCTTGTAGTGTCAAGGTAAAGTTCATGGCACAATTTGTCAACATTGTCATCATCGTCATTATCATCATTAACAGCAGATGCAGTAATAATAATATACAAGGACATTTCCATTTTTAGAGGTAGCTGCTTGACATCACTTCAGTCTCTCTATGACCTCGTGTCCTAGAGATTACCATCCTTTGAAATGCAATGTTTTGTAGTTTGGGAGAAAAACTCAACATTTTGGAGGAACCTACTAGTACCATTGGGCCTGCAGATAGAGGTAGCAGTTTTCTCTGAATCATTGTTACTTATCTAGCAAAACTATCACAACTCTGTACCCAAGGAGGGGGGACACACACACTCCACAAATGAAAATGTAAAAGGTTTTGTAGAATTGATAATATTTAACATATTATGTAATTTGCCCTTCAACTTAACTCAGCCACTGAAATTGACTGATGAATAATACATTAGAATTTTGAAAAGTAGAGTAACATAACTTAGGATATCTTAAATGAAACTGAACAAAAACCAAGATTATTAGACACTGTGATGTAAATTTGGTGAGTAGTTATATTTGTATGCATGTAAATAGATGCAGTTGCAGTCTTATGCTACTGTTATTCTCATGACATGATTTTTATAACATAATTTTTAAAATCAAACATAAAGTATATGTAGTCTCAGGGTCACCCCCCTTTCAATAAAAAATTCTGAGTGTGCCCCTGAATTACAGCGTGTCATATTCAAGAAGACAATAATATTCATGTTCACTGATGTTAAGATGTTCCACAGTAAATCTGGACAGTAAATAATATCTTTTATCACAGTTATAATTATAATATCAGAGACAGTACAATTTTGCTTTATTTTATGCAGTAAATAAGGTGTTTGTTGCTGGACAGTTATACTATTGATGAACACTATCAGTACCTTAATAATACTACATTAAACAACGAAGATCTTGCTTTGCTCCTGCAAAAGGAAACTGTACATCAACCTATTTGATTGGCGATACACCAGGAGATAATGGTAGTGTGTGCGTACACAAGGCACTACTATTTTAAATACATATAATTTAAAAATCATACAGTTTATATACTATATGTATTATTTCCACTTTCATAAATTATTTGTACTTGGTATTTTTTAAAATTTGTTAAAAGACAGTAATACAGTTTTTAATATCCTGAGGGCTCTTGTAACTAGACAATATCTTGACACACTTATGTACATTTTTCATGCCTTTTTAATGTAAAAGCAGGAGATCTCCTACCTTATGTTACATAGAGTTTCTGTATACATATTTTAGTTCCTGTATAATGGCTTGCTGATGGCCCATTTTCAGGACCAAAACCAATGTACTTGTGTGGGTATGTTTTTATTTCATCGAGTAATTCTTATATCACTGAAATTATTTGCTGATCCCTGTTTAAACAAATAAATCTTAAATGTAAGGTGTGGACAAAATATCAAGCCTTCTTACTCCATGCATTGAAAAACGGGATATTCTACACAATCACTCTTTGTAAATTTGTTGTTTTATTTACTCAGTTTATTCTTGATATAAAATAATGTAGCGCTATATCCAGTAAAACTAGATCATTTCTATGAAACTGACACAGTAACTTCTCTGTTCTCCTACTTACAACACACTCGTACGTGACTGCTTTCACACTGGACTCCCAGCATCCGTTGTCTGCTGTTAAACTTTTCTCATTTAAATCTCTCCCCTCCTACCTATCACCAACGGTCCTGAATATACGTTGACGGATTAACTTACAACGCATGCCATGAACTGTCCATAACTGATGCCAGCAATCCTAAGAAACAACTATATTAAAAATGATTGGCTACAATATGTTCTTTCTGTCATATATGAGGCTTGAGTCCTAACGGACGCATGTTTCTTGTTGCAGGATGAAGGAGGAATATATCCTGCTTAGCTCCGATGGTCCTGACAGGAATGTACTGAAGTTGAAACCGCCATTGGTATTCAGTCATGACAATGTCGACCATTTTGTTAAGATTTTGGACGAAGTTCTCACAGAAATTAGTGACACAGAGGTCAGTGAAAATTTGTACCTGTGATGCAGTGATATTAACTATAATAGACACTTCATAAAACTCAGTTGCCCATTGCATTGCTGTACAAACATAATGGTGAAGTTGTCCCTGTGCACACCATGAAGGAGTAGGGGGAAGGGTGGTAGAGTTCCACACATCCTTTACCTTTGCACTAGATTAGAGTAAGTGGTTGGCTTTTCACCTTGAACACCTTACCGCTGGCGAAAGCACCACTGGTCCCCAGTGAATAAGGACCTGGGTATACACCACAGCTTCTCTGGCAATTCTGGAGGATAGGACCAACTTTTTATAATATCTTTGTAGTATTCAAATCTGTGCATTAATGAACAATTTAATACAGTTTTCAACTGTCAGGAATTAAAATTTACTATTCCAAGGTTGTCCAGTCTGTAGTCTTGTCTGTATTACTGTATGAGTCATACAGATATTTTTATAGATGTTTGAAACTCAATGTCATACGCTAATGTTAACAGGATATACATACAATGTATCCATGCAACTGCATGGTAAGAGTCACTTTGGAGAAGCAGGTGTAAATGTTTTATTTATTTTTTATTTTACTAATGGCAGGTACATTGAGTGTTTATCATTAACCTATGAGACCAATAAAAGTAAAACATAGAAAAAAATTACACTTAAAAAAAAGAAAAAGAAAAAGAACGAAAGAAAAAAAAAGAAACATTCAAAGTAAATATAAAGTCCTAATGCTAAAGAGTAGTCACAAAAAAAAAAGAAAAAAATAATAGTAAAACAACAAAGTCAATTTTCCATCATCTTTGTCCTGGCCTCCCAGTATCACTCATATTCCATCTTATTAGATAATGCAGTACAATGTCCTAGATGGTTTCTATCCATGGGTTCGTGGAGGCTGCATAGCGTGCAGTAGGGGTCAGGGTGGATTCCAGTGCGGTGGAGATGTTTGCCCAGGCAATCATGCCCAACGCACAGTCTGAATTCTGCAACTGCCCTTCTTCTAGGCCAGTCTGCTAACTTGGATATTTCTTGTGTCCACAGTTTATGGGATAGTCTTGTCTCTAATTCGTGTCTGTATGCACTTTGGAACACCTGCTTTAAATGTGGTTTAATAGAGAGGTAGGGTGTTTCTCTGATATATGTTTGTGCAATTTTGGCGCCCTTTTTTGGCCAGTAAGTCGGCTTGTTCATTCCCTGTAATTTGGCAGTGTCCTGGTATCCACTGCAGTGCAATCTGTTTGTGTTTTCCCTTAAGTTGTTGTATTAGGTCCTGGCAGTCTCTTGCTTTTGTTGATATCTTAGTTGATATTACAATAGCTTTTAAGGACACAGGTTACAGATGTATCAAGCGAGCTGAAGTTAGTCAGAATTAGATCGATATGTGAACAGGTTCTTTACCAGAGGAGTTATTTATCAGTTGAATGACTCAGTAGCTGAACCAAGCGTTAATAATGTGACAGTGGTTATGGAAATTTGGTCGGTTTAGAGGAAGAAAAACAATTTTTCTGTGAAAAAAAAGAACAGAATGAATCTTCAACGTGAGCAAATAAGCACTTCTAAATCTTCTGTGTCATAGGATTCACATGTTTCGATGGTATATGTAAACATCTGAGAAATAAAGATACATGACTACAGTCACGCATCACTTAATGGTGGGGATATGTTCTGAGAAATCCTTTGTTAGGCAATTTCATTGTTGTGTGTACGTCATAGAGTATACTTACACAAACCTAGATAGTATAGCCTATGACACACCAAGGCTGTATGGTATGGACTATTGTTCCTAAGCTACAAACCTGTACAGAATGTTACTATACTGATTACTGTAGGAAATTGTAACAATGGTAAGTGTTATAATATTATTATAGTATTATAATCTTGTGCAGGTCGGGTAGCTCAGTCGGTATAGCGACTGACTACGGGCTGGACGGTCCGGGATCGAATCCCAGTGGGGACGAGATTTTCCGCCCATCCAGACCGGCCCTGGGGCCCACCCAGCCTCCTGTACAATAGGTACCGGATCTTTCCCGGGAGTAAAGTGCGGCCAGGGCGTGCTGCTGACCACTCACCCCCTTCTAGTCCCATGGTCATGGAAGAGTAGAGCTATACCTCTACCCACCCTCTGGGCCACACCGGGCCTGTAACGGGATTATTTTACTTTTTTTTTATTATACTCTTATGGGACCACCATCGTATATGCGGTCCATCATTGACCGAAATGTCATTATACGGCGCATACCTGTAATCACGTTTACAGAAGTGACCCCATTATAAGCTTACATATAAAATGATGCTTTGCACAAACTCTGGTACATAGTGGTGCAGTTGGCTGAGGCTCTGTACTAAAAGCCGCAAAGTTGCGGGCTGAATTCCCAGTGCAGTCAGTGGAATTTTATTCATTGAATAAATCCTTCTGGCCTCACTATGTTTCTGGAGATCAGCCTCTAACAGAAATGAGTACCAGAGATATCCCATGGGTAGTACAGGCAGCTGGTGCATAGTGCTGACAACATTACCACCTACACATTCCAGAGCCCTAGGAGCCTGTCCAGCCATGTAATGGGATAGCACTACCTTGCACCCACAGGCTATAAACTTAACACATAAAGCAAAGCCTTGTACAGACTGCCTAAAAAGTTACATATTAAAATAATGCCTTGCATAGATTAGCTATAAGGTGTATTTTTCCAGTTTTCTTGGCCATGTGTTTGAATCATACTGAATCACACTGACGATTGTACTGATGTGTTTGATTTATCCTTGTAGGTTACTATGGATGACAGTTCTCCACCAAAGGAAAAGATGGCCAGTGATGAAGAATTTGAGACTTCACCAAATGAGAAAAAGATTATAGATGATCTGAAGTCTGAAAAGATCATCAGGGTCTGAAACAAGTTTCTTCCTAATGCTAGTAAACAAACATAGCTGCACATTCTTGTCTCACATACGTTACATCTTGAGGAGATATATGTTTTATATATATATATATATATATATATTGATTTTATATAAATACTTTTTGTTAATTTGATGATATGGTTTTTCATCATCATCATCATCATCATCATCATCATCATCATCATCATCATCATATATTTCATGGAGTTGGGCCACTTGTTGACCCTTTCTGGTATCACGTGTCCAGAAGTCTCTTCAAGGTCTACCATGATTCCTTCTGCCAGTTTGGAAGTAGTGTTTCATTATCCTAGTTAATCTATTTCGAGACATTCTGTTTACATGTTGTATCCAGCTTCTCTTGTAGTCCAGTAATTTGTCCAAAATTGGTGTTATTTTTAGCTCCTTTGCAATTTGTGCATTTGTTTTGTAATCTGTCCAAGTGTATCCTGTTGTTCTTTTCATGTATTTCATCCCTGCTGCTGTTATTCTTCTGGCATCACTTTTTTTAATAGTCCAAGTTTCGCTGCCATGTAACAAGACTGGAACGGCCAGTGTATCGTATAGTTTTATTCTTGTTTTCTTTAGGGGTTTTTTGGGGTCTAAACACATTATTTAAAATACCTGTAATTTTCAAAAAGTTATTTAATTTGTTATATGGTTTTTTATCAAGTAAAATATATATGACTATAAAAGCACAAGCAGTATCCTCAGTGTGGGGATTGAATATAGCCAGTTAAACATTTGTTATGTGTAATGGTCAAATAAATGTGTCACATAATATTTAAGTTATAACAAAATAGACAGTGTACGTATAACGTAACACTGAGACACGGTCATGTAACCATTGTTACAGTGGAAAAGCAACAAGCATTACATAGTATGAGTGTGTCTGTAATCTTGCCTTAGTTACCCAGGACACAAATAGCATCTTACCTATGTTGTATTATTTGTCTTCTGTGGCCTGCTTGGCTATAACTCATTTTTCCATTCTACCTCATGAATGGCATGATTTCTGGGAAAAGATTATTGAATATAAAATGTGTGTTTCAATTTTCACCACAACATTTTATCTCAAATATTTCTGATTCTAAAAATAATTCAGCAAGATATTGTTATAAATTCACATAGGTCTTCATGTAAAATACCTGTTGTTCTTGTCAGAACTTGAATCTACTCGTTACTTTTTGAAAAATCCTCAAACATTCGAATTTCATGAGAATTATCCAGTGGGAGCTGAGTTGTTCCATGCGGACGGACAGATGGACAGACAAACAGGCAGGCAGGCGTGCAGGCAGTCATGCGGGCAGGCAGGTGGGCAGGCACTTTTCACAGTTTTGTAAATGCGCTTAAAATATTGCGTGTAAAGGTTATTAAAATTGTGAGGGTAAAGTGAATTTATACAAGGTGGAGCAAATTTTTAGTGTTGCTTAATTTGAAAAACTTCTACATCTATTTGACTTTCTCAGTATTAAGCTATGTGTGTACACATCAACCAGATTTTGTTAATGTATTTTGCTGGAGTTATGTGTTGAGATCTGAGCCAATTAAAATTAGGGATTGCTTGCCACTATCTAGTTTGGAATCATTTTTCTACCCTTACATGATGTAATCATAAAAATATAGAGATCTGAATGTACAAAACAATTTTATCTGTTCTACATAGATATAAGTTTTGACCTCTTTCACTGAGATACGTTTAAGATCAAAACAATCTTATGATATATGAAATGCTTTTTTTTATATACACGGGTCTGTGCATTGTGAATCGAATTTAATAATTGTCCAACAAGATGTGATTTATTTAGTTATTACATTTCTGTAGGCAGCTCTACACCTTTCGGGTGTTGACACCCATCATCAGGAGCTCGTATAACTGCAAATACAGCTTGAGGTATTGATTAACCGGATCTACTACCATCCACTCTCGTTGTTGAGTCGGAACTCAACAACGAGAGCGGATGGTAGTAAATCCGGTTAATCAATACCAGAAGCTGTAATTACAGCTGTACCAGCTCCTGATGATGGGTGTCAACACCCGAAACATGTAGAGCTGCCTACAGAAATGTAATAAACTGAATA
>Ga0123355_10020238_pt1 | contig 10620 bp, 9 predicted proteins | sample TergutEmb28metaG_3_FD_89872 | JGI IMG/M metagenome (GOLD analysis project Ga0123355, IMG submission 89872) | Embiratermes neotenicus P1 segment gut microbial communities from Petit-Saut dam, French Guiana - Emb289 P1 | ecosystem: Host-associated > Arthropoda: Insects > Digestive system > Gut ... | reverse complement strand
GTTATCTCATCAACACGGAGCCACACGGAGACCACATCTCGGGCAATGCGTATTTCCCGAACGTCACTGTGGTCGGACACGAGAAATTGGCGGAATGCTTCGACCGTTACCTCTTCGCGCAGGGGACGCTCGAGGAGAAGCGAGAGCGGATGAAGCAGACCGACCCCGACAGCGTCTGGCTCGTCGGCCATCCGGATTATCCGGCGTCGAACCCGCCCAAGCTCACCTACCAGGGCGAGCTGACGCTCAATGTCGGGGACCACACTTTCCACATCGTCCACCATCCCGGCCACACCGCGCCCCAGACTTCGATCCACGTTCCGGAAGACGGCGTGGTCTTCACCGGAGACAACGTTTTCCACAAGTGCCGGACGTGGCTTCAAGAATGCGACCCGTGGGAATGGCTCGATGCGCTCAACCGCATTGGCGCGCTTGATGTCGACGTCATCGTCCCTGGCCACGGCGATCCGTGCGGCAAAGCTTATCTCAAGGAACAGGCGCAGATCGTGGCGAACTGGATCGGCCTCGTCGAACGTTATGTCGACCGCGGTCTCTCGATCGAGGACGCCTTGAAGGAGCCGATCGAGGTCGCGAAACAAGACCCCTACCCGATCGGTCAGCGCTTATTCATGCACGACGAGCGCCTGACCGGCCTCATCATCAGCAATCTGCACAAGCGCATTTCCGATCGTAAGGCGATTCGGAGCTGACCGGTTCGTGATCGCCCCCTCGATGAAAATACCCGAGGAGCGCCGCGTCGATCATGGTGCAAGCCCAAGTGTCCCAGACCTCATGTAATTTCGTGTTCGCTATCGTCGGTTCTGGCTGAAAAAGATGGGAGGACGTCGACAATGAATATTCTCGGCATCGACCTCATTACGCTTGGCGTTCTCGACATGGAGGCCGGCCAGCGCTTCTGCCGCGACTACGGCCTCACCGAGGTCGAGACCGGTGCCGGGGGCGCGACCTTCCACGCCAAGGATGGCACCGGGCTTGTGTTGCGCCGCGCCGACGACAAAGCCCTGGCGATGGCCGTCGCGCCGGCACCCAATCTCCGCGAGACAATCTGGGGCGTCGCCGACAAGGCGACCCTCGAAGCGATCGGGGCATCTCTGAGTGCCGACCGCCAGGTATCTCGGGATGATTCGGGTGTGCTGCGGACCGTTGATGATGACGGCTACCCGATCGGTTTCCGGGTAACCGAACGACACGCTTTTGAAGCGCGCCCGAGCCTCGTCAACGTCCCGGGATTGCCGCCGCTGCGAAAGGCCAATATCGTGGCTGACTATGACTCGGCTGTGCGGCCGAGCGTCATGAGCCATCTCGTTTTCCTGACGCCCGACCTCGATCGTGCAGCGCGGTTCTACACCGAGCGACTCGGATTCAAGGTCACGGACCGGTATACCGGGGCGGGCGTGTTCCTGCGCTCGGGTGGTTCACACGATCACCACAACCTCTTTCTCATCAAAGGCGAGGCCCTCGGCCTTCGCCACATTGCCTTTCACGTGCGCGATCACCTTGAACTGATGATCGGCGGCAAGCACCTGGTCATGAAGGGGTGGGAAACCGCGTGGGGGCCAGGCCGGCACATCTACGGCTCCAACTATTTCTGGTATTTCAAGAGTCCGTTCGGCGGAGCCATCGAATACGATGCCGACATGGACGTCGTTGACGACAATTGGGTTCCGCGCGAAACGAAGATGGGGCCCGATACGGCTGCCGTCTGGAATCTCAGCTTCCTCGGCTGAGCTTCGCCGATTGTCTCCCGCATCTTCTCCGAGGCCATCGACAGTGAAGCTCGTCCTCTTTCAGGGTAGCGAATATGGTCCGGTGCCGCCTGGGCTGATGACCGACCGCGGCATCTGCGACATTTCAGCGACGGTGCGGCCGAACTACCGCCCCAACCAGTCATGAAGGGATCATCATGAGCGCGGCTCAGAAAATCCTGATTGTCGGCGGCGGCATTGTGGGCCTCACTGCCGCCACGGCTTTACGTCAGCGCGGCTTCGCTGTCGAGCTCGTCGAGATCAAGCACGACTCGAGCAAGCAGGTCGGAGTCGGCCTGACGATCGTGCCGAACGCGCTACGGGCGCTGGCGACGATCGGGGTTGCGAAAGCGTGCATCGCAGCGGGGATGCCCAGCCATCGGCTGGCAAGCTTCACGACGGACGGGAGTCCGATCGAACGATCCCACGCGGGAAACCAGACAGGAGAGCCGGAGTATCCAAGCGTTGGTATCGGCCGCGCGGCTTTTCATGGCCTCCTCGCCGAAGCGGCCCTCGCCGAGGGCTGCACGACGCGCTTCGGGGTCACCGTCCGAGAGCTCAAGGACGATGGCGACAGCGTGTCAGTCATCTTCACCGACGGCGATTCGGCCTCTTACGATCTGGTCGTCGGCGCCGACGGGATCCACTCGGAGATGAGGGTCCGGCTATTTCCTGGCGTCGAGCCCGCCCTAACGGGCCATGCCGTCTGGCGCGCGCCAACGGCGCGGCCGCAGGAGGTGCTGTGCTCCCATCTCTATTTCGGCGGGCGCCATGGCGTCGTCGGCTTTTGCCCCATTTCACAAAGTCTCGGCTATGTTTACGTGGTGCAGCGCGCAGAGCCAGGGGCGCAATTCGACCGGTCGCTGATGCACAAGATATTGCGCGAGCAGCTCGAAGGTTATGGCGGGATTATTCCAGGCATCGCCGGTCGGCTCGATGACCCCGAGACGGTCAATTATCAGCCGATTGAAAGGCTGATCGCCCCGGCGCCCTGGTACCAGGGGCGCACCGTCATCATTGGCGATGCCGTCCATGCGGGGCCGCCGGTGCTTGCCCAAGGCGCCGCAATGGGCATCGAGGATGCGGTTGTGCTCGCCGAAGAGCTCGACCGTCACGAACGCATCGAGGTGGCACTGACGCGTTTCATGGAACGGCGCTTCCATCGTGCCCGGATCGTGACCGAAGCGTCTGTGGCGCTTTGTAACTGGCAGATTGATCCGCAGTCGGAAGCCGACATCGGCGCCATCGTCGGCCGTGCCCAGGCGGAACTGGCGAGGCCGATATGACGTGCCGCAACGAGAGACCAAGGAGGATCGCCGTCAAAACCGGCTGAAGCCGTTGGCCAAGGTGCCGGAAGTGGCGCCGTTTTTAGCCGGCGACCGAGCCCCCTCCGTGAGGAAGCCGAAGCGCCCTAAAGGCGCGACCAATCGCGGTAGTCATCCAGCATCTCAAAGGCACGATCCTTGTGACGACGGATCATGTGATCGCTCGGCGCCGTCAGGTTCCGGCACATCCTCGCCGGTAACAACGATTTCGCGGACGTTGCGAGCACCACCATCGAAACGGCCACTTTTCTTACGGCGCTCATCCGTGATCGCAATATCGCCCACAGCGATGTCGCCGTCGCCGGCGAGCAGCACATCGAATAGTTTGTCGCGTGACACCGGAGTCAACGGTAAGTCAACGGCCGTGGGCCCGACTACCCGATAAGATGCGGCAAGCGGGGCTATCTGCTCGCTCCACGCGCGCCGATCGCAGCTGCCGCCATGGACAAAAGCAGCGCCACCGAGCCGGATTCTTCAACGCACCAATTGATCCGTCTGCCCTCTGCCATGACCGACGTTGCTACTGTCATGTAAGGCTGCCCATCCTTGACATGCAGAAAATAATGAAACATGTTCCGGCACCTGTTTCGTTATTTTCGTCACTTCAGGCGGAAATGCAAAAGATAACATGGGGAGGAAGTCGCTTGGCTGCTAAGGTTCATGGCGTCAGCCGTCGCGCGATGCTGGCCGAGGCTGCGCCGGCGGGTTCGTGGCGGCCGAATCCCGTGCGCAGACACGCCAGCGAGCCCGGCGGCCCCCACCCAAGACGTTTGGATACATCCGCCGGAGTAGAACGGGGTTGATATGAGCACATTCATCCTGGTGCACGGAGCCTGGCACGGCGCTTGGTGCTGGCAAAAGCTCATTCCGGTATTGAAAGCGCATGGGCATCGCGTGGTGGCACCCGACCTCGCCGGGCTCGGATACGATCAGACACCGCTGACCGAGGCCACCCTCGAACGCTGGACCGACGATGTTTGCCGGTTGCTTGATGCCCTACCTGAGCCGGTAATCTTAGTCGGCCACAGCCGTGGCGGCCTGGTCGTCAGCGAAGTAGCCGAGCACCGGCCAGACAAGATCAAAGCGCTTGTATATCTCACTGCGATGCTGGTCAGAAACGGGGAAGCGGGCCTCCAGGCGCTTGGCGCGCTCGGCCATACGCCGCTTCAAGATTACATCGTCGCGAGCGCCGACGGCACGTCGCTCACCGTACGGGACGAAGGAATTGGCCCGTCCTTCTATGGCATGTGTAGTGACGAAGACATCAGGTTAGCGAAGCGGCAGTTGCGGCCGGAGCCCGCGCAGCCCTCGCTGACCCCGGTCCGCGTCTCCGACGAGAATTTCGGCCGCGTGCCGCGCATCTACATCGAATGCCTGCGAGATCAGGCCATTCTTCCTGCCATGCAAAAGGCGATGTACACCGCGACGCCGTGCCGGCAGGTCATTTCAATGGATACCGATCATTCGCCGTTCTTCTCGGCGCCCGCGGAGCTCGCCCGTCACCTCGTCGACCTTTCGGCGTCGCTTGCCGACAAATAGCGGCCGCCGACGCTTTCCTGCCGGCAAGACCGTTCGTTAAGAGCTCAAACACACGCCGCAACCGGGCAAGTCCTTGTTCGACATTGGGTTCAGCCATCGCCAACCAGTGGCGGCATTCGGTTTGAGCAATATCGAAGACTAAGCGTGCAATGACTTTGTCGTCTTCGTCGGTGGTGATTTCGCCGCGCTTTCGGGCAATCGCCACACTCCGCATAAGCCGATCGATCGAGCCGCTTCCGGAAGCGTAGTCAACTTCCGAGTTGTAGAGGCTTGCTTCCCGCAGGACGGCACGCGAGTACTCAGGATACCGACCGAAATATTCGTAAAAGTGGCGGAAGCCGTCGATCAACTGATTGATGAATTTCTTGCGTTCGGAAAGTTCGGCGAGCGCTTGCTCGGTGAGGCGCTTGCGGTCGTCCGCGTAGACGATGAAAAGCAGGTCGCGCTTATCGTTGACGTATCGCAATATTGTTCCGGCGCCGACCCGTGCCTGTTTCGCAATGGCTCGAAGGGTGGCCTGCTCGTAGCCGTTGGCCAGGATCTGTTCCCGAGCTGCCGCTCTGATGCGGTCGAAGCGACGGCGTTTGCCCCGTTCGCGAACGCTTTCGGCGGCCCGCAACGGCTTGGTTCGAGGTGGCATTTACAATCGGTTCCGATGGTCAGATCCCAATGATAGTTTATTGCGTTTCATAAGACAGCCTTTGGCAAATTTCGTGAGGTCTCGCGCGCCCGCACGAGAGCCGATTACCGTCCGCTCAAGAGCATTTTGCGCCAGCTTTCGAGCGGGCGCCGCTCTGGAATTGCCCCTTCAACAAATGCTGACATAGCACGATCACCGAAGCACGCAGCCGCATCGGGCTGGTGCTGCGTGAGAGCCCCTCACTGCGTTCCTATCCGGCCATGGTTCTTGTCGAAGCCTATGCGGTCGGACGAAAGCTTGCGCTCATCGCGACCGAAATTGCCGATCTTCCCGAAGCTTGCCCCTCGACGATCGAGCAAGTGCCGGATGTCGACTTCTGGCCGGAGAGTTGACGCATCCTCACCGTGCCATCAGCTGATCCATATCGTTCGACCGGATCACTTCCATCGTGTGTGCTTGCGTAGCGTTGGCTTGTGGGTTGAAGGCCCTGGTCGGCTTCCTATCCACTTGCGCGGCGGTAACGCCGCGGCGCCCCAACTCATTGGCCGGCATGAGGCCGCACGCATCGCCTCCGCAATCAGGACCGAACGCTCCGATGCAGGAATGGCTGACGCCAGTTCGTGCTCGGCGGATTTGCGATTGCTCTGTTGCCAAGCATCAGGGATGGTGGTAAACGCAGTTCACGAACATGAACGAAGTTTAATATATGAAACCTGACGCTGGTTCGGCGGTCAAGTCATTGGACCGGGGCCTTGATATCCTCGAATACGTTGCCGCCGCCGCGCAGCCACCCTCTTTCTCGCGGCTCATGACAGACCTCGTGATCCCGCGCAGCAGCCTATTCCATCTCCTCAACAATCTTCATGCGCGCGATTTCATCGTGCGAGATGCGGCTGACAGGTATCGTCTCGGTTCTAGCTTGGGCAGGCTGGTGAGGGCCGCGCCGCAGCCTTCCCTCGGTGATCGAGTGACGCCTTTCCTGGAGCAACTCAGTCGCGAGCTGAACGAGACTTGCGGCTTCTATGTCCACGAGGGGGACACGGTCGAGGTGATCGCATCCGCGATTAGTACGCAGGCGCTTTCCTACACCATGAAGATTGGCGCCCGAGCGCCGCTATACGCCGTGTCCGCCGGCAAGATCGCTCTCGCCGAACTTGAAGCTGCAGAATTCAACCGATACCTCGCCAGCGTTGTGCTCAGCCCCGCTACGTCGCTGACGATCCGCTCCAAAATCCGTCTAAGGCGCGAAATTCAGAAGGCAAGGGCAACCGCTTTCGCCTATTCGCACGAGGAATTTACCGATGGAATTACGGCTATCGCGACGGCCGTTCGACCGAATGGGCGATTCGCGGGCGCGATCAATGTAGCCGTTCCGACCGTCCGATTTACACCGCAGCGGGAGACGGAAATCCGAGAAGCTTTGCGCATCGCCGGGAGAGCAATCGCGGCGTCACTCTGAGTAAAAGGCGGCATGTGCGCCGATTTTTTTTGTAAAGCATACCGCTCGGGTGAACGACTCGTGCGGCAAATCTCGTAACGAAGGCTCACGTGATGACTTGGTGAGCTGCCTTCTGGGAGGAAAAAGATGGCGAATAACATCAATAAACCGCAGCAAGTAACGGCGGGCATTTCACGGCGACGCTTTGTCGCCTTATCGGCCGCTGGGGCGGCTCTGCCTCTCATTAGGCCTTACGGCGCTTGGGCCGCGGATGCAGAGAACGTCATCCGCATCGGTTACATCAGTCCTCGCTCTGGCAATCTCGGCTTCTTCGGCGAAGGCGACGAGTATCTGCTGACACGATGCCGGGATGCGCTTAAAAACGGCCTGCAGATCGGTGGAAAGACTTACAAGGTCGAGTTTCTGGACCGGGATTCCCAATCCGACCCGGCGCGTGCGGGTCAACTCGCGAAGAGCCTCATCTCTGAAGACAGAATCAATTTCATGCTAGTCGTTTCGACCCCGGAGGTGGTGAATCCGGTGGCGGATGTGTGCGAAGCGGCGGGCATGCCCTGCATGTCAACCGTCGAGCCTTGGGAGGCGTGGTACTTTGGCCGTGGCGCCAAGGCCGGTCAGGCGTCTCCTTTCAAATGGACATTCCATTTCAGCTTCGGGGGCGCTCAGTTCGCGCAGACCTATGTCAGCGGATGGAAGATACTTCCAACGAACAAGAAAGTCGGAGTGATGTATCCGAACGACGCCGATGGCAATGCCGTTCGTGGTTTTCTTCCCGATGCCTTCAAGAAGGCGGGATTTACTGTCGTCGATCCCGGGCCATTCACTGACGGCACCAGCGACTACTCGACGCAAATCTCGACCTTCAAGAGGGAGCGCTGCGAGATCGTCAACGCCTTGGTGTTGCCGCCTGACTTTGCCACGTTCTGGCGTCAAGCCGCCCAGCAGGGTTTGACAAGGATGGTCAAAGTCTCGCAACCGGCGAAGGCCGGCAGCTCGCCGACCGAAATTGGCGCCCTCGGTCGACTCGGCTACAACTTATGCGTCTGTGCGCCGTGGAATGCGGCCTTCCCATACAAATCGCCCGTGACCGGATTGAATTCGACGGAATTGACGGAGGGATACGAAAAGGCTTCCGGAAAGCAAGCCTCGCAGCAGCTCGGCGCCACCATGTCGGAATTCGACGCTGGTATTGCGGCGCTAAAAGCGGCGACGGATCCACTCGACAAGGCAAGCGTCGCCGATGCGATCAAAACGCTCAAGACGGTGACGACGGTCGGCCCCATTGACTTCAATGTTGGACCAATGCCCCACGTGATCGCTATTACGAAGTTTGTCGGGACCCAATATCAGAAAGCACCCTCCGGCAGCCGGTGGAAGGTCAAGGCCGTGGTCGTGGAAAATTCCGAGCTCCCGGATGTGCCGATCGGAAGCAAGCTCATTCCCTACAACACAGGCGCCTGAGCCGGGACACGACGGCGGTATACACCGCTGACGGTCGGCAGTTGACTCGCCGGGTACCGCGGCATCGACCTGGCGAGGCAACTGGCCCGCTGTCCGTTAGCGCAATATCGTCTTTGATCGGCAGGAGGCTCCGCCTGCTACCGGGATCTCTGCAGGAGAGGACGCACAGGCTTTTGTCTATTGAATCCGAACAATCCGTGCTGTCGGCGGTATTAGTCGACAAGCGCTTCGGGGCCCTCATCGTCCTGAATAAGGTCAATTTCCATCTCCGCCAACAGGAGGCCGTTGGGATCGTTGGCCCTAACGGCGCTGGCAAAACAACGCTGCTCAATGTGCTGGCTGGCGCTTATCGGCCCAGCGCAGGCGCGGTGTTTTTCCGCGGTCAGGATGTTACTCACCTTCCTGTACAAGACCGTTGTCGAGCGGGGATAGCCAGATCTTATCAGATTCCGAAGCCGTTCGGCGGAATGACCGTGTTCGAGAATCTCTTTGTCTCGGCAACGAACGGCGGCGGATTCCGGCGCGGCGAAGCATATGACCGGTGTATTGGTTCCCTAAATCTGTGCGGCATGTTGCACGTCGCCAATCGACGAGCGGAAACACTCGGGCTTCTTGACCGCAAGCGGCTGGAACTTGCGCGCGCTTTGGTCACGGACCCCGCTGTCTTGCTGCTGGACGAGATCGGAGGAGGTCTCACGGACGCCGAAGCCTCCGAGTTGGTCGACACCATCCGAACAATCCGGCAAGGAGGCATCGCGATCGTTTGGATCGAGCACATCGTTCACATACTCTTGCAAGTCGTTCAGCGGCTTGTATGCATGGATGCGGGAACCGTGATCGCAGAGGGCGATCCGCATGCCGTGTTGTCGGACCAAACGGTCATCGATGCCTATTTGGGGGGCAGCGTGGAGTGAGTTTACTGTCAATCCGTTCCCTCGACGTGCGCCACGGCTTGTTGCAGGCCGTACGTCAGGTAACCTTCGACATTGAGGAAGGCGAGCGGGTCGCGCTGACTGGCGCGAATGGCGCCGGTAAAACGACCCTGCTTCGCGCAATAGCGGGCGCGCATCGGCCTTCGGGCGGCCAGATCAAATTCGACGGCCTGGACGTTACCCGAACGCCCGCTCATCGGCGGGTCGCCGAAGGAATCGCATTGGTTCCAGAGGGGCGTCGTCTGTTCTCTGCCATGACGGTTGAAGAGAATCTCCGCATTGCCGGCGGATACGGGCGTACGGGAGGTTGGACTCTCGATCGCGTGATGGAAACGTTTCCCATGCTGAAGGCGCGGCGAAGGGCGCGATGCAGCACCCTCTCCGGCGGGGAACAACAGGCAACGGCAATCGGTCGCGCGCTTATGACCAATCCCCGCCTCCTATTGCTGGACGAGGTGTCTTTGGGATTGTCTCCCTTGGCAGTCGATATTGTCTACAAATCGCTTGAATCCCTCATCGCAACCGGCGCGACCGTTCTGCTCGTTGAGCAAGACCTAAAGCGCGCCTTGCGCATTGCTACTAAAGTCTTGTGCATGTTGGACGGACGCATCGTCTTGTCAGGCGACGCTCGAGACGTGACGCGCGACCAGATCACGGATGCTTATTTCGGGCATCGAAAGCGAGCGGGTTGGGCCACCGCAAAATGAATATTCTTAGCGGCTTTGTCGATGGAACCTTGCTTGGCGGCTACTACGCGATGATCGCGTGCGGTCTTTCGTTCATGTTCGGCGTCATGAAGATTATCAATTTGGCCCACGGAACGCTGGCTGTCCTGGCGGCCTTCGCGCTTTGGACCATCTCTGAGAAAATAGGACTTAACCCGTTTCTCGCGCTCATTGTCGTGCTCCCCGCGATGGCTGGCTTGGGTTGGCTTTTGCAACGAGTGGTCTTGGAACGCACCGCTCGATTCGGTGAACTCGTCCCAATCCTCGGCACTTTCGGTTTGGCGATCGTTATCGAAAACACGCTGTTCGAGCAGTTCGGGGCGGACACACGCTCACTCGCGCCGTACGTCGGCTCGTTGTCCTACGACAGCTTTGATTTAGGGTCGGACTTTTATGTCGGTACGCTCGCGATACTGACATTCGGCGCCGCAATTCTCATACTGGGCGGCCTGCAGCTCTTTTTAAGCTATACCAACCTGGGACGCGCAATTCGGGCGACGGCAGAAGACCCTGATACGTCCGAGCTCGTCGGGGTCAACTCTCGATACGTCAATGCTGTCGCCGCGTCGATTGCACTTGTCACGGTTGGCCTTGCCGGCCTCTTCCTCGGTCTGCGGACAACTTTCGCTCCTTATGGCGGGTCGATGCAGCTGATATTCGGATTTGAGGCGGCGGTAATCGGCGGTACGGGAAATCTCTGGGGCACCCTCGTAGGAGGAATTGTTCTCGGTACAGCACAAACCTTAGGCGCCCGGGTTCATCCTGAAGGCTTTTTG